>JAABUP010000160.1_pt1 | contig 148646 bp, 148 predicted proteins | sample 5559201 | NCBI WGS metagenome assembly JAABUP01 (sample SAMN10711887, study PRJNA513373) | rock metagenome | isolation source: Antarctica rocks | place: Antarctica
TACTACATGATATTTACAATCGTACGTCGTATGAGAGGTCTTCCGATAGTTTTGCACATCCCAAAGATATTAAACTAAAGTCTTCGCCTAAAGGCGAGGGATTTTCCCCCTGAAACTGACATTAAAAGCCTGTTTAAATTTTATTCAATCTATTTCCATACTTCTTTTATCACCTAAAAAATGGTAGGCATTTAATTTGGGTTTGAGGTTGTTTAAACTTTTATTTTTTTATTAATTCTTTTGAGGAAGAAGACAGAGAAAGCCATCCAGTGCATTGCCATCCAATTTACAGTCAGGACTTCGTAACGGATGAGTAATGCTTTGTAACTATCCATCCAGGCATTGGCCTGTTCTATTACTGTCCTTCTTTTATATAATTGTTCATCAAAAAAATGATCTTATGTATCGTTGCCTTTATTGTTACGCGGGTTTGGTTTGATGTTGGCCTCGATTTCTTTTTCTACGCAGGCAGACCTGAGTTCCTGGCCGTCAAAACCGGCATCAGCATTCAGAAAAATGCCTTTGATGTCAATAGCTGCTTCTTTTAACACCCCACAGAGTTCTGCAAACAGCACCTTTATTTCATACAGGTCATGGTGCTGGCCCGGCTGCGGCTCCGACAGGGCAAGCATCTGACCGGTGTTGTCTGCCAAAAACAAGGCGTTGCTGGTCTTCGATGCCTTCCTGCCTTGATAACCTACTGCCTGGCCACCCCGTTTTGCAGGTGTATGGCTGCCATCGAGTTGAACCGAAGAAAGGTCTAAGTAACTTCGGTAGCTACGTAAAAGTGCTATCCATAAATTACGCCATGACCCGTCCCTGCACCATTTATTAAAATAATAATAAACGCTTTGCCAGCTCATTGGGGTATGATCTATAAACTGCTTCAATGGCAACTCCCGCCACTGGCAACCTGTTTTTAACCTGTATAATATTGCCCTTACTATTTGAAAAACAGGTGTTTTAGACTTAAAACCACGTTTTCCTTTGCTTAAATGTGGCACAATTATTTTCTCTATCGTATCTTTATCCACGGTTCCCCTGAAAGTTTTCTGTTTTATGATTTAGCACCACAAAACTCTAACTCTTTCCGGGAACCTCCTTCTTAATCCCTAAATAAGTTTAAACAACCTCAGTATTTAAATTAAGACAGGCACCAACTTTTATAGGGTAAAAGAAGCATTGGCATCAATCGTGAGCATATCGAAGGATCTTGTATCAATCTAAACAAGCCCTGAGCAATTCAAATAGATTTTTCTACAACAAATTTTGTTGATTGAAGTTATAGTACCTATATTTATTTTAGAAATACAACCTGATCCGTCTATTTACGTATATTAAACCTAACATTCGGAAAAAAGAAAATACATGAATAAAAATTTTTTTAAAAAATCAATTTTACTTTCAGTTGCACTTTCTGTTACCATCATCGGTTCTGACCCAAAATCCATACTTGGTTTGAAAGAGGAAAGTATTTTTAAGCCTGTTAAAAACAATGATTTTTTGTCGGCATCTGCAAATTTATATGCTGCTTATCTCACGAACCTTTATCAAACAGTCAATTTGTATGATTCCGGTTTAAACGCAGATGTTTTTGCCAAAGCAGTTACGGGTTATCTCAACCTAAAAAAATCCGGACATTTAAACGTTGATAAATCCATCATCACAATTGTCGATTTCAATAAGTCCAGTTGCAGCAAGCGCATGTGGATCATTGACCTTCAGTCGGCTACACTATTAATGAATACTTGGGTAGCGCACGGACAGGGAAGCGGCGAAGACATGGCCAGCCAGTTTTCCAACAGCGACAGCTCGCACCAAAGCAGCCTTGGTTTTTACCTCACCGGAGAAATTTATAACGGTAAACACGGCCGTTCACTTCGGTTGGACGGCATGGATGCTGACTTTAACTCTAATGCCCGCCCACGCGATATTGTAATCCATGCGGCAGATTATGTCAGCCAAAATGTAATCAGCAGTACCGGCCGTTTGGGCAGAAGCTTTGGTTGCCCGGCGGTTTCCCGGGACCTTGCCCCTGCAATCATCAACTTGATAAAAGATAAAACAGTTTTGTTTATCAACGGTCCCGATAGCAGCAGGTACAATTCTGAATTTTTAGATCAGGAATTTGCGGCCAATTACCTGTTTCCGAATGCTGATTTGCAAGACCCGCTGTTGCAGGACTTGCTTTAAACGATACTTCTTTTACGACAACATTTTTTGGATATGCGTGTAAAGCACAATGTCCAAACCGTAAACATCAGGGCGATAAACTAATTTCCCGTTTTCTGACCAGCAAGTCACATAAGTAATATAAACCGGCACTTTTTTGGGCAAAGAAAGATTGTTTGCTTTCGGGTCTGTTTCCTGCATATCCTTTTCAATCTGCTCGTATTTGCTTCCGTCGCCAAATAAGGTGTGCGCCAGTTCAAGCGGCCGCTCCAGCCTTACGCAACCATGGCTTACAGCACGCATCGTTTGGTTGAAAGCTGCCTTTGCAGGCGTATCATGCAGGTAAACACTGCTTTTGTTGGGAAATAAAAACTTAATTTTCCCCAGCGCATTTCCTTCTCCGGATTGCTGCTTAAATGAATAATGCAGGTTGTCTTTTGATATAGAAGACCAGTTGATCGTCTCCGGGTTTTCTATCTTTTTGTCATTTTCATACACCTCTATGTTTTTGTTCGACAGATAATAAGGATCGGCAGCAGCTTCTTTAATGATTTCATTGGAGGCAATGCTTTGCGGAATATTCCAAACCGGATTCACCTGAACACTGTAAATTTCACTGTTCAATTGCGGCGTTTCCCGGCTGAAGGGTACATCGCGTACTTTATCGGCTTCACTGTATTCTGTTGCCAGGTTTTCTGTATTGGCTTTGTTCCTGCCTTCGCCTACACAAACTTTCATACTTAAAACAGAGGAATCATGGTCCATCACATTCAAACCAAAATTTGCAATATTCACCATCACATAACGCGCTTCTGTTGGCTTATTTTTCCACCGCAAGCGTTCCAGGTTCACTTTTAGGATGCGTTCTGTTTCTGTTTTAGTCATTCCCGGGGCAGTTTCGCCCATAACCAACGCCTTTTGCAAAGCCAGATATTGTGCATTTTTAGGCTGGATGCTATCCAAAAAGCTTTTTACATCTTTCACGCTCAATACATTAGTCATGCTCAAACTATCCGGCCTCTTCGTCTCCGTAAAATACCGGGCATAGATTTTTTTTGGGCTAACTACGCCAAATTGCAGGGCATTATTGTAATTGATCAGAGAATTTGCCGTTACAATTTCCAGTTCTGCCATCGTTTGATAAGCTTGCTCCTTGGTTTTGATACTGTTTTTATCGGCTATTTTTTGTAGCAGCTCCTCTATTTGTGCAGCTTGAAACATTTTTGGGTCGAGGCCATGTTCGGCAGCACGCAGATAATAAGCTTCTGCTACCTGGATTTCATCTTTAGGCAAATGCTGCAGCACGAAAATCGGCTCAAAATTATGTTGTTCGTAATAAGCAGCAATAAGCTTGGGATTGGTCATCAAAGATTTTTTCTCCAAAAGCACCTGCTGAAAAACTGCTGAAAACTCTTCCGGGTCCAATTGGGCAAAAACCTTGTTTTTAAATTTTATGCTGAGGGCTTTACCCATATCGGAATGCTTTTTTTTCATGCATCCATTGATAGCCAGCAGAACTAATAAGGACAGCAAAGTAAGAGATGTATAACGGCTGATTTTATTCATTTTTGATTTTAGTAAACGTGTTTTAAATACATGGGTTATAATTATGTGTTTCAACTTCTTTTGGATAAATATAGCGCATTGTCCCGGTTTTTACTTCTTCATCATAGCATCCTGATACTGTTTTTACCAACTAAATTTTAGGGTAATAAAAGAAGCATCAATAGTTTCTACGCTTTAGTTTGGGTGTTCCGCCATATCGGGCAACCTCTATCGAATCCTGTAGTGCTACAGGTAAATTGGAAAGCAGGTTGTAGCCCGTGTTTTTTTCAATATCCCGAACGGTGCATATGTATTGCATCCAGCTTGGGTTGATGCTGTTGTCGTTCGGCGTATCGATGGCAATTAGTGTGGCATTGCTGTTTATCCTTTTCAAATCATTGTTTCCGTTTGGGATGATGATTACCACTTTCCAAATGTGCGCCGGTACGTTTACCCGGCCCTCATCTATTGTGGCGGCAAAACCTTTTGATCCGGTTCCGCCGGTGCCGTAACTTCCCATTATCACATAAACCTCATTGCCCAATTGCACCTGGCCCCTGCAATAACTTTCCAAATGTTCCCAAGTGCGCTGATTATTATACGGAGCCTGCGGCACAATGTTGTCCATCAAAAAAGTAGCCGAATTGGCATCCGAACTATTGGTACGGTCGCCGGACGGACAATTGTGGCCTTTATCAAAACCTGAACTTTTATAACTGTAATCCTGCACCTCGTACCAACCGGCAGGCAATTTTGTGTCTGCACGAAAATCATTCAGCCGGTTGGTGCTGCCCAAATCAGTTGCTCCCAAATGCCAGCAAACCCAGTTCGGCCCGCAGCGGTCGCGGCTGTAGCTTTCGGTATAATATTTTTGGTTGATGAGGTAATTGTTATAATTGGCTTCATCCGAAGTGGCACCGCTTAGGTTTCCGCATAATAAATTATCGTTGTCGCCGGTAGTGACCGAATCTGTACCGATTGGCTTCGGAGCAATAATTGTATCGCCGGTACTCACAGAAGTGCTACCAGCCGTTTGTACATCCTGCGTACCGGTAATGGTAAAATCATCTATATCGATCCTGTTTTTTCCGCCGGATAACTTCCGTATTTCAAAACGCAGGCGGCCGGTTTTATTGATGTTGAAGGTAACCGTTTGCAGTTGATGGCTGCTGCTGTTGATAATCGCACCAGTTTGGCTAAAATGATGATTGCCATTTGCCGCTGCAAACAATCCCCAGGCAGAGGCACCGTCCTTCCCATAAGCTGCATGTTTTACGGTTACCGTGGCAGTGCCTCCCACGTCAAAAAGCATACTGATTTTACCGTTATTTTTGATACGGACAGCTTGCTTGCTTGCCGGTTTTATAATCTGCTTCGCTGTTACCGGTCAGCGCATCTTCCAACAACCAGGCCCCTGTTTTAAATGCCACGTTTCCAGACCTATAAGCATCCTTATGGCCCTGTTCAAAATCTTCGGTAATATTTTGGGCTATTTGATAATTGCCGCCATAACTGACCGAAGTTGGGTTGGCCGGCGGGTTATTGCTTAGGTTACCATTTCCGCAGGAACCTAAAATTAAAACTGAGACCAGTACCAATATTAGCCGGTAACTATTTAAAAAAACTGAATTTATATTCTGGTCAATCATTTCCGGGATAAAATTACTGCTAAAAAAATTATCAACAGCAAAAAATTATCCAAAAAATTGCTACATATAAAGGCAATCTTCGCACAATTCCAATCCAAAACTAGTATGCCTGATGTCCTCATTAACCGTAAGCTCATTGCTGCAATTGCTGCAACATTTAACTTCAGATACGGCATAAAGATGAACAGCAATTGCTGCGGCATCAACTGGTTGATTTTGGATAGCAGTATTCATGATATAAGTTTTTGATGGGTGTGCAATCAACTTATCAAATTTTGATCCTATAATTTTTCAGCCTGAAATCTGAACCTAAAGCAGGGTTAATGTAGAAAAACATCCTAAAAAAGAGCATCGGCGGTTGCTTTACGGGGAAAATTTTCAACAATGAAGCGGCACCTGGAACTGTACGTACAGAATTTTTTACGCAAAAAGCATACTGTTTTTACCTACCCAAAATTTGATGACGAAAAAATTTTATTAAGTTTGCAGCTTCAACGGGGGATTAGCTCAGCTGGCTAGAGCGTTTGCATGGCATGCAAGAGGTCATCGGTTCGACTCCGATATTCTCCACTTTGAAAATAAAGGTTTTACGAAATTTCGTAAAGCCTTTTTTGTTTGAGGTAACACAACAAAAGTTTAAATCAGAAGTTGTTTAAGCTTATGCCGGGCCAGAGTTAAACCGATAGGTAGATTTTCCGGATTGAAGGGTTTTTTGAAGATCCGTAGGCTCCGTACATATTGTAGAAATGGGTTTCAACCCATTTAACTAATTAAGTTTAAACAACTTTGTAGTTAAAGTGCGCTTTTATTGCAAATCACTATTACTATCTTCAAATAAAAAAACAATGAAAACAATTAAGTTAGAAAACATTGTCAGGAAAGAAGACAAATACTTTGTTGCCCAATGTTTAAACGTTGAAGTTTCCAGCTTCGGTGAATCTAAAGAAGAAGCTTTAACTAATCTGCAGGAAGCTTTGGAGTTGTATTTTGAAGATTAAATAAACTTGTTCAACGCATTCCTCACCTTCCTAAGTACAAAACTCCCCAAATCAAACATTAATTTTTTACCGATAAAAGAAGCATCAAAAACACTATCTTTAATTTTTCCTCTGTAAAAACAATTTCTTCAATTCTAATAGAAAATCCTTCATTTTAAAACGTTCAAATCCTCCCGACAAATAACAAAAAATTCTCCCTTTAAAACATTATTTTTGCGGTTCAAATGAAGTACATCCGCAATTTCTGTATCATCGCACACATCGATCATGGTAAAAGCACTTTAGCCGACCGCCTGCTTGAATTTACCCATACGGTTAGCCAACGCGAATCCCAGGCGCAGTTGCTTGACAATATGGACCTGGAGCGCGAGCGCGGCATCACGATAAAAAGCCACGCCATCCAGATGGATTATGTGCTGGATGGCCAGCCCTATGTTTTAAACCTGATTGACACGCCCGGCCACGTTGATTTTTCTTACGAGGTTTCCCGTTCCATCGCAGCCTGCGAAGGTGCTTTGCTGATTGTAGATGCTTCACAAGGCATACAGGCGCAAACCATTTCCAATTTGTATTTAGCGTTGGAAAACGATCTGGAAATCATTCCGGTGCTGAATAAAATGGATTTACCTGGCGCGATGCCTGAAGAAGTGAAAGACCAGATTGTGGATTTGATCGGTTGCAAACGGGAAGATATTCTGGCTGCTTCCGGCAAAACCGGTTTGGGTGTACACGAAATTCTGGAAGCGATTGTGAAACGCATTCCGCCGCCGGTCGGCGATCCGGCCGCACCTTTGCAGGCACTCATCTTTGACTCGGTTTTCAATTCTTTCCGCGGCATCATTGCTTATTTTAAAGTAGTGAACGGCGAGATCCGCAAAGGCGATAAAGTAAAATTCGTGGCGACAGAAAAGCAATATTTTGCAGATGAAGTTGGTACATTGAAACTGCACCCATTTCCGAAAAACGTGATCAAAACGGGTGACGTAGGCTACATAATTTCGGGCATAAAAGAAGCACGCGAAGTTAAAGTCGGCGATACCATTACGACGGTTGACCGGCCGTGTGCCGGAGGAATCCAAGGCTTTGAAGAAGTAAAGCCGATGGTTTTTGCCGGCATTTATCCGGTGGATACGGATGAATACGAAGAGCTGCGCGAAAGTATGGCCAAGTTGCAATTAAACGATGCTTCGCTGGTTTTTGAGCCGGAATCGTCTGCGGCTTTGGGTTTTGGTTTCCGTTGCGGTTTCCTGGGCATGCTGCATATGGAAATTATCCAGGAACGTTTGGAGCGCGAGTTTGATATGACGGTAATTACCACCGTTCCCAACGTTTCTTACTTGGCTTTTACCACAAAAGGCGAAGAATTGCACGTTCATAATCCTTCTGATTTGCCTGATCCAAGCAAATTGGATTTTGTGGAAGAACCTTATATCAAAGCCAACATCATTACCAAATCCGAGTTTGTTGGTCCGGTGATGTCACTTTGTATCCAAAAACGCGGAACAATTGTGAATCAATCTTACCTGACTGCTGATCGCGTAGAACTGATCTTTGAGTTGCCAATGGGGGAAATTGTATTTGATTTTTACGATAAACTCAAAACGATTTCCAAAGGTTATGCTTCTTTTGATTACACACAAATTGGTTACCGCCAATCAAATTTGGTGCGTTTGGATATTCGTTTAAACGGCGAACCGGTAGATGCTTTATCTTCCCTGATCCACCGAAGCAATTCGTATGATTTTGGTAAGAAGATCTGCGAAAAGCTAAAAGAACTGATCCCGCGCCAGCAGTTTGAAATTATCATCCAGGCTTCTATCGGTGCAAAAATTATCGCCCGCGAAACTGTAAAAGCTTTACGGAAAGATGTAACGGCCAAATGCTATGGCGGTGATATTTCCCGTAAACGGAAGTTGCTGGAAAAACAGAAAAAAGGTAAGAAACGCATGCGCCAGGTTGGTAATGTAGAAATCCCGCAATCGGCTTTTATGGCAGTTTTGAAATTAGATTGATAAAAGAAGTATGACAAAGTGTTGATGAGTAAGACAAATGAACAAGATCATTTCGACAAGGTTTATGGAAAGGTCGAAAAGAAGTATAACCAATCTTCAATTAAACAACGCATAGAAGCATTATTTCTTGATAACATTGGTAAAATAATAACACGAGAACAGATCCTTGAAGTTGCGACAGATCCTATTACTGGCAAGCAACCTGAAAACTGGCATCAAAGGTTATCGGAACTACGAACCGATGATGGTTATACTATTCTTTCTTGGAGAAATAGAGGCTGGCTGAGAGTAGAAGAATATTTGATGACTTCCTCTGATAAAAGATTACAAGCAGGCAAGAGAGTTAGACCAACTAAACTAACTTGGGAGAAGGTTTTAATTGAAGCAAACCATTGTTGTGAATGGAAAGAAGATGGTAAACTTTGTGGTTTAAAGGAAAATGAAATTGACCCAATTGGAGGAGGAAAAGTTAAATTAACTCCAGATCATAAAAAACCTCATTCCATAAATCCTGAATCTGATCCAAAAGATTCAGAACAGTGGCAAGCATTATGTGGTAGACACCAAGTTATGAAAAAGAATTATTGGGATAGTTCTACCGGCAAAATGAATGTTTATGCTATTATACAGTCTGCTACCGCAATTGAAAAAGAGATTATATTTAAATTTTTGTTGGATTATTTTGGATATATTGTTGATGAAAACGGAATTATTACTAAATTTATTAGACAATGATAGAAACAATAGAATATCCAAAAACATACATTGATAATCTTCTTGAAAAAGAAGGAGTTATTGTTCTTCCTCCTATGGAAGCAAAGGAAAGTATGCACTTAATAAAATCATTAAAATACAATCCACAAATGACAATGCTTGATCCTTGGTATAATCGAGGTACAGGCGGTGTTCGTGAGGATTATGTAAAATACATTTTAGATATAATAGAAAATATTAAGGATAACACGAACCATTTTTTTTTATGGGGCTTCCCGGAAATCGTTGCTTTGTTTATAAATAAAATTCCAAATCCACTTGAATTTGTATGTTGGTTAACATGGTATTATAAAAATAATCCTTCAGTAATTCGTGGTTGGCGTTCAAGTCAACAAGCTTGTTTGCATTATGCAACAAAAGCATCTAAGATGTATCCTCAAAACTTTTTTAATTCGCAACAACAACTTCGTTTTGAAGAAAAAAATATGCGTTTTATTCCAGGTCCAACATCTGTAATTGAAGAATCATTACTAGTAGGCTTTATTGGAAAGAAAGAAAGAACTGGACACCCTTCTCAAAAACCAGAAAAAGTTTATGAAAAATTAGTTCTGATGACTTCAAAAAAAGATGACCTGATTTATGATCCTATGGCAGGTGGAGGAACAACCGGTGCAGTTTGTAAAATACATAATAGAAAATGTATTTTATCAGACATGTCTGAAGAATATATACAAATGATTGAAAAAAGATTAAATATAAAAAGGGTTCCGGAAGAAATTTTCAAGGATCTATTATTGGAATTTGCCTAAAGTGCATTATAATATCACTTGGCAAAATTTATAAATACTCTTCAAAATGCAATTACTCGACGGCAAATACATCTCAGAAAAACTTAAAGTTGAAATAGCCAAAGAAGCTGCAGAGCTTCTGGAAAAAAATGGCCGCAAACCACATTTGGTAGCGGTTTTAGTTGGACACGATGGCGGCAGCGAAACCTACGTGGCCAGCAAAATGCGTAATTGCGAAAAAGTTGGTTTTCAATCATCTTTAGTACGTTATGAAGATGATGTAACCGAAGAAGAACTGCTGGAAAAAGTGGCCCAATTAAATGCAGATGTAGGAATTGATGGCATTATCGTACAATTGCCTTTGCCCAAACACATCGATCCGGAAAAAGTAACAGAAAAGATTGATCACCGCAAAGATGTAGATGGTTTTCATCCGCTGAATTTAGGTCGGATGCAGCGCAATTTGCCTTCCTTTATTCCGGCAACGCCTTATGGCATTATGCTGCTGTTGAAGGAATACGGCATCGAAACCTCTGGTAAACATTGCGTAGTGGTTGGCCGAAGCAACATTGTTGGTTCGCCAATGAGTATTTTGATGGCGCGGAATGCCAGTCCCGGAAATTGTACAGTTACGATATGCCATAGCAGAACGCCGGACATTAAAAAGTTTACTTTAGATGCTGATATTCTGATCGTTGCTATCGGTAAAAAGAATTTTATCACGGCAGATATGGTGAAAGATGGCGTGATCGTAATTGATGTCGGCATGAACCGTGAAACTTCAATGCAAACTAAATCAGGTTATAAACTTTATGGTGATGTGGATTTTGAGAACGTAGCGCCGAAAGCTTCCTGGATCACGCCTGTTCCGGGCGGCGTTGGTTTGATGACGATTATTGGCTTGTTGAAAAACACTTTGGCTTCGGCACGAAAAGAAATCTATCCTTAAAAATAGGTGATAAAAGAAGCATTTTGTCATTTCGACCGAAGGGAGAAATCTTCATCGAATAACAAAAGTATATCACTTTGAAGAAGATCTCTCCCTTCGGTCGAGATGACAAAAAAGCGAGATGATAAAATATTAAAACAATTTCCAGCGCTTTTTTATCTGCACATAAATTCCATCTGTCCGCACTTCTACCGGAAAAACATCAATATAATCACCCTGCCCTGCTGCGCCTTTTCCGGTTTCTAAATCGTATTGGTAACGATGAATGGGACAAACAATTTTTCCTGCTTCGCACCAGCCGCCCGCTAATTCGCCTCCTGCATGCGGGCATTTTGAAGAAACTGCAAAGAACTTACCTTCAGAACCAACTAAACAAAGGTTATGGTTTCCGGCTTTAACCTTTCGGACAAATGCTTCTTTTACCGGTATATTTTCAGCAACCTTTATCCATTCCAGCGTCAGTATTCCACCTTTAAATTCATGATCTGAGGCGTTTTTGTAATTTCCTCCAGACTGCTGATTAGCGTTAATGATTTTTTATCGGAAGATAATTTTGCCCGTATATTTCCCGTTTTTTTAACCGGCCGCGGGAAATGCATCACCACGCTGTAAGGCATCTCAATCAGCGCAGCTTTGGCCATATTGAACATTGCTTCGTTCTGCCTGAAATATTTCCGGAACTTAACGGTATCCACTTTCCGGGTAAAATGCCTGTTGCCAATATCGTAATTAAAATAATCCTGACTGATAACCGTGCCGCGATTGGTTGCAGGCGACAGCATTTGCGGACTGTTCAGCACTTGCCCTAACTGCTGCTTTTGCGCCAGTTTGGAGATATGCGTCAAAAAGTATTTGATCTCTTTCGGGTTTTTTGCTTCGTATTGAAGTGTGGCCAGCATCTGGTTAATCTTCAGGTTCATTTTAAAATGAAGCATCGTTGATCGCGCTACATTTACCTGTTCACCACTTAATTTTTTACGCGTACTGTCGGAAAGGTCACTCAAAAAATTAATTGCCGTATCTTTTGCAGTGAGGTAGGAAGGCGTTTGCTTGACTGAATCGGGCAGCAGATTGGAAAGCACCGAAACCGCTTTGCCCATGTTGAAACGGTAATCAATTTTGCAGGCACCGTCTTTCAAAAAAGTATAGCGTTCTTCCACGTTCACACACGAAGAAAACACCGATAAAAGAAGCATCAGCACACCGAAGTAAAGTTTCTTCATCCATTTCTAATTTGGAAGTAATGATACAAATTTGGGCGGCATTTATTAAATTGAATGTCATGAAATTTAAAGTCGAAAAACCTATGCAGGCAGAATGTTTATATTCGCATCTTGGAAATGACAGCAACCATACCGGCAAACGGCACGATGCTTCCTTTGATGGAAGAATTTTATACCATTCAGGGCGAAGGGTTTAATACCGGCAAAGCGGCTTATTTTATCCGTTTGGGCGGATGCGATGTGGGCTGCCCCTGGTGCGATGTAAAAGAAAGCTGGGACGCTGATCAGCATCCGCTTACTTCCGCAGATACAATTGTGGCCAATGCAGGAAAACATCCGGCAAAAGCAGTAGTAATTACCGGCGGCGAACCTTTGATTTATAACCTGGATTATCTGACCGGCGAACTGAAAAGAAACGGCATCCGTACTTTTATCGAAACTTCCGGTGCTTATCCGCTTTCCGGTTTCTGGGATTGGATTTGCCTCTCCCCCAAAAAATTCAAAGCACCTACGCCTTCTGTTCTGGCTGTTGCCGATGAATTGAAAGTGATCGTTTTTAACCAATCAGATTTTAAATGGGCCGAAGAACATGCAGCTTTAGTTTCGCAAAGTTGCAAACTGTACCTACAACCGGAATGGTCCAGAGCGGCAATCGTTACACCAATGATTGTGGATTATGTGATGCAAAACCCAAAATGGGAAGTATCCTTGCAAACACATAAATATTTGAACATTCCTTAATAAGTTTTTACCTTGGATCGTATAAACTTGTATGATGCGATACCTACTGATGCTTCTTTTATGCCTTCCTTTTTTTGTTTTGGCGCAGCAACCCTATTCGACCAACAATAAAGAAGCGATTAAATTTTATGTGCTGGCTAATCAAAGTATTAATTATCAGCAGTATAAAGAAGCAGCGGCGCAATTAAACCAGGCTATTGCTGCCGACGACCAGTTTGTAGAAGCCCACAACCAACTTGGAAATGTTTACCGCTACACGCATCTTTATGCTGAAGCTGCTTTGCAATTTACCAGGGCAATTTCCTTGAACCCAAACTACAACCGCGCCATGTATTTGAATTTGGGGGATGTGGATATTATGCTGGGCAAATATGCAGAAGCCAAAACTATGCTGCTACAATATACAAATTTCAACGAGATATTACCGAAAGACCGCGCAACTGCTCAAAAATTGTTGATTGATTGCGATTTTAGTTTAAATGCAATCCAGCATCCTGTAGATTTTAAGCCGGAAAATCTCGGAACTTCCATCAATACCAATGCGGATGAATATTTGCCAAACGTGACTGCCGACGAAAGCACGCTGATTTTCACGAGAAAAATTGGCAACAATGAAGATTTCTATCAGAGCAAACGCGTAAAAAACCAGTGGACAAATGCTGTTGGTTTGAGTAGCAAAATCAACACGCCGGAATATAATGAAGGAGCGCAATCGTTAACGCAGGATGGCCAGTACCTGTTTTTTACCGGCTGCAACCGTCCGGATGGTTTGGGCAGGTGCGACATTTTTTTAACCCATAAAAACAGTACCGACTGGGACAAACCTTTTAATTTAGGTGCACCAATTAATACAGCGGGTTGGGAATCGCAGCCTTCTATCAGTGCAGACGGCAAAACTTTGTATTTTGTAAGTTTGCGTAAAGGCGGTTACGGCGGATACGATATCTGGAAATCCACAATCACGGATAAAGGCTGGTCTGAACCGGAAAACCTTGGCCCAAACATTAATACGCCTTACGACGAGCAATCGCCGTTTATTCATCCTGATGATCAGACTTTGTATTTTTCGTCCAACGGCTGGCCAGGGTTAGGCAGCAAAGATTTGTTTTTGAGCCGAAAAGGGCCGGACGGCAAATGGCAAAAACCAGAAAACTTAGGTTACCCGATTAACTCCAGCGGGGAAGAAAATGGGTTGACCCTTACTGCTGATGGTGCTTACGCTTTTTTCTCGTCCAACCAATTGAAAGGTGCGGGCGGTTTTGACATTTACACTTTTGAAATGCCCGAAAAACTACGGCCGAATGTAGTAACTTATGTAAAAGGACTGATCAAAGATGCCAATAGCAAGCAACCTTTAGATGCTGATGTGCAAATAATTGACTTGAAAACCAACCGGTTGATCTTCCAAAACGTGAACGCTTTGAACCAAGGCCAGTTTTTGGCGACATTAAATGTGGGTAAAAATTATGGGTTAAATATTTCCCGGCCGGGATACTTGTTTTACTCAGAGAATTTCTCCTTACTAAATCAAAAAACCGGCAAGCCATTTATCATTGAAGTTTCTTTGCAGGAGATTGAAGCCGGCAAAAAATCAATCCTTCGGAATATTTTCTTTGATACGAATCAATTTGTGTTGAAACCCGAATCCAAGTCGGAACTCGAAAAGCTAATTGTCTTTTTAACTATCAACCCAAAAGTAACTATCGAAATTTCTGGATTTACTGATAATGTAGGCGATGCAAAATCCAACCAGCTACTTTCCGAAAACCGGGCAAAAACAGTTTATCAGTATTTGATCAATAATAAGATTAATGCAAGCCGGCTTACTTTTAAAGGTTACGGCGCGCTGCAACCAATTGCGCCTAATACTACTGAAGAAGGCAGAAGCCGCAACCGCAGAACGGAGTTTAAAATTGTATCGAATTAGAAGAAGTATTGATTATCAAGTATTTAGTATCAAGTAGCCAGTTTGTCTTGATACTAAATACTGAATACTTGATACTTCTTTTACCACCTAATTTCCTAACTCAGACATAAATTTGATGCGCATCAACTGCACTTCTTCCCGCGTGTAGTCTCCTGCCCCAAGCTCTTTTAAAGCTTCATCAATAGAATCTGCTTCTGCGGCCCGGAAATAATCAAAAACTTCTTCCTGCCGGTCTTCGTCGATCATGTCATCAATATAATAGCTGAGGTTGAGCTTGGTACCGGAGTTTACGATAGATTCAATTTCCCGCAAAATATCTTCAAAAGACAAACCTTTAGAAGAAGCGATATCTTCCAGCGCGATATGGCGGTCGATATTTTGAATGATCGAAACTTTGATGGCAGATTTGTTGGCAGCACTTTTTATAACCAGATCAATCGGGCGGTCAATATCGTTTTCTTCCACATACTTCTTGATCAGTTCGATAAAAGGGGCTCCGAATTTCACCGCTTTACCTGCACCAACGCCAGAAATTTGCTTCATTTCATCCATTGTAATGGGATAATGCAAGCACATTTCTTCTAAAGAAGGTTCTTGAAAAATCACAAAAGGCGGAAGTTTTTTTTGCTTGGCAACTTTTTTGCACAAATCCTTTAGCATTTGCAAAAGTTGTGTATCCAACACGCCGGAGCCCTGCTGGGATTCGTCCTCTGCGTCGTCGTCTGTAGCACCCATCGGGCGGTTCAGCACCCATTTCATTTCGTATGGGTTGTCTATATAATCCTTTCCGAGGTCCGTCAGCCGCAGCAAACCGTAATAATCTATATCTTTTGCCAGATAATTATTAAGCAAAGCCTGTCGCATCAGCGATTTCCACAGGTTTTCTCCTTCTTCTGTCCCGGAACCAAATTCCGGCAGCAAATGATGTTCGTAATTGTGGATCTGCGGATCATCAACACCCATCAAAACACTGATGATATGATGGTCGTCAAACTTTTCGCCCAACTGCGTGATCAATTTCAAAGCTTTCAGCAAAGGTGCTTCCACTTCAAAAAACTCTTTTTGCGCCCGGCAATTATCACACATATTGTTGCAATCTTTTGCATCAAAGTTTTCACCGAAATAATGTAATATTTGCTTGCGGCGGCAAACTGCAGATTCTGCATAATCAATTACTTCTTTCAAAATCTGTGTGCCAATTTCCCGTTCGGCAACAGGCTTGTCTTTCATGAACTTTTGCAGCTTGTCAATGTCTTTTTCAGAATAAAAAGACAGGCAAATACCTTCGCCGCCATCACGGCCTGCACGTCCGGTTTCCTGATAATAACCTTCCATACTTTTCGGCACATCATGGTGGATGACATAACGCACGTCCGGTTTATCGATCCCCATCCCAAAAGCAATCGTGGCCACAATCACATCTACATCTTCCATCAGGAATTTGTCCTGTGTATCGGCACGGACTTTCGGGTCTAAACCGGCATGATACGGCAAAGCTTTGATACCGTTTAAGTTTAAAGCTTCGGCCACTTCTTCTACTTTTTTGCGGCTGAGGCAATAAATAATCCCTGATTTCCCCTGATGCTGCTTTACAAAACGCACGATTTCTTTGATCACGTTTCGCTTGGCGCGCACTTCGTAGTATAAATTGGTACGGTTGAAAGAGGATTTATACAGCAGCGCATTGTTCATCTGCAGGTTCTTCTGAATGTCCTGCTGTACTTTTGGCGTTGCCGTGGCGGTTAGGGCAATAATAGGGATATTTTCGCCGATATTACTGATAACCTGACGGATTTTGCGGTATTCCGGCCGGAAATCATGGCCCCATTCCGAGATGCAATGCGCTTCATCTACCGATACAAAAGATATTTTGATCAGTTGCAAAAACTCAATATTCTCCTGTTTGGTCAAAGATTCCGGGGCAACGTAAAGCAGTTTGGTTTTGCCGGTGATCACATCTTCTTTTACCTTGGCAATTTCTGTTTTGTTTAAGGAAGAATTAAGGAAATGCGCAATACTGTCCGTTCCGCCGAAGGAACGCAACTGGTCAACCTGGTTTTTCATCAGCGCAATCAATGGGGAAATCACGATGGCTGTTCCTTCACTCATCAGGGCAGGCAATTGGTAGCACATCGATTTGCCGCCGCCTGTTGGCATAATTACAAAAGTATCTTTGTCTGCCAGTATGTTTTCTATAATTACCTCCTGATCACCTTTAAAATTATTAAAACCGAAAAAGTTCTGTAAATTATCAAAAAGCGATTTTTTTGTCTCTATCATTATCTCCTTTAAAATTATTTATTTATTAACTTTCAATATAAAACATATTAATTGAAAGAAAAATCGTATGCGAATTTAACTTTTTTGATTAATAAAAATAGTATCCAGCATAAACTTCTATCGAAAATTAAGGAAAAAGTTTTTGGATTGCGTATGAAGGGTTTTGAACAAACTACTTGTTATTAATATATTTTTCACATCTTCACATCAAAAATTTTGACAGTAAGCTTAACTAATATGAATAAGAATTATTACGCCATCATTATGGCCGGAGGCATTGGCAGCCGTTTTTGGCCCATTAGCAGAACTTCTTATCCCAAACAATTTATAGATATTTTAGGCACGGGCAAAACCCTGATCCAAAGCACTTATGACCGCTTTCTAAAAATCTGTCCGAAAGAAAATATTTATGTCGTAACCAACGATATTTATATTGAATTGGTAAAAACGCAGTTGCCGGATATGGAATACAGCCAGATTTTGGGTGAACCCGTTATGCGCAATACGGCACCTTGTGTAGCTTATGGTTGTTTTAAAATCCAGAATGGTAACCCAGATGCCGTGATTACCGTTGCACCTTCTGATCATTTGATTTTGGATGAAGCTGGTTTTGTAAACACCATCAACCAATCACTGGAAACTGCCCAGGCGCATCAATGCCTGATTACTTTGGGCATCAAACCATCCCGGCCGGACACGGGTTACGGCTATATCCAATATACGGAAGAAGTAATGGACAACTCTTTTTATAAGGTAAAAACCTTTACCGAAAAACCAACGCTGGACATTGCCACTTCCTTTATCCAAAGCGGCGATTTCTTATGGAATGCAGGGATTTTTGTGTGGACTGCTAAAGCTATTACAAAAGCTTTTGCCCAATATCTACCGGAAATGAACGAAATTTTTGAAGAAGCCGGTCCGCATTACAATACGGATTCCGAGAAAGCTTATGTTTCCAACGTGTATCAGCAATGCACCAATATCTCGATTGACTACGGGATTATGGAAAAAGCAAATAACGTTTATGTATTGCCATCGGAATTTGGCTGGTCTGATCTGGGCACCTGGGCTTCCATTTATCAGTTGGCCGAAAAAGACGAAACCGGCAACGCAGCTATTCCTTCAGAAAAAGTGATTTTGTATAATTCATCCAATTGTATGGTCAATGTGCCTGGTGAAAAATTGGTGATCATTCAGGGTTTGAACGATTATATTGTTGTGGAGGCCAACAATACATTACTGATCTGCCCACGTAACCAGGAACAGAACGTAAAAAAGGTTGTTGCGGATGTGAAACAGAAATTCGGAACGGTTTATATTTGAGAAGCTGTTAGCAATTAGCTTTCACCATGATTTAGACAATTCAATTTTAGTGGCATAAAAGAAGCATCAGATATTGGCAACCCATCATATTTAACCTTTTGTCAATGAAAGCTGATTGCTGAAAGCTAACTGCTAACAGCAATCCGCTGCCTGATTGCCTCATATAAAATTACGCCTGTCGAAACCGAAACATTCAGCGATTCTATTTTTCCGAACATCGGGATTTTTGCCAAGTGGTCTGCTATACGGATCAGTTCGTTCCCGATTCCATCCTCTTCCGAACCCATGATTATTGCGGTTGGAGCTGTATAATCAGGTTTGTAAATATCATCACTTGTTTTTTCGGTACAACAAACCAATTGCAAACCGGAAGCTTGCAAAAACTGAACGGTTTGCAGTAAATTCTGATGGCGGCAAACCGGAACTTGGTACAAAGCACCAGCAGAAGTTTTGATCGCATCTGCATTTATTTGTGCCGAACCTTTTGCCGGGACCACAATTGCCTGCACACCTGCACATTCTGCCGTTCGTGCAATGGCACCCATGTTCCGCACATCTGTAATACTGTCCAAAACCAAAATTAAAGGTACTTCTCCCCTTTCGTAAACTTGCGGAATAATATCTTCAATTTTCTGATAAGTAATTTCAGAAATTACGGCTATAATTCCCTGATGATTTTTCGCGGTGATCCGGTTTAGTTTTTCTACCGGAACTTGTTGTGCCGGGATTTGGTATTCGTTTAGCGTGCTTTTTAGTTCGTGAAACAATTCTCCGCCCAAACCGCGCTGCATGTACAAAGCTTCGATTTCTTTGCCCGAACGGATGGCTTCCATCACCGCCCGGATCCCAAAAACCATCTGGTTGCTTTCCTTTTTAAATTGCGGGCGTTGCATCATATTTTATCGCTCATTTTGCTGCGAAAGTAATTATAAATTTAGTGAAGAGGCTTGTTAATCCCTGATGCTTCTTTTATCGACTTAAAATTATTAACAATAAAAACAGTTATACACATTGCTTTAATTGCTTAAATATCAACCTAAATAATAATTACAAATGCGTTATTAACATTAGTTGTGGATAAGCCGGCAATAAAGTTTTTGCTGTATGAGTTAAAACGGACTGTTTTGGCAGGTAGAAAAGTATTCAACATCGTTGGTAATTTAGAAAAGTTTTTACCGCCTAATTTTGTTTAATTTTGAAGATATGAGTTCAGAAAGCGAAAACGTTTCAGGCAAATCAGGTACTTACAATAACGACCGGCGTACAAAATTTACCAACCCGGCTATAGGTGGTAATTTAGGGAAACTACAGCCGCAGGCAACCGATTTGGAGGAGGCTGTGCTGGGTGCTTTGATGCTGGAAAAAGATGCTTTGTCTTCTGTAATTGATATTTTGAAACCGGAAGTTTTTTATCGCGACAGCCATCAAAAGATTTTTACAGCGATAAAAACACTGTTTGAAAAAACGTCGCCGGTTGATATTTTAACGGTAACCGCACAGTTGCGCCAGCAAGGCGACCTGGAAATGATCGGCGGCGCTTATTACATTACCGAACTTACTAACCGGGTTGCTTCTGCGGCCAATATTGAGTTCCATTCGCGTATCATTATCCAGAAGTTTTTGCAGCGGGAACTGATCCGGATTTCTACAGAAGTCATCAGTCAGGCTTATGAAGACACAACCGATGTTTTGGATCTTTTAGATAAAGCCGAGAAAAACTTGTTTGATATTGCCCAAAACAACCTGCGCCGGGATTCGCGGAAAATGGACGACCTAATGCACGAAACGCTGAAGGAAATGGAAGCGTTGAAGAATAAAAAAGATGGTTTGACAGGCGTGGCTTCCGGCTTTACCGATCTGGACCGGATGACCTCCGGCTGGCAAAAATCTGATCTGGTAATTATTGCAGCACGGCCAGCCATGGGGAAAACCGCTTTTGTATTGAGTTGTGCACGCAATGCTGCAGTTGATTTTAACCGTCCGGTTGTGGTGTTTTCTTTGGAAATGTCATCCATCCAATTGGTAAATCGCTTGGTTTCGGGAGAGACACATATCGAACAGGAGAAAATCAGAAAAGGCAATTTGGAGGAATGGGAATGGCAGCAAATCCACTCCAAAATTGGCCGTTTAGAACAAGCGCCGTTAATTATTGATGATACACCGGCTTTAAATATTTTTGAGTTCCGGGCAAAATGCAGAAGGTTAAAATCGCAGCATGATATACAACTGATTATTATTGATTATTTGCAGCTGATGCAGGGAAAAGGCGAAGGCAAAGGCGGCGGCAACCGCGAGCAGGAAATCGGTAGTATTTCCAGGGCGTTAAAATCGGTAGCCAAAGAACTGAATGTGCCGGTGATTGCGCTTTCACAATTAAGCCGTGCGGTAGAAAATCGTCCGGGAGGGTCCAAACGTCCTATGTTATCTGATTTGCGGGAATCCGGTTCCATTGAGCAGGATGCAGATATGGTGCTGTTTCTATATCGCCCGGAATATTACGGGCTGGAGTTTGATGAAGACAACAACCCGACACAAGGTGTTGGGGAAATCATTATTGCGAAACACCGGAATGGCGAAACTGGTCGGGTTAGGTTAAAATTTGTGGGGAAATATGTGAAGTTTACGGATTTGGACGATAATTCAACTGATTTTGCTGCTGCAAATAATGCTTCGGCAGGATTAAAACCTTCCGTAGAATTTGAAAAACCAAACAACTTTATCATCCGGCCATCGCGTATGGACGATTTGGAAGATGAGCCACCTTTTTAATCAGAAAATTACACTCAATAAAACGCCCATCAATATCACAATTGGTGTTTTTACCGGTGTAAAATGAAGGAGTAAAAATGTACCGATCATCAACCCGATCCCTCTAAAGTCGGTTGCAAAAGGTTCTGCCAGAAACAAGAAAGCTGCCACCATGAAACCAACGGCAACTGCATTGATACCGCTTAAAGAGTTTCGGATGCCACTGATTTTTTTCAGGTCTTCCCAAAAAGGAACAATAAATAAAATCAGGATCAAGCCCGGCAGGTTAATTCCCAACATCGAAATAAAGCTGCCCATAATCTGGCCACTGATGCCATAACCACGGTTGCCCAGCGTTAATCCGCCGATAAAAGAAGTAAAGGCAAAAGTTGGCCCTGGCAATATTTGCTGCAAAGCGTAGCCGGACAAGAACTCGGAGTTGCTGAGGTAATGTTTCATTTCCACAAACTCAGTAAACATCAGCGGGACTAAAACCTGGCCTCCGCCAAAAATCAAAATACCGTTGCGGTAAAAATTTTCAAACAAACGAACAGGCAAACTAAAAGGCGAAGTCTGGTTGATCAGCGCACCCAAAGCAGCAAAAAACAGTAAAATCCCGATAAAATAAGTTACTTTACGTTGGTTGATGTTGGCAAAAAGCTTTACCCGAAGCGCATCTTCTTCCGCTTTTGCTTCGAAGGCTGAAGAAATAATCCCGCCCATCATAATCAGGATCGGGAAAGCATAGGCACTGCGCAAAATCAAAGTTACCGCCATGGAAGAAAGGGAAAGTAAAATGCTAAGTTCCGATTTTAAAAATTTGCGCCCAAAAACGTAAGCTGCATAAGCGACAACGCCAACGGTAACCGGCTGCACATATCGGAAGGCGTGCATAAACATTCCTTTTTCCACAAATAATTTGTAGCCGATAGCTGCTACACACATAATTAAAGCGGAAGGAATCACCCAGATAAAAAAAGTGATGATAGCCAGCAGTAAACCACCTGTTTTCCAAGCAATCCCAACTAAAGTTTGCGTGGATGACGGCCCGGGCAGCACCTGAGAAAGCGCATTCAGTTCCATCAGGTATTCTTCGGAAACATAACGGCGTTTTTCTACAAATTCCCGCAGCAAATAAGCCAAATGCGCTTGTGGGCCGCCAAAAGCCGTAAGCGTATAAATAAATACATCCCGCAAAAACAAAATATGTCGTTTACTCAAAATGGCTGCTGCTAATCGTCTTCGTATTCATCCACCGAACCTGTCAATGCGCGGTGAATGCCCTGCAATTCGGAAAAAGCATGCAGGTCATTTACTTTTCGGGCCACTTCCATGCCTTTTTCATAGGTAAAAACAGCATCCGGTTTGCGGTTTAAGGCTTCGTACAGTTTCCCCAAATGATAGTATGTACCTACATAAGCAGGATGATTGTTTATCAAATCCTCATAAAACCCCAAAGCTTTTTGCGTGTCGTTCAGCCGGAGATATTCTGTGGCAAGCGCGTATTTAAGAAATTCATCTCCTGGCTCGTCATTAAAAAACGCTAAAAGCTTGTCCAATCTGGTTTGCTGCATCTTAAACGGAGTATTTTTTTTTAATTTTGCAAAAAAGTTTTTGTATCCGCAATTTGACGCATACAACAGCAAAAATAACTTTTACAGGTAATAACACGCAATTTAATACGAACGGTGTTTATGCTAAAATAAATACCTGTGATGCATTAAGCGCAGTAAAAAAACGGTTGTAAAAAGAGTATTTACAGCAACTGCATCAAAGAAAAACAATAAAAGAGATTGGTGAAAAGCCGAATAGAAGATTTGTGATGGGCAATAACATGCAAAAAATAAAATTAGATATTGTGGGCTTGTCCTACAGTCAAACCCAATCTGGTGCTTATGCTTTAGTTTTGGGGGAAATCAGCGGCCGCAGGCGTTTGCCAATTGTAATTGGCAGTTTTGAGGCGCAGGCAATTGCGATTGAGATCGAAAAGATGACACCCAGCCGTCCGCTCACGCATGATTTGTTTAAAACTTTTGCGCAGGCATATCACATCACCATCCAGGAAGTGATTATTTATAACTTGATCGATGGTATTTTTTATGCTAAACTGATCTGTTCCGACGGGAAAAAAACAATGGAAATTGATGCCCGCACATCCGACGGCATTGCAATGGCGGTTCGTTTCAACTGCCCTATTTTTACTTACGAATTCATTTTATCTTCTGCCGGAATTGTAATTGAAGGGAACGATTTTGTGTATCTCGAAAACATCAACGCTGATCCGCAGGAAGAAAAAAACATTGCCGCCGTTGCCAAAGGCTATACTTCTTTTAGCATGGAAGAATTGGAAGTTAAACTGAAGGAAGCACTTTCTGATGAATCGTATGAGAAAGCTGCAAAAATCAGGGACGAACTGACACGGCGCAAATCATCCTGATTTTTGTAAACATTTTCTACATTTCCCGATCTTAATATTTAATTTCCGCTTTATTTAAAGCCGAATAGTGTTTATGGAAAGATTTACCGGGGTGATAGGGATTGTGCTGATTTTTGCAATTGCTTTTTTATTGTCAAACAACAGAAAAGCAATAAACTATCGCGTAGTATTATCCGGATTAGCAATTCAATTGCTTTTAGCCCTGTTTATCTTAAAAACGCCGCTTGGCAAAAGCATATTTTCCTGGCTGGGCGAAAAGGTTTCCAAACTCCTTGATTTTTCCCATGTTGGTGCCACTTTCGTTTTCGGCCCGCTTACCGACCGGCTTTTTCTAAACAAGGCTTTTGGTACAAACGTAAACACAATTTTCTTTTTCAGCATCATTCCAACCATTATTTTTGTAGCCGTTTTGGTGAGCGTTGCTTACTATTTAGGAATCATGCAACGTATTGTAAAAGGAGTTGCGATTGTAGTTTATAAAGTGATGGGCGTTTCGGGGGCCGAAGCATTATCCAATGTGGCCAGCACTTTTGTTGGGCAGGTGGAAGCGCAGATCATGATTAAACCATTTTTGAAAGGCATGACCATGTCAGAATTATTGGCTTCGATGGCTGGCAGTATGGCTTGTATTGCAGGTGGCGTGATGGCGGTTTACATTTCTTTTGGTGTGCCTGCAGAGTATTTGCTGGCTGCCAGTATTATGGCTGCACCAGGAGCTTTAGTGATTTCCAAAATTGTGTGGCCGGAAACAGAAATATCCGAAACAAAAGGAAAAGTTTCCCTGGAAATCAAAAAAACAGATGCAAATTTGGTAGATGCTATTTCTCACGGTGCCAGCGATGGTTTGAAAGTAGGATTGAACGTGATTGCGATGTTGATCGGTTTTATCGCCATTATTGCTTTGTTGGATTATATCCTGGGGAAAATTGGTTTTTTTATGGGCACTAACTTCCATGCAAATTTGGATTTTATTGGGATCGATTTAAAAACTTTGAGCTTGAAACAAATTTTAGGGGCCGTATTTTCTGTTTTTGCTTGGGCGATGGGCGTTCCGGGAAAAGATGTACGCACGGTTGGCTCGCTGATGGGTACGAAAATGGTGCTGAATGAATTTGTGGCTTACCTGGATCTGATCAAAATTAAAGCTGCTTTAACGCCCAAAGCTTTGGTAATTGCCAGTTTTGCGCTTTGCGGATTTGCCAACTTCAGTTCCATAGCGATACAAGTTGGCGGAATCGGCGAACTGGCCCCGGAACGCCGGCATGACTTGGCTAAATTAGGAATGAAAGCTTTGATTTGCGGAACATTGGCTTCTTATTTATCAGCAACCATTGCTGGAATTTTGATGTAAGATTTTAGGCGATAAAAGAAGCATTGGTGTCATTTCGACTGCAGGGAGAAATCTTCTTCAAAGCGATAAATTAATACTTCTTTTATCAACATAAATTTTTAGAAAATTGGAAGAAGATCCCTCCTATCGTCGGGATGACAAAAAAAGCCTCCATTTCAGAAAGCTTTTTTTATCATACAAAAATCTGTATTGAAGTTATCTCGATTGCTTATCTACATATTCGCGCTCGGTAGCACCAACATAAACCTGGCGCGGGCGGCCAATTGGTTCTTTATTTACTTTCATTTCTTTCCATTGTGCTATCCAGCCCGGCAATCTGCCCAAAGCAAATAAGACCGTAAACATATCCGTTGGGAAACCTAAGGCACGGTAAATAATGCCTGAATAAAAATCTACGTTCGGATACAGTTTGCGCTGTACAAAATATTCGTCTTTCAAAGCTACTTCTTCTAATTGCTTGGCAATCTCCAACACGGGATCGTTCACACCTAATTTCTGCAATATATCATTACAAGCTTTTTTGATGATTTTGGCCCGTGGATCAAAGTTTTTGTAAACACGATGCCCAAAACCCATTAATCGGAAAGAGTCATTTTTATCTTTTGCCTTGGCGATCCACTTGGCCGTATCACCGCCGTCGTTCTTGATTTGTTCCAGCATTTCAATTACCGCCTGGTTTGCGCCGCCATGAAGCGGCCCCCACAAAGCAGAAATGCCGGCAGAAATGGAAGCGTACAAATTGCAATCCGAAGAACCCACCATCCGAACGGTTGAAGTAGAACAGTTCTGCTCGTGATCGGCGTGCAGGATCAGCAATTTGTTCATCACATCAACCAAAACCGGGTCAATTGCAACTTCTTCTGTACGCTGGCCAAAAGTCATGTGCAGGAAATTACTTACATAATCATACTTGTTTTGCGGATAAATGATCGGATGGCCGAAAGATTTTTTGTAGATCCAGGAAACAATCGTACTCATTTTAGCCAGCATTTTGATGATGGTGAGATTGATCTCTGCTTCCGTTTGAGTGTTGTTCAAAGATTCCGGGTAGAAAGCTGACAACGAGCAAACCAGCGGACCCAACTGGCCCATCGGATGGGAATGACTTGGAAAACCATCAAAAAATTTCTTCATATCCTCATGAACCAGCGTGTGGCGGCTCACTTCGGTCTGGAAATCAATTAATTGCTGTTCTGTTGGCAGTTCGCCATAAATCAGCAAAAAAGCAACCTCCATAAAGCTGGATTTTTCGGCCAGTTGCTCGATAGAATATCCTCTGTAACGCAGGATGCCCAGCTCTCCATCCAAAAAAGTAATGGCACTTTTTGTTGCACCGGTATTTTTGTAGCCGGTATCCAAAGTGATGTAACCGGTAAGATCACGAAGTTTGGCAATATCAACCGCTTTTTCATTTTCCGTCCCTGTAATTACAGGCAAATCATATGTATTTTCCGCAAGCTTTATTTGTGCTGTTTCTGGCATGGAGATATAGGTTAAAGCTCAAAAGTAAATAAATCCGACTAATTTAAGGTTTGCGTTAGGATATAATTGTAAAAATTAGGTTTCAGGATGAATTTGAAAATCAGGCTAATATTTCATAAACGGTTACTGGCAGGGCTTTATTTTTTAGCGTAACATCTCCTATTTTTTGTATGGTAAAAGAAGCATTTGCCTGCTGATAAACTTGTTCGTTTACTAAAATCTGGTTAGGTTTTGCTGCAGATTGCAAACGTTGAGCCGTGTTGACAGAATCCCCGATGACGGTATAATCCAGCCTTTTGAGTGAAACCGAACCGATATTACCGGAAACCATTTCACCGGAATTGATGCCGATAGAAATTTGAGGCTGAAAAGTTTTGTTTCCTGCGGAGATTTCTGGCGCGGTGCTTAATTGTGCTTTTACGGACAATGCAGATTTTATGGCGCGTTGCAGATGATTTTCTCCTTTAAAAACAGCCATCACCGCATCGCCGATAAATTTATCTACGTGGCCATCCTGCGCAATAATTTCTTTCACAATCTGATCAAATAATGAATTTAGCAAATGTACCACCGTATTTGCCGGAACCTGCTCCGTAATCGAGGTGAATTCGCAAATATCTACAAACATAATCGTGGCTTCGATCACTTCATTCCGCATTAAATCATGCTCAAACTCCTTGTGCGTCATGAAGTTAAGTACATTTTCATCCACATACATTTTCAAAATATTGTTTTCCTTAATGGCTTTCAGGGTTTCCTGCAACTGACGTACATGCCGGATGGTTTTTTCCATTGTGAGGTCGAGATCTTCAAAATCTACCGGCTTCACCACAAAATCAAATGCACCGCGGTTCATGGCCGTTCGGATATTTTGCATATCGCCGTAAGCAGAAACCACTACCGCTTTCAGCATCGGATTAGCTTCGGGCAGCCGGCTCAAAAGTGTTAAACCATCCATTACCGGCATATTAATGTCAGACAAAATAATATCCAGATCAGGATGTTCCTTCACTTTTTGCAGTGCTTCTTCTCCGTTTTGGGCGAAAACAAATTCGTACAGATTTTCCCTGATTTTGCGGCGAAACTTCTGCTTCACCAGCAACTCCAGATCCGGCTCATCATCCACCACTAAAATCTTTGCCATTGCGCAATATAGGTTTTAAGTTTTTCTTTCAGATCGTTAAAATCAACCGGTTTGGTCAAAAAATCGTTTGCGCCGTTTTGCATTGCCTGGTTGTAGTTTTCCTCGTCACCGTAAGCTGTAACCATCATCACATACGGCGGCGCAGAAAGATGCTCATGCCTGATCTCTTTTAACAGTTCTAAACCAATCATGCCAGGCATATTTATATCCGACAAAATCAGCACAATTTCTGATAAATGCTGATGCAGATAATCTAAAGCTTCCTCTCCGGATTGGGCAAAACTAAACTCGATTTCCCCGTTTTTTATTTCTTTGCGAAAACGTTGGATAAACAGCGGCTGCACATCGGCCTCATCATCCACCACTAATATTTTCATGTTAGATTTTTAAATATAATTAACTGTTTAAGCTTGCACAGGCAATTTAATAATAAACTCCGATCCTTCGCCTTCCTCACTTTCAATCTCAATCTTGCCGCCGTGCCCTTTTACTACAATATCATAACTCAAACTCAATCCTAAACCTGTTCCTTCGCCGGTGGGTTTTGTAGTGAAGAATGGCTGCAATATTTTTTCCTGGATTTCCTCCGGAATGCCGGTGCCGTTATCTTTCACCCTGATCACCAAAAAAGTATCGGTAAAAGAAGTATCAACTGTAACTTCCGGTTTATAAGCTGCATCCGCTGTTTTCTGCTTTTGGTTAACAGCATAAAAGGCGTTATTGAATAGATTTAGTAGAACACGGCCGATATCCTGCGAAATGATATTGATTTTGGGTAGGTTTTCCTGGTAATGTGTGGTCATGGTGGCATTAAAACTTTTGTCTTTCGCCCGCAAACCATGATAACTTAAACGCAAATATTCATCTGCCAAAATATTCAAATCGGTCAACTGCCGCTCGCCGCTATTATTGCGGCTATGCTGCAACATGCCTTTTACAATACCATCGGCGCGCTTGCCGTGGTGGCGTATTTTTTCAAGGTTTTGTTTAATGTCTGTTGCGATAACCATTGCTTTTTTTACATCACCTTTTTCCAGTTCCTCTTCCATTTCATCAATCAGCTCTATGCTTACTTCCGAAAAATTATTTACAAAGTTCAGCGGATTTTGGATTTCGTGGGCAATACCAGCTGTTAATTCACCCAGCGAAGCCAACTTTTCAGACTGAATAAGTTGATCCTGGGTAGTCCGTAATTCTGCTAAAGTGCGCTGTAATTCGTCTTTTTGGCTCAGCAATTCGGCCGTTCTTTCCTTCACCAAAACTTCCAGTTCTACTTTTCGGGCAGCAATGGCTTTGTTTAATTCTTCTTCTTGCCGACGCTTCTCATGCTCTTTCTTTAATGATTTCTGTTGTCTGTTTGCAGAATACCAGCTGGCAAAAATCCAGATAGCAGCAAAACCTCTGGCAGTAGAAAGATAACTGGTCCAACGATCATGATTCGCTTCAATCAATAAATTATAAAAATCTCTAATCAAAGAAATGATTACATAAGGCAATACCGTAAAGCTAAAGGGCTTAATGGCGTGCAGTTCTTTATTTTTATACACCAGCCAGATAATTGCCAGCAAAAAAACGCTCCACAGCCACCGGGTAACATGGTTGTGATCAAATACAACTTGTGAAATTACCAGCACAAAAGAAACTGATATAAATAAGTTGATTGTTTTATCCCAGCTTTGTAAGTGCGGATTTGCTTTAACCGTATTTTTAATATTGCGCAAAAAAAACGCGGTAATCAGAAAAGGAAATATATCCATCTACATTAATTTATCAGCCAATGCTGTTTTTATGCCGATAAAAACAGCACTGGCAATATAATAAAGATCGGATAAAAGGTTTTATATTACATAGAAATCCCCTGTTTTAAATTGATTGATCTCGGTTTAGATTGCTCAAAACATTTCCACACAAAAAAGAATTGTTATTTGTACATTTGCGCCCTGAAATTTATTACGTTTAATCATGAAATTATCTCAATTTAAGTTCAACTTACCAGAATCACTAATTGCACATTCGCCTTCTGAAAAGCGGGACGAATCCAGGTTAATGGTTTTGCACCGGAATTCGGGCAAGATCGAACATAAAATTTTTAAAGATGTTTTGGATTATTACGGTGATAAAGATGTAATGATCTTGAACAATACCAAAGTTTTTCCGGCCCGTTTGTATGGCAATAAAGAAAAAACCGGTGCTACGATCGAGGTTTTTTTATTGCGCGAACTGAACAAAGAGCTTCATTTATGGGATGTTTTAGTGGACCCGGCGCGTAAAATCCGTGTGGGCAATAAGTTGTATTTTGGTGATGACGACCTTTTGATCGCCGAAGTGGTGGACAATACCACTTCCCGCGGACGAACCATTCGTTTTTTGTTTGATGGCACCGATGAAGAATTCAGAAAAAACGTAGAGATTTTGGGGGAAACTCCGCTTCCGAAATACATCAAACGCAAAGCAACAGCCGAAGATAAAGAGCGTTACCAAACTATTTTTGCTAAAAATGAAGGTGCTGTAGCTGCGCCAACAGCTGGTTTGCATTTTAGCCGCGAGCTGCTGAAACGCTTGGAACTTAAAGGTGTAGAATTTGCAGAAGTAACGCTGCACATCGGTTTGGGCACTTTTCGCCCGGTTGAAGTGGAAGATTTAACGAAACATAAAATGGATTCTGAACAATTTATTATTGAGCAGAAACAAGCCGATATTGTGAACCGCGGGATCGAAAACAAACAAAAAATCTGCGCAGTTGGCACTACTTCAATGCGGGCGATTGAGTCGGCAGTTTCGGCCAGCCATACTTTAAAATCAGCAAACGACTGGACGAGCAAATTCATATTTCCACCCTACGATTTTAGCATCGCCAATTCGATGATCACTAACTTTCATACGCCGGAATCCACTTTGCTGATGATGGTTTCTGCATTTGGCGGCTACGATCACGTAATGAATGCTTATGAAGTGGCTATCAAAGAAAAATATAATTTTTATAGCTATGGTGATGCCATGCTGATCATTTGATACTTCTTTTAGCACCTAAAAATTGGTCTCGGTACGGCTATGAAATTTTACGCAGTAATTGTTGCGGGCGGTACCGGTAGCCGGATGCAAACCGAAACCCCAAAACAGTTTTTGTTGCTGAACGGAAAGCCGGTAATGATGCACACGATTTCGGCTTTTGCTGCTTCAGCCCAAAAACCTACAATCATATTGGTTTTAAACGGGCAGTATTTTGATTTATGGAAGCGATTATGTGAAAAGCATTCTTTTGAGATTGACTGTAAATTGGTTGCAGGCGGAAAAAACAGGTTCGGCAGTGTAAAAAATGCACTTGATACAATTACGGAAAATTCGGTGATTGCCATTCATGATGCCGTTCGCCCGTTAATTAGCACAGATATTATCTCAAAAGCTTATGAAATGGCTTTGGAAAAAGGAAATGCTGTGGTTGCAATAGCCAGCAAAGATTCGGTTAGGTTGTATAAGCCAAATGGCTTTTCTCAGCATTTAAACAGAAGCGAAGTATTTTTGGTGCAAACGCCGCAAACCTTTCAATCTGCCTTGATAAAAAAAGCTTACGAACAGGAATATTCGGAATATTTTACGGATGATGCCAGCGTTGCAGAGCGTTCAGGTGTCTTGATAAATTTATTAGCGGGGGACCCTGATAATTTCAAAATCACTTTTGCCGAAGATTTACTCATAGCAGAATTGCTTCTAACTAAAAAAAGCCGCTAAATGCGGCTTTTTTTAGTTAATAAAAATTATTATGCCCTTCTGATCACTTTCATCAATACGATAATGATTGCGATTACCAACAAGACATGGATTATTCCACCATCTCCGAAAGTTCCCAATCCATGAAATAAAAAGCCGATTGCCCAAATAATGACCAGAATTACTGCGATTAGATAAAGTAGATTTCCCATAATTTTTTTGTTTAAGTTTTAAGTAAGTTTAGGATTAAACATGCCAAAGCTAAAAATTATTTCAAAAATCCCGCAATAATTATTTTATCCTCAAAAACATTATTTCTGATCCCATAGAAGTTGTTTTTCAAGATCAATATTCATCCTCATTAAAGAAAAAATCGTCCTTTGTAGGATAATCAGGCCAGATTTCTTCTATATTCTCGTATGGCTCGCCATCGTCTTCCAAAGCCTGTAAATTCTCAATAACTTCGACCGGTGCCCCCGAACGTATTGCGTAGTCAATCAGTTCGTCTTTAGTTGCCGGCCAAGGTGCATCTTCTAAATGCGATGCCAATTCAAGTGTCCAATACATAATTAAAATCTATTGTTTTAAAGTTTGCAAAAGTATAATATTTAAGTTTGATTGTAAGAATCTTTCAGCACATTATTCCCTCAAAATCCAAGCATTTTCTGCTATGTTTTGATCATGACCAATCTTTCTTGCCAGCATGAACAGGTAATCACTTAATCTGTTCAGGTAAATTTTCACCTTTTCTTCCACAAAACTATCTTCTGACAACTGTATGGTAATTCTTTCTGCCCGCCGGCACACGCACCGGGCCAAATGACAAAACGAAACGGCATTATTACCTCCCGGCAGGATAAAATGTTTCAGTTCCGGTAAAACAACTTCCATACGGTCCATTTCCGTTTCCAGCAATTCTATATCTTCCAAGCGTAAGTCAGGAATTTTCATTTTTGATTTTTTAGGGTCAGCAGCCAGTGAAGAGCCGATGGTAAATAACCTGTCCTGGATTTCTTTTAGCATCAACTGGTCTTTTTTATCAATTTCCTGACTACGGATTAAACCAATATAACTGTTTAGTTCATCTACTGTTCCGTAGCTTTCAATCCGTAAATGAAATTTCGGAACACGCGTTCCGCCAATTAACGAAGTAAAGCCATCATCACCCGTTTTAGTATAAATTTTCATGCTGATACAATTAAATTTGCTTTAGTTTGTTTACCCTAAATTTGTTTGTAAAAGAAGCATGGACATTGTATTATTCAAGATCACAACAAAGCCAATGCTTCTTTTATCCCTATAAAAATGAAAAAAACTATTTTTCTGATCTGTTGCCCGCTCCTTTTTTTTCTGCTTCCTGGTTATACAACAGATGTAACGGCTTCAAAAACAGTTCGCGGACAGATTGCCCTCAATACTTTTTTTACTTCAAAAACCTATAATGACCTGTTTCCCTTACGGAACAAATTTTATACTTATACAGCATTTTTACAAGCAGTAAAAGAACTTTCAGCCATCAAAATCCTGGTTGAAAAGAGGGATGTTTGGATGTATAAGATTACGCGGACAGATTTAAAAACAAATAAAGCTACTGTTGTCCGGCAGGATCCGGATTGGGACCAACCCTGGGCGCAGCAAAAAAAATACACTTCTTTTACAGTTGATTTTCGTTCTTTTTGTGCAGAAAAAAACCTCGAAACGAATAAAAAAGAACTTGCTGCTTTTCTGGCCCAGATTGCACATGAAACCCGAAATGGCGTGGACGGCAAATACAATGACGGCCTGATGTTTTTGCAGGAACTGAACACCAAGATAACCTATATCAACCCAAACAACGTTTATCCGCCTGCGCCGGGGGAAAAATACTATGGACGGGGGCCGATGCAAATCAGTTACAACGGCAATTATGGTTTTGCCAGCGATTGTATTTTTGGGGATAAAAACAAGCTGCTGCAAAACCCGGATCTGATAACTACAGATGCGGTAACTGCTTTTAAAACAGCTATTTATTTCTGGATGATGCCTCAAAACGCAAAACCTTCTGCCCATGATGTGATGGCCGGAAACTGGCAGCCAAACGATGCTGATAAAGCCGTAGGACGAGTGACGGGATTTGGCATGACGACCAATATCATCAACGGCGGCATCGAATGCAACAAAGGAAATACTGTTTTTGATATGAACGACCGTGCCGGCTTTTATCAAACTTTCCTGAAAAAGCTACAGGTTGCCGATCCAAACTGTGCCTGTTCCTGCGGAAAAATGCAGCCGTATCCATGAGAAGGCATTCAGCTTTTAGCGATCAGCAATCAGCGAATAACAGATTTGAAATTGATTTATGCCGATGGCGGCTGATTGCTGATGGCCGAAAGCTATTTCTCAATCACTTTTGGTATTTTAAAATAGTTTTCATCATGATCCGGCGCGTTTTGCAAAGCTTCTTCATGTGTGATTACTTCTTTTACCACATCATTTCTGGTGATGTTCACGCCCGGGCTCATGTAAACCAAAGGCTCCACGCCGGTGGTATCCAGCTCGTTCAGCTTCTCCATAAAAGACAAGATTTTGCTGAGGTCTTTGATCACGTTTTCCTTTTCCTCCGGTGCGATTTCCAATCGTGCCAGCTTGGCAAGTTTATCTACTGTATTGATGTCAATTTTCATATTCCTTTAGTTTTCGGTTGATAATTTGAAACACTTCATCTCGTAAAGCATCCGCATCTGCCGGTTTCAAACCTACGGTTTCTATCGGTTTGTGTATGTAAATATCGCAAATTCCAGGCCTGCTGCCATACTGCAAACCATCGTCCCATAACAGTTTCCAAGTGTTAAAAGAAGTAACCGGAACCACCGGCACCTGTTGCTCAATGGCCAACCGGAACGGGCCGATTTTAAATTCCTGTAATTGCGGCGGATAAATTGCTGCAATTTTTCCTTCGGGGAAAATGATCATCGTCATCCCGTTTTTCAAATAATCGGAAGCGCGTTTGAAAGCCCGGAAAGCAGAAATATTACTGTCGCGTTTCACGGTAATATCAATCGTTTTAAAAAATAATTTCGTTGTTGGGTTTTGCAGCAGTTCTTCTTTTCCCATAAAACTAAAATCATTTTGAGGGATTTGCGTGGCCCAGGAAACATCCAGGTTTGAAGTATGGTTCGGACAAATCACATACGTCTTTTTTCGGTCAACCGGCACTTCGTATTCAAACCGATAAAAAATACCGCTCAATGCAGAACTCCATTTTGCCCATCGTTTCCGCAGCTTGTTCAAAACTGTGTAACGTGTTGTTTTCTGGGAGAAATAATAAAAAAACGGATGAAAAAACAGGTATAAAAGAAGCACGGAGAACATGTAGATATACGTGTGCAGCTTGCGGAACAGTAATTTCATCAGCATCAAAAATATAAAAATTCCTTACTTTCGCCGCCTATGGAAACTGTTGTCAGCGGCATCCGCTCTACCGGAAAACTGCATTTGGGAAATTACTACGGAGCGGTGCAAAACTTCGTCAAAATGCAGCACGAATACAAGTGTTTTTTCTTCATTGCCGACCTGCATTCGCTCACTACACATCCTACGCCTGCCAATCTGCACAGCAACGTGAAACAGGTTTTGGTGGAATATCTGGCGGCAGGAATCGACCCGGAAAAAGCAACGATTTATGTACAATCTGAAGTGCCGGAAGTAACCGAACTGTACCTGTACCTCAACATGAATTCTTATTTGGGAGAACTGGAACGCAGTGCTTCTTTTAAGGATAAAATCCGTGCGCAGCCGGATAATGTGAACGCCGGATTATTAACTTATCCCGTTTTAATGGCTGCTGATATTTTAATGCACCGCGCAAGTAAAGTCCCGGTTGGAAAAGACCAGGAGCAGCATTTGGAGATGGCGCGCACTTTTGGCAACCGTTTTAACCGGTTATACCGGCACGAATATTTTTCCGAACCTTATGCTTTTAGTTTTGGTGAAAATTTAGTTAAAATTCCCGGCTTAGATGGGAAAGGAAAAATGGGAAAATCTGAAGGCGAAAACAATGCTGTTTTTTTGTCAGATCAACCAGAAGTGATCCGTAAAAAAGTAATGCGCGCCGTTACAGATGGCGGGCCGACGGAAGAAAATCAACCTAAACCAACCGAAATACAAAACCTGTTTGATTTGATGAAAGTAGTTTCTTCCGCAGATACTTTAACACATTTTGAGGAGCTTTATAATAAATGCCAAATCCGCTACGGTGATTTAAAAAAGCAATTGGCCGAAGATATGATCGTAGCCACCGCACCAATCCGTGAACGGATTGAAGACATCGCTAAAAACGAATCTTATTTACGTCAGGTGAGCCGTTTCGGAGCCGTAAAAGCACGCGAAAGCGCACAGAAAACGTTGAAAGAAGTAAGGGAAATTATTGGGTTTAAAAGGTTTTAAAAAGTTGATAGATAATAGTTCATGGTTGATAGCCGATTTGTAGAAGCTGATTGCTGATACCTGAAAGCTGATACCTCAAACCTTAAAATATGCACATCGCCGTTGTTGGAAATATTGGAGCCGGAAAAACCACTTTGACCGAACTGTTAGCTAAAAATTACGGTTGGCAGCCGCAGTATGAATCCGTAGAGAACAATCCGTACCTGGAAGATTTTTACAGCGATATGAAACGCTGGAGCTTTAACTTGCAGATCTTCTTTTTGAACAGCCGTTTCCAGCAAATTATGGAAATCCAGAAAAGTAAGGCCAATATCATTCAGGACCGGACGATTTATGAAGATGCTTTTATCTTCGCTGCCAACTTGCGCGATATGGATTTGATGACAGAACGGGATTACGAAAACTACCGCAAGATTTTTGACAACATTACCTCATTTATCAAACCACCGGATTTGTTGATCTATCTGAAAGCTTCTGTACCAACTTTAGTCAACAATATCCAACGCCGCGGCCGGGAATATGAAATTGGGATCCGGCTGGATTATCTCTCCAAACTCAACGAAAAATACAGCAAATGGATCCAAGGCTACAATAGCGGGAAGCTGTTGATCTTGGATAAAGACAAGCTGGATTTTGCCAATAATACAGAAGATTTAAGTGCTGTTATTGAAAAAATTGAAGTAGAAATTAACGGATTGTTCTAAGAAGGTTGCCGGTTTTGAGTTGCCAGTTGCGAGTTCAAAGCGGCGATAGCAAGTTTAACAATGCTTCTTTTATCACTATAAAGTTGGTAACAAACCAAGAACAGATAACTCGCAACAGAGAACTGAAAACTGACCAAATGAAAATCCTCGGCATCATTCCTGCACGCCATGCTTCCGGCCGTTTTCCTGGTAAACCACTCGTGGATATTGCCGGAAAAAGTATGGTCCGCCGGGTTTACGAACAAGCTTTACAATGCGGTTTATTAGGAAAAGTGGTTGTTGCTACCGATGACGAGCGCATTTTTGACCATGTTTTGGCATTCGGCGGTTTTGCCATGATGACTTCCGAAAACCACCAAAGCGGTACAGACCGGTGTGCCGAAATTTCTGCTGCATTGCCGGAATTTGAGGTGGTGATCAACATTCAGGGCGACGAACCTTTTATCAACCCGGAACAGATCGAGAAAGTTGCTGCTTGTTTTACCGATGAAAAAACGGAATTGGCCACCCTGGTAAAACGAATAGAACTGGACGAAGAATTGCACAACTCCAACACACCAAAAGTGGTTTTAAACAATCGCTCCGAAGCTATTTACTTTTCCCGTTCGGTAATTCCCTACATCCGCGGCCAGCAATTGCAAAACTGGCTGCAGCACCACACTTTTTATAAACACATTGGCATTTACGGTTATCGGGCAGATGTTTTGCAGGAGATTACCAAATTGCCGGTCTCCTCCTTGGAAAAAGCGGAAAGCTTAGAGCAATTGCGCTGGATTGAAAACGGTTATCGCATAAAGGTTGCCGAAACAGAACATGAAACGCTGGCCGTGGACACGCCGGCGGACCTGGAAAAAATCTTAAAAAATATTCTTTAAAAGGTTGGGTTAAATGCTGTTCATGATTTCAACGGCATCATTGATATGGTTGTTCAAACTGGCAACGCTGGCATAAAAACCATTGTCGTTATCGGTGTCATCATGCACATCCAACTGAGAGTGGAAACCTTCCGGCAGAGACTTTTGGTAATCAGCAACAACATCTTTAAATTTTTCTGGCGCAAACGTTAACAAACGGGTTAAAAGTGCCTCAAATTCTTGTGAATACCGGCGCAACAACCCTGCATTTTCTCGGTCATAAATTTTTAAGTCGGCAACTTTAAGGTGCAGTACAGATAATGCTTCAAATAATTGGTTTTTCATAAAATCAGGTTGATGACCAAAGATAAAATTTTTCAGGAATTTATCGCGATGAATAAATACAGTAAATTAATCCAGGCCAGAAAATCATCATGCTTCTTTTATGCCTATAAATTTAGGTTTGTGTTTAATGCTGATGCCAATACCTTTTTTAGGTGATAAAAGAAGTATCTGAAAAGCAGGTAACAAAACTAAATCTGCATCTTCTTTCCGGTTCCAGGTTTTGCTTCGATGCTAAATAAGAACTTATCTTTTTACAATCAGATCAAATTCAAATTCCTACAATTGCAATTTAAATAATATAGCCAAACAAGCTGTAACAATATTATGGAGCAGGGATTTTACCAGCATTTATTGGATAAAAAGCAGCAGATGGAGCTTGTTCCATCAAATGATGAAATCGCTTTGTGGGCTTTAAAGCTGATTGGTTTACTTTACCCGGAGCGCGCCAAGTTGCCTTTTGCTACAATTGATGAGCTAAAAGAAGCATTTGCGTCTCTCAAAAAAGAACTTTTTACGATTATGGAAGCCACCGGTGCCTGCCAAAATTGTGATAATTTCCAACTGACGGAAGTGTTCTTTGACGAGGTGCCCGAACTTTATCGCGTGTTGAACACTGATGTAAAAGCAATTTTCAATGGTGATCCGGCCGCAAAAAGCGAGTTTGAAGTGGTGCGGACGTATCCGGGTTTTTATGCGATTTCTTTTTATCGTATTGCCCATGCTTTGCTTCAGATCAATGTTCCGCTTTTGCCCAGGATTTTAACCGAATATGCGCATTCTAAAACCGGTATCGATATTCATCCGGCCGCCAATATCGGCGAACATTTGCATATTGACCACGGAACGGGAACGGTTATCGGCGAAACCAGCACCATCGGAAACTATGTAAAATTGTACCAGGGCGTAACTTTAGGTGCATTAAGTGTGGATAAAAGTATGGCCGATATCAAACGGCACCCCACGGTGGAAGATAACGTGGTCATTTACTCCGGCGCAACTATTTTGGGCGGCGATACCGTGATAGGTGCAAACAGTATCATTGGCGGAAATGTATGGCTGACCAAAAGTGTCCCTCCGGGTTCGGTTGTTTATCATAGACCTAATATTGAGGTAGTTGAAGGAAAAATTAATAGTTAAAAGAAGCATTATGTCAGGAATTATTGATCTGATCGGAAATACACCTTTAGTAGAAATTACACGGCTCAACCCTAACCCAAACGTTAAAATTTACGCCAAACTGGAAGGCAACAATCCCGGCGGAAGCGTAAAAGACCGGGCAGCCTTGAACATGGTCAGGAGCGCGATGGAGCGCGGCGAAATCAAAACCGGGACTAAACTAATTGAAGCCACCAGCGGAAATACGGGCATTGCCATGGCGATGATTGCCCGTTTATTTGATCTGGAAATTGAACTGGTGATGCCGTCCAACTCTACAAAAGAACGTGTGTTGACGATGGAAGCTTTTGGGGCAAAAGTTACGTTGCTGGAAAATATTGAAGCCTGCCGGGACTATGCCACGGAAAAAGCAGCAAACGGAGCTTATTTCTTGATGAACCAGTTTGCGAACAAGGACAATTATTTGGCGCATTATAAAACCACCGGCCCGGAAATTTGGCGCGATACCAACGGCAGCATTACGCATTTTGTGAGCGCAATGGGCACTACCGGTTCTATCATGGGCAATTCGATGTTTTTGAAGGAGAAGAACCCTGCTGTTCAAATTATTGGTTGCCAGCCTACAGAAAATTCTTCCATTCCGGGTATCCGCCGATGGCCAACAGCTTATCTGCCGAAAATATTTGATGCCAAAAGAGTGGACCGGATTACAGATGTTTCCCAGGCTGAAGCAACAGAAATGACCCGGAAATTAGCCCGGACAGAAGGTATTTTTGCTGGCATGAGCAGCGGCGGTGCTTTAACTGTTGCATTAAAAGTGGCACAAGAACTGGAAAATGGCGTGATTGTTTTTATCGCCTGTGACCGCGGCGACCGCTATTTAAGCAGCAATTTATTTGGATAGGAAAAGTAGCTATTTACCATTCTTTTAAGTACCTTAATTAACTATAAGAAAATGTATATTCCTAAAATTAATTTGGTCCAAGACAAAATCGAAATTGTTGAATTTATGAAACGGTTTAGTTTTGCAACAATCATTACATCAAAAAATAATTTTCCTGTAGCAACACATTTACCATTCCTTGTTTCACAAAAAGATGAAAATGTAGTTTTGAGTTCACATTTTGCAAGAGCAAACAAACATTGGAAAGAGTTAGAAAATAATAACGTTTTAGTGATTTTTAGTGATCCGCATGCCTACACTGCGCCAAAAAATTATGAAAAAGAACTAAACGTGCCAACTTGGAACTACATTTCAGTTCATGCTTATGGGCAAGGAAAAATTATAGATGGACCTGAGAAAGTATTTGGGTTACTTGAAGATACAATTGATAATTATGATGCTTCATACAAGCAACAATGGGACAATTTACCCTTGGATTTCAAGTTAAGAATGCCAAAAGGAATTGTAGCGTTTGATGTAGTTGTTACAGATCTACAGGCAAAGAAGAAATTAAGTCAAAATAAAACAGAAAGTGAACAATTTAAAATCATTAATTCACTTTCAAAAAGTAGTGACACAAACGAACAAATAATTGCTGAATATATGAAAAAGAACCAACAGCAATAAAAATTGGAAGGCAGATTATATTCGTAAATTGTAGTTAAAGAAAAAATGTCGAACAACCTTTAAGTACATCAACAGAAAGTCTTATTTTCTCATTTAATCCAAGTCATAAAATAAGAACTACATTAATGCTTCTTTTACCACCCTAAAATAAACAGCATAAAAAAAGCTTCCTGAAATTTCAGGAAGCTTTTTTTATGCTGTTTCAATTTAATATACTTTTCTTTTGAAATCTTTGGCTTTATCAGCAGCGGCACTTGCCCTATCTTCTGCCCAATCTTTTGCATCATCTTTTTTAGAAGAGATCAAACTGATGAGGTCATCCAGTTTAGAAGATATTTTGTCAGACAAAGACTCTTTCAGGTCGCTTGCTTCGTCCATTACATCAGAAAATCTATCTTTCAGTTTACCGCCAAAATCCGAAGCTGCATCAGCAAAGTCTTCCTGGCTGTCTTCCCCGCTTTGTGGTGCCAGTAAAATACCTGCCAGAACACCTGCTGCCACACCGATCAATATACCGGCAATTAATTTTGATTCACTTTTCATAGTTGTTGTTTTTTAAGGTTAAGTAAAATCCGATCTTTACAAATCAGATTGTTTTTTAAATGTACAATTTTCAAACCAAAAATTAAAACTGGTTACCAACAAAACCATTTATTTGTATTTTTATTTACGCAACAAGTTTTACCGGATAAAAGAAGTAGGCTGTTTATCAGGCCTTAAAGCCTTTATCATACCAGCGTAGATTTATTTAATCAATCGATTAACGTTTTCAATCTTTTTATATTTGCCCACGTAATAGCTTTTATTAACCACCGGTTGAAGCTTGGTGCCAAAATTTCACCCATTTAATTACAGCAAAGCAAACAAAAACCATAGAAATACTTTGAACATTCTTGATGAAGCCTGACAACAACACATTAGCAGAAGAGGAAACAGCGAAGCCAAAGATACCAGCAAGTATTTCTGTCTTTTTTGAAGATATATACCTCGTTTACCGTTTTATCCTCCGTTTTTTTAAAGAAGCTTTTTTACCGCCTTATGAGTTTAAAGAATTTATCAGGCAATGTTACGAAGTTGGGTATCGGTCGTTCCCGTTGATTACATTGACTGGTTTTATTATCGGCATCGTATTTACCAAACAATCGCGCCCTTCCCTGGCCGAATTCGGAGCTACTTCCTGGCTTCCTTCCTTGGTTTCTATCGCTATATTCCGGGCATTGGCGCCATTGGTTACCGCATTGATTGCAGCCGGAAAAGTAGGTTCCAGTATTGGTGCCGAGCTGGCTTCCATGAAAGTAACCGAACAGATCGACGCGATGGAAGTATCTGCAACAAAGCCTTTCAAGTTTCTGGTTTGTATGCGGGTACTGGCTACCACCATCAGTATCCCTGTTTTAGTAATGTACACAGCACTGGTAGCGATGCTGGGCGCTTACCTAAATATAAGTACCAATGAAGGCACCAGCATAAGCTCTTTTTTTCAAACTGCTTTTGAGCCGCTTTCTTTTCTCGACATCAATACCTCTTTAATTAAATCTATCGTGTTTGGTTTTACTATCGGGATGGTGGGTTGCTACCAGGGTTATAACTCAGATAAAGGGACAGAAGGGGTTGGTAAAGCAGCAAATTCTGCCGTAGTAATGGGTATGTTCTTGGTTTTTGTGGAAGAGATTATTATTGTTCAGATTTCCGGCTTTTTTCGGGTTTGATTTTATAAAAATGGAAAAAGAAAAAGTATCCTTTATTGATAAAAGCAAAGCGGTTATTGACATCAAAAACCTCGAAAAATCTTTTGGTTCCTATGCCGTACTCCGGGGGATTAATCTGGATGTGTACCAGGGCGAAAACGTGGTTGTTTTAGGGCGGTCAGGGACCGGGAAATCAGTATTGATCAAAATTATTTCAGGTTTGCTCACGCCGGATGCAGGAACGGTAACCGTGCTTGGCAAAGATGTAAGCAGTTTAAACCTAAAAGAATTAGAGCAGTTGCGCCTTCGGATTGGCTTTTCTTTTCAAAGCAGTGCTTTGTACGATAGCATGACAGTACGCGGAAACCTGGAATTTCCGTTGGTACGAAACCAGCGCAACCTGACCAAAGCAGAAGTAGATAAGGAAGTAGAAACAGTGCTGGATGCTGTTGGCTTATTGCAAACGATCAACCAAATGCCTTCCGAACTTTCGGGCGGGCAGCGCAAACGGATCGGCATTGCACGTACTTTAATTTTGAAGCCGGAAATTATGCTGTATGATGAACCTACGGCTGGCCTCGACCCTATTACCTGCCTCGAAATAAACCACCTGATAAACGAAGTACAGCAGCGTTATCATACTTCTTCCATCATTATCACCCATGACCTTACCTGTGCGAAAGAAACAGGAGACCGAATAGCCATGTTGCTGGACGGAAAATTTATGCGGATAGGGACTTTTGAGGAAGTTTTTAATACAGATGACGAACGGGTAAGAACATTTTATAATTACAATTTTATTCAATAAAAAATGCAGACAACAGAAACTAAACGAAATGTATCAGTAGGGTTATTTATATTTTTGGGCCTGCTGATTTTTATTGTCGGCATCTTCGTGCTTGGCGGCCAACAAAAATCCTTTGTAAAATCCCTGCGCATCAATGCTGTGTTTAATGATGTAGGCGGCCTAAAACCCGGAAACAACGTTTGGTTTTCAGGCGTAAAGATCGGAACGGTAAAAACGATCAAATTTTTCGGAAGTTCTCAGGTAGAAGTTTCCATGAGCATTGAGGAATCGGCACAACATTATATCCGCAAAGACGCCAGTGCCAAATTGAGTTCTGACGGATTGATCGGGAATAAAATCATTGTGCTTTTGGGCGGAAACCCAAAAACGGCAGAGATTGAAAACGGCGATATCCTGCATGTGCAAAAAGACCTTTCTACCGATGACATCATGAAAACTTTTCAGGAAAACAACGAAAACCTGATCGGTATCACTTCCAACTTTAAAAAACTAAGTGCAGACATGGTGAAAGGGAAAGGCACAGCAGGCGCGCTTTTGGCAGATTCTACCCTGGCAAACAGCTTTCGCGCTATCGTGATGAACCTGCAAAAAACCACCAGCACTTCTGCCGCGTTAGCCGGACAGTTAAAAGCCTTTTCATCCAAGCTAAATACCAAAGGTGGTTTGGCCGATAAGATGCTGACAGACACCAGCGTTTTTAATAAACTGTCCGCAACGGCCGAGCAATTGAAGCAAACATCTGCCAAAGCTTCTGCCATAACCGATAACTTTAGCAAAGCCAGCAGCAAGCTTAACAGCAGCGATAACGCTATAGGTTTATTGCTGAACGATCCGAAAACTGCCGACCAGGTAAAAGCCACCATGGGCAATTTGCAGGAAGGGTCTCAAAAACTAAATGACGATTTGGAAGCATTGCAGCACAATTTCCTGCTTCGCGGATTTTTCAAGAAAAAAGAAAAAGCCGAAGCCGCGGCCGCAACCCCCAAAACAAATAACTGATACTGTTTTTACCACCTAAAAAACAAACAAAAAATGCCGGGCAAATTGTCCGGCTTTTTTCGTTTATAATAAAACCCGAAAGGGTTGTAATACTTCTTTTATCACCCTAATCCTTACATCTTCCCCAGCTTTTCGTCCACTTGCGCAGCAGTCATGCCGGGTTCAAAACGCGGACTGTACAGCAAGCGGATCAGAAATGAATCATAACTGTCAAACCTGACTACGTTGTTGCTTTGCGAATAAAAAATACTGTTCGGCATACTTTCCAGCGGGTTTAAAAACCCAAAAAGCTTGACGATACTTTTTCTTAAAGCGTTGCGCACGTCCCGCTGATCTGAAAAACTTGCAACCGAGATCAGGTCAATCCCTTGGTATATTTCTCCTTTGCTGTTGAATTTATAATAGGTGCCGCCGTATTGATTAAAATATTGGGAAGCAACAGTTGTGATTTGCGTGCCGAAATCAGTTTTTGCGCCCAGAAAAATCGAAAAATTAACCTCGTCATCATTTTTGGTTGGGGCGATGTCCAGGCCGGTAAGCGATTTGATTTGGCTCAGGACCGAATCGATTTCTGTGGAGGAATAAGCCCCTTTTGCACTATAAACTTTATAACGGACCGGCACAACCCATTTTTTGATAATCAGGTTTCCGGCCTGATCTTTAGAAAGTGCAACTGTTTTGAAATTCTGCTTATCAGCCGGCCTCATCCCGGTTTGCGCAGAAGTTGAAAACGATGCAAGACAGCTAATAAAAAACAGGATATAAGTTTTCATAATTGGTTTTGATTGATTTGATGATCTAAAATAACGTTTAAAATCTGTTTCAAATGCTAAACTTATAACAAATGTTTCAAACCTTGACGATCTAATTTTAAATTACAGCTTCCCCAAAACCAGTTTTAACAACCTGAAACCATTATTCTTTTGCTGCCAGCATTTCTTTGATCATCAGCTCCAATGTTTTTTCATTTTCTGTATCAATCCGAAAATTAGAAAATATAATCCGTCCTTTTCGGTCGATCAGATAATTGGTAGGTGCCCCGTTTGCCGGCAAATTACCTTTATTTCTTCCCCAAGCGTCATGCAAAGCCGTAAAAGTATAGCCGCTTTCTTTCAAAAAAGGCAACACGGCTTCGTCCTGAGAAGGCTCGAGATTTAAACCGAGGTAGGCAATATCACTTGTCTTAAACTTTTTTAAAACAGCTTCAAAATGAGGAAATTCTACACGGCAAGGACCGCACCCCGGAAACCAATAGGTAAGCAAAACCACTTTCCCCTGATAATATGCCAATGTAGTTTTGCCACTGGATGAATAGTTTTGAAGTGAAAAAACAGTTGCTTGTTTGGAAGTGGAATCTCTAATTTTTAAAATATTTTTGGCAACTTGGATAGTATCCATTCCAAGCTTGCTTCCGTACTTGTAAAGGGTTGCTTGCAAATTGTAAGTAGGGTTTTTACTATATAAAACAGCCAGGCTATCAAAAGCCGAATGGGTCTGGTTGTCAGCATCGGCCGCTTCTGCTTTAAAAAGTGCTAAATATTCTTTTGCTTCTATTTTATTTCCGCCTTCCAAGTTTCCTAAGTTTACCTTGTTCAAAACTGCTAAAGCTTGTTTCGGATCATTTTCATTTAACAATTTTTTAGCCCTTAAAAAAGCACCTGCTACTTTTATCCTGTCTTTCCAAATATTTAAATTTCTTTTATTGTCCAAAATCAAAGTAAGTCCAAGTTCAAAAGCTGCATCAGGATTTGTCTTTAATAAAAGGTCAAAGTATGCAGTCATTCCTGCTAAGTACCAGTTAGAGTTTTGATTGGATTTCAGAAGATATAATTGCTTGTAATAAGCAACTTGTTCTTGTGGTATGGTAGCATCTGTGGCCAGCCAAAACAATGCTTGTGCACTCTTTTCGCTTTCCGGGAACCGCCGGACAACTTCCAAAGCAAGCGAATCATATTTAACAGGATCAGTATCTTTAAAAGAAAAAGCATAATCAAAAGCATAGTTTGCATTTTTGGGGGCATATTGCATGGCTTTCTGCAGATATTCCTGCCGTTTGGCCAACCTGTTTTCAAGCGTTGCGTCTTGTGCCAAAAGGCCCCAAACCACTGCATCATCGGGTTTTAAAATACTTGCCTGGAGCAGAAACGGTTCCGCTTTTGGGTTTTCCCGACCTGCAAAAGCCTTTCCTATAGAAAACGGAACAGCATAATCGTTCGGAAACCGTTTTACCCAGGTTTTATATTGATCTTCTATTGCGGGATCATCCGGATTAAAAGCATCAACAAAAGCCTGATGCACTTTTAAATTGGAAGGATCAGTTTCTACTTTGGCTTTCAACTTTTTTATTTCTGCTAATTGCCGGGTTGTTTTGTCAAAATTGCGTTGCCCTTGTGCTTGTAAAACAAACAGGCATAAAAGAAGCACCATTAAATGCGAACGATGATTGAATAACTTTTTCATAACGATCTTTTTAAATTAAAAACTAATTTCTCAGAAACTATCGGAGTAGGTTTACAATCATCTAAACTAACTATTTAGTATTAATTATCCTAAAATAAAATGAAATAAACCATACTTCTTTTAGCACTAAAAAATCAGTATTGGTATGTTGCTTCTTTTGAAAAAAACATAAGAAGGCCCGGGTTTTTAGGTGATAAAAGAAGCATCAAAAACAGGCCGACAAAAATTGAATTATGAACAGCAGTGAATGTTTTTTATACCTAATACTGCATATAAAATATTTATAATTCCTATATATTTGTCTCATTCTACTCTCTTTATAAAATATCGCTTCTTTAAAGCGGCTTACTAAAGGTAATCCGCTTGCATCGTATCATCCTATATATACGATACTTGAACATTTATTTCAAATTTTTATAAAGAAAAACAATGAACCAACCTATAAAAGTTGCACTGCTTGGAGCAACAGGCAAAGCAGGAAAATCTATCTTGCAAGAATTACTTCAGCAAGGTTATCATGTAAAAGCACTGATTAGAACGCTTGAAAATTTTTCTATCACTCATCCCTTATTGGAAGTGGTAAAAGGAGATATTAAAGATTTTGAAACAACCCGATTGTTATTAAGCCAATGCCAAGTTATCATCAGCTCGATCGGGCCAAAGAAAGATGAACCATTAGTTCAAAGTCTGGCTACAACAAACATCTTAAAAGCAATGGATGAACTTCATATTCACCGTTATATTTTACTTGCCGGTTTAAATGTTGATGTTCCGGGAGATCAAAAAAGTACCGCAAATCAAGCAAGCTCCGAATGGATGAGGCAAACGTTTCCGGAAGCTGTTGCAGACAGACAACTTGCTTATGAAATTTTAAGCAGCAGCAAAACTGATTGGACTTTTGTAAGATTGCCTTGGATTGAACAAACCGGAGAACGGCGAGGGTCAATTGTAAATTTACAAGACTGCCTTTGCGAAAAAATCAGCACAATGGATCTATCCGATTTTTTAATTCAGCAGATTACGGATACTGAATATATCAGGAAATCACCTTTTGTTGCAAGTTTGTAATTTGTGAATTTTGAGGAGCCAAAATATAATTGGCTCCCTTTTTTAGGGCCTGTTTAAATTTGTGCAAGAGAAAACGCCGATGCTTCTTTTATGCCTGTAAACTTGATCCTTTTCTTTGGTCAATCCTAACCATAGCTTGCTGTGGTTCAGCTTTTAAATAAACCATAAACTTGCTGCCAACGCCCGGCTCACTTTCCACAACAATATTTCCGTCGGCGGCGTTTATTATTTTTTTTGCCAGGTATAACCCAACTCCATGACCTTCAATATCCTGATGAAGCCTGCCGTATATATCAAAAATTTTATCAAGGCCATCCTTATTTATCCCTATTCCATTATCCTGCACAGTCAAAATTATGCTTTCGCCCACCAAAGCACTAGAAATATTAATTACCGGTGTTGCACCTCTTTTAAATTTGATTGCATTGGAAATGAGATTGTATAAAATACTCCTCAGGTTTTTTTTAGAAAAAAGGATCTGCTTCACTTGCAAATCTTTATTAATTACCACTCCGAAAGCTTGGATTTTATTTTCCAAGCTCCATTCTATGTTGCCAATTAGCTCATCCAAGTTAACCATCTCTTTTGCAATTGCATCGTTTTCTGTTTTGGCAATCATTGCAATATCTTTAACAAGCGTACTAAATTTTTTAACAGAGGTATTGATAATGTTTAAGAACTTATTTAAGTCAGGGTTATCAACTTTTATTTTGTTTATCACACTGATACTTCCTTCGATATTACTTAACGGCGCTAAAAGGTCATGAGAGGCGACATGTACAAAATGATCCAAGTCTGCATTGATGCGTTGTAAAGTTTTATTCTTTTTGCCCAGTTCTAATTGTGCATTTTTAAGCTCCGAAATATCATTAAAAGTAATCATGGCACCTTTCCTTGTATTGTCTGATTGTATGTAAGGCATCGTCATTACCTGGTACCATTTGCCATTGTCGGTCTCGATTTCTTTTGTCAGGATGTCTCCGTTTGCAATTACATGTTTGATATCATCTGCAATAGTTTCCAATTTAATATTGGTAGAAATATTGCTGAGCGGCCTGCCTACATCAGTTGGCAGCAGGTTGATTTGCTTTACCGTGCCCGGCGAAAACTTCATCAGCAGCAAATTATTATCGACAAACAATTGCCCGTTGATATTGCTCCTGAAATAATTGTTCAGATCATCGTTTAGTTCCAGCAGCTCTTTATTTTTTAACTGATAATCCGCGTTGACCGTATGCAGTTCTTCGTTTATAGATTGCATTTCCTCATTGGTGCTTTGCATTTCTTCATTGGCAGAAAGCAGCTCTTCATTAAAAGACTGCAAGTTTTCGTTGGAAGTATCCAATTTTTCATTAGATAAAAGAAGCTTTTCTTTAAGCTCTTTCAGTTCCTCTTCCAGGTTTAATGTGTATTGATCATGGTAATACTTTTCGTCAAAATCTACTTCTTCAATACCTGGTGTAACTGACCGGTCTTCAAAAAATGTTACTAAAAGCAAACCCGGCTCTCCTTTGGCCATTTTTAAAGGACTGACCGTTAAGCTTACTTTGATAACCAAGCCATTGTGTTTTATTTTGATACCATTTGCTGAAGCTTTTTCATTTGATTTTAAAGCACTCGTGCTGAGCGTATTAAATGCTATGGCAAGCGGCCTTGGTAAAAGCTCTACCAGGTTGGAAGTAAAGTTTTTTTGAAGAAGATATCTTGTGGTATCACCATAGGTTTTTAATACCTGATTGTTTTTATCAATACAAATAGTTAAGTAATCCAGAACATCAGGTAAAATTGCATTTACTGCCCCATCAAAGTTGTAATTTATTTTTAGACTTGTATCTTGCTTTAAAACATGCTGATCACGTTTAGTGTCTAAAGGTTCGGGTAAAGAAAAGGCATCAAAGCGTACAAAGCGTTTTGTTTCCAGGTTTTTATATAATTTAAATTTGGAGTGCACCACTTCCAGGTTTTCCATAATCGGCATTGGGTTTTCACTTGGCCCTAAAAATAAATAGCCATCCGCTTTAAGCCCGAAAAGCAGCATGTTAAATATCTTTTTTTGCAAAGCGGGTGTCATGTAGATCAGCAGGTTCCGGCAACTGATCATGCTCATATTGCAATAAGGCGGGTTTTTAATGAAGTCGTGATGTGCGAAAATGACCATCTTCCGTATCTCCGGGATCACCCGATAATTGTCTCCCTCTTTTAAAAAATATTTTTCTAACCACTCCGGAGATATATGCTTTTTAATCCCGGAGTTATAAACCCCTTTGGCGGCATGCGCCAGGGCAACAGCATCAATATCGGTAGCAAATATTTTCACTACCGTATCTTTTAAATTTTCTTTTAATTGCCTGCAAATTAATATGGCCATCGAGTAAGCTTCTTCTCCTGTAGCACAGCCTGCCACCCACATTTTTAATTCTTCCCCAAGCGTATGATTTTCAATTAACTTAGGCAATATATCGCTTTGTAAAAAGTCGAAAGCTTTTTTGTCCCTAAAAAAAGAGGTAACGCTAATCAGAAAATCCTGCGCCAAAACTTCAATCTCTTCCTGTGAAGATTTAAGAAAACTGAAATATTCTTCCAGCTTGGTAAAATTATGGTAAGCAGCCCTCCTTTTAATCCTTCTCAGGATAGTGCTTTGTTTATACCCTGAAAAATCAAGCGGTGATCGTTCCTTGATCAGATCAATAATTGCAGCTACATTTTTTTCATCATATTGCTGGTCAACTAATAATTCTGCTTTGTATTTAACGTAATCTTCAATGGCATCGGGCATGGCTGCCGGTTCTAAAACAAAATCTACCACGCCTGTGGCAATGGCGTTGGACGGCATACTGCCAAATTCTGCAGTTTCTGGGTTACGGGCAATTACCATTCCGCCTGCTTTGTTGATTGCTTTGACACCTTCGGTCCCGTCCGAGCCTAAACCGGAAAGGACAACAGCTATTGCCTTTTTGCCGCAATCGGCCGCAAGGGAATTAAAAAACCGGTTAACGGTGAGGTGCGGGCCTTTAACTTTTTCTTTATAGGTCAAAAACAGTAGGTTGTCGCAGATCGTCATAAACTTATTGTTTGGGATAAGATAGACTTCGTTAGACCTTACCGTCATCCCGTTTTCTGCTTCTTTAACCGTTAGCTTGCTATGCTTAGACAGCAATTCTACCATCCTGCTTTTAAAATCGGGAGACAGATGCTGCACAATGATGTAAGAAACGCTATCTAATGGTGTATGGTCAAAAAAAGTATTTATTTCTTCCAGGCCACCTGCAGAAGCACCAATGGCAATAATGTAGTTAGGCGTATTTGTTGACATAGGAACTGTTTTAAAAAAAGTGATGGGTCTTAAAATAAAAAGGGCAGGTTAAAAGGAAGACTATACAAGTTAAAGGTACATTTAAGTATTGCAAACATCTGGTTTATGGTGATTTATATTCCGTTTTTAAATTTTAAGCCGATATAAATTTGTAGGATAAAACTAAGAGCCTGTTTAAATTTTATTCAAAATTTCCGATGCTTCTTTTACCACCTAAAAATCATTTAGCCATTGTACTTCTTGTATCGGTTTAATATACCAATACAGAATTTATAGGCATAAAAGAAGTAGTATAAATTTTTATGATAGAAATTTAAACAGGGACTAAATACTGCGTAAGAATTAAAGAGGTTTAACAGAACCTTGTTAAGGATTTTTGTACTTCTCTTATCGCTTAAAAATAGAAAAGGTTTTTGCTTCGCGCAAGATATTAAAACAAAAATTTTAGTGCTAAAAAAAGCATCCCGGTTTTTTAATATTGAAATTAAACAAATTCGGCCTTAACTTTCCCGGCCCTGATAAGCCATAAACAAATCTACCGCTTCCACCGCTTCTTTTACATCATGTACCCGCAAAATACTTGCACCATTCATCAATGCAATTGTATTTAAAACCGTAGTTCCGTTTAGTGCCGTTTCTGCTGTTCCGTTTAAAGTTTTATAGATCATTCCTTTGCGGGAAATGCCGACAAGAAGTGGAAGGTCCAGCAGATCAAAACCCTGCATTTGCTGCAACAATTCAAAACTTTGTTCGCGGGTTTTGGCAAAACCAAAACCCGGATCGAGGACCACATCGTGTACATGCAATTGCTTTAGCCGGTAAGTCTTCTCCGCAAAATAATCAAACACTTCTGCAAAAACGTCTTTATATTGCGATCTTTCGGCCATATTTTGCGGCGTTCCTTTCATGTGCATCAAAATATAAGGAACTTGCAACCGGGCAACAGTTGCAAACATTTCTGCATCCAGATCGCCGCCCGAAATATCATTAATAATTTGCCCGCCTGCTTTAATTCCGGCTTCGGCAACTGATGCCCGAAAAGTGTCAACTGACAAAATTGCTGTAGGAAAAACTTTTACAATCGCTTCAATTACAGGTAATAAGCGGTCGGTTTCTTCCTGCGGAGAAATATCAGAAGCTCCCGGCCGGGAAGAATACGCACCAATATCCAGGAAATCGGCTCCTTCATTCAACATTTTTTCTGCCATAAAAACAGCATCGCTTACATTGGTTTTCCGGCTTCCGGCAAAGAAAGAATCCGGCGTAACGTTGATGATGCCCATTACTTTTGGCGTGCCCAAATCAATCAATTTGCCGCCTGCATTCAGCGTAACCTTTTTCTGAAAAAATGTATCTTTAGCCATCTTAAAAACAGGATTTTTAACAACTTAAAACCTGCGAAACAAATATCACACAAAAATTGAATTCCCCTACCTTGAACCAAACCGAAGCCGAATATCAAGCCGTAATCAGCGTTTGCAAAACCCTTTTTATCAAAAAAACAAAAGATTACGGCACGGCATGGCGCATCCTCCGGCCAGCTTCCATAACCGATCAGATTTTTATTAAAGCACAAAGGATCAGAACATTGGAAGAAACCGGCATCAATAAAGTTGGTGATGGGGTTTTGGGAGAATACATTGGCATTGTAAATTATTGTGTAATTGGCCTTTTGCAACTTGAGCTGAAGCCAACTTCTCCAATGGAAATAAGCGTGGAAGATTCAAGCTCTTTTTACGATCAAAAAATTAAAGAAACTTACGAACTGATGCTGGTCAAAAACCACGATTATGGCGAAGCATGGCGCGAAATGCGCATCAGCTCGCTCACGGATTTAATTTTGATGAAATTGCTGCGCGTAAAACAGATTGAAGACAATGCCGGCAAAACGCTGGTCTCCGAAGGCGTGGAAGCCAACTACCAGGACATGCTGAATTATGCTATTTTTGCATTAATAAAATTAGAGGTGAAATGAAAAAGAACTTGGTTTGGTTTTGCAGGATTGCCGTAGGCTTACTTTTTATTTTTTCCGGGTTGATCAAAGCAAATGACCCGCTTGGGTTTTCGTACAAACTGGAGGAATATTTTGAGGTTTTCCACATCACTTTTTTAAATGGATTGGCACTTGCTTTATCCATCTTTTTATGTGCGCTGGAAATGCTGTTTGGTTTTGCTTTGTTAATTGGCGCCAGAGGAAAACAGGTAGCCTGGGGACTACTTTTGCTGATTATTTTCTTCACCTTCCTCACTTTTTATTCGGCCGCTTTTAAAGTAGTTCAAAGTTGCGGTTGTTTTGGTGATGCCATTCCGCTTACACCATGGCAATCGTTCAGCAAAGATTTGGTTTTGCTGCTGCTCATTGTTTTTATCTTCCTCAACCGAAATCTGATCCAGCCTTTGTTCGGCAAAAAAACAGAAAATGCAATGCTTCTTTTAGCCACTCTTTTTTCTTTTGGCATTGGCATTTATACTTATAATTTTTTACCGGTAATTGATTTTCTGCCTTATAAAGTCGGCGCAAATTTGCCGGAAGAAATGAAGGTTCCGGAAAATGCGGTTCCGGATGAATACGAGATCACTTACAATCTGCATAACAAAAAAACAGGTGCTAAAAGAAGCATCACTAATAAAGAATATCTAAAATCGGGCATTTGGAAAGACAGCAATTGGGAAATTGTAGGCGAACCGACCAGCGTGTTGATCAAAAAAGGTTTTGAAGCGAAGATCAAAGATTTGAACATTAGCGATGCCCAGGGAAATGATTATACCAAAGAATTGCTGCAAAATCCGTTTTATAACCTGATTGTGGTAGCTTATGATCTGGACGAAACCAACAGCGATGCGATCAACAAGATCAATGCTTTGTCGCTAAATTTAACCCAAAACTTTAATGTGCGTACCGTTTTATTGACTTCCAATTCGGCACAAGATGCAGAAGCTTTTAGTAAAAAACATAAATTATTTATGGAAATTTTTTATGCTGATGGCGTTCCTTTAAAAACCATAGTTCGTGCTAATCCCGGCGTTTTATTGATGAAAAACGGAACAGTGATCGGCAAATGGCATTATCATAATTTGCCGAAATATGAAGAGTTGGTGGATAAATATATTGGGAAACAGTAACTTTATTTATGAAGATTACGAAACTGGAACTAAAGAATTTTAAACGTTTTGATGATTTGACTATTGATTTGACGTCATTAGTTGAACCGGCTAAATTAGTTTTATTGATTGGGACGAATGGTTCTGGAAAGTCTTCAGTGTTTGATGCTTTTGAATTTATAAATAAGTACAAAAAGACAGAGGAACATAATGGATTAAAGGAATCAAATTATTATAAAAAAAACATCAAGAATATTGAGATAAAATTTACTAATTCTGAAAATCAAATATTTTCAACTTATTCGTTAACTAATCTTGATATAATACCAATCAATGGCTTTTATGGCAGAACAAGTATAAGACAAGTTCCCAAGTTAACAAGAACTTCTATAGGCACGAGCAATGTTTCTTTCGAAAAAGACTCTGATCGACCAACTATGTTTGTAGAGCGTGATAATCGTTTTGAAAATGATATTGAAAAGGTTGTTTATTCAATCTTAACAGATGTTTTTAATGAAGATAATTCGACTGCTAAAATTCGATATAACTACATTGATCCTATAAATAAAGCTTTTGAAAATATTTTTGGTCAAGAAGAAAATACTACACTAAGATTCCTCTCAATTAAACCACCTTTTGAAGGAAAAACCGCTGAAATTTTATTTGAAAAAGGTAATTCTAAAGTTCATTATGACCTTTTAAGTAGTGGAGAAAAAGAAATATTTAATATTTTACTCAACTTGCTATCCAGAAAGCAATACTTCCAAGATACAATTTACTTTTTAGATGAAATCGATTTACATCTCAATACACAACTTCAGAAAAACCTTTTAAAAGAAATTACCGAAAATTGGATACCTGAAAACTGCCAATTATGGACAGCAAGCCATTCACTTGGATTTATTGAATATGCAAATGAAGCCGAACATGCAGCGATTATCGATTTTGATAATTTAAACTTTGATTTGCCGCAAGTCATTGTGCCTTCGCCCAAAAAGAATTTTGATGTTTTTGAAATTGCGGTAAGCAAAGAGTTTTTGTCAAAAGTTTTTGAAGGTAAAAAGATTGTTTTTTCAGAAAATACGGATACTTCCCGTTACAACAACCTCAACTTGGATAATACGATTTTCTTTGTTGGAAAAGACAAAGCAGATGTTTTCCACAAGGCTAAAAACAGTTCGGTATATGCAGGATTGATTGACCGTGATTATTTAACAGAGGAAGAAAGGATTGATTTATTACAAGTTTATCCAAACCTTTATATCCTGAATTATTATTCAATTGAAAACTACTTTTATCACCCGGAAAATTTAGAAGAATACTATCAAAGTGTAGGCAAATATTTTGTCAAAGACGATTATTTAAAAGCGATAGTTAAAGAGAAAGAATCAATCAAATCTCAAATATTAATTCGGTTTCCAAGAGCGAGAGATGGTTATCCATTTTACAGGGAAAAGGAAAATGAAAAGAAGTTAAAGGCTTTCCGATTTAATGATCAATTTGTTCTTGAAATGATTGAAAGTGATGATTTTGAAACTTTCTATAAATTTTTCCCGGCAAAAGATTATGGGAAACAAATCATCCAAAGGCAAAACTTAAATCCAACTGATCTGGCCAAAACCATCTGGTTTAAATCTAAAATAGAAGAAGTTTTAACCAAATGATCAGCTACCTCCTACGCAAATTATTATATGGTTTTGCCGTAATGCTTGGCGTGGTTGTAGTTGTGTTTTTCCTGTTCAATATTTTACCTGCCGATCCTGCGCGTATGACGCAAGGCCAGCGCAGCGATGTGCAGTCTTTAGAAGCCGTGCGCAAAGAATTTGGTTTGGACAAACCCATTCCAGTCCAATTTGCTTATTATCTCAATGATCTTTCTCCTGTTGGTATTCAAACAAATACAAAAGAAGAACAGCAGAAATATGGTTATGTAAAGTTATTTGAGCTAACAAAAAACCGTGTGTTGGCATTAAAATGGCCGTATCTCCGCCGCTCCTATCAAACCCGGAAAGACGTAGCCGCAATGTTGCTGGCTGTTATTCCGAACACACTCATTCTGGCAGCCACATCCATGATCTTTGCTTCTTTTATCGGTATATTTTTGGGCGTACTGGCTGCTGTTCATCAAAACACCTGGATTGATAAGTTAGCTGTCAGCTTTTCGATCATTGGTATTTCGGCACCTTCTTTTTTTGCCGGGATCATTATTGCCTGGGTTTTTGGTTTTGTGCTAAGCAAATATACCGGACTGAATATGTCGGGCAGTTTAACCGGCTACGATCCGTTTAAAGGCGAAGTGGTCATTTGGAAAAACCTGATTTTGCCGATGGTAACTTTAGGTTTACGTCCGCTGGCTTTGATCGTGCAGCTTACCCGAAATTCGATGTTGGATGTGTTAGGCCAGGACTATATCCGCACCGCAAAAGCAAAAGGGTTGGATAAAAACAGTATCATCTATAAACATGCTTTAAAAAACGCTTTGAACCCAGTGGTTACGGCTATTGCTACCTGGTTTGCCTCGCTGCTGGCCGGTTCTTTTTTTGTGGAATATATTTTTGGTTATAACGGCTTGGGCAAAGCTACGGTAGATGCGCTGGAAACTTCAGACTTTCCGGTTATCATGGGTGCCATCCTGTTTATCGCTTTTATTTTTGTAGTGATCAGCCTGCTGGTTGATCTGCTGTATGTTTGGATTGATCCGCGTGTAAAACTGACCTGATATGGATTCGCCAGCCAACATGTACTATTTCCAAATGCTGATACTTTTGCTGATGATGAGCGTTTGCACCTTTTGGATTGGCCGGATGATCCAATGGCTGTTGCTGCGAAAAAGCCTTCCACGTAAAAAAATGTTTTTTACGCTGCTTATTTCGCTGCTTATTTCTTACCTATTGTCATTACTGGCTTGGTTTTACTGGCCGCAACTTACTGAACCGATGTGGTATATCTTTTTTCTGCCTACAGTTTTGGCCGAAGTGATTATTCTGATCCTTACTATTTTAATTTTTAAAAAGAGAAAGCAGATATGAGCCTTACTTTCCTCATCGGTTTTATGGGTTCGGGCAAAACCACGCACGGCCGCAAATTAGCTTCGTATTTAAAAGTTGATTTTATTGACCTGGATGAGGTTTTTGAACAGCAGAACGGCACTACCATCGCTGATTATTTCAAGGATTTTGGGGAGGAAAAATTCAGGCAAAAAGAATCTAAATTATTGAAGCATACGGTTTATCCGGAAAATGCAGTAATTTCTACCGGCGGCGGACTGCCTTGTTTTTTTGATAATTTAAATTGGATGAAAGCGCAGGGGACTGTTGTTTATCTACAGGTCCCGCCGGGAGTAATTGTAGCACGTTTAACCAATGCCAAAACCGAACGGCCTTTGCTTCAGCACAAAACCGGTGAAGAACTGTTGCAATACATCACCCAAAAATTAGCCGAACGCGAACCGTTTTATTTGAAAGCACAAGTCGTTGCAGATGGTGTAGGGGTTTCCGCCCGCAAACTTGCTGATCTGTTAACAAGCACCGGATAACATAATTTAAAAACATCCATCCATATCTATTTTTAGGTGCTAAAAACAGTATGTGGTTTATGGCTAAAAGCTGTTCCCTTTTCATTATTTTTCGCTTTTTTAAAACCCACATTGCTTATTGCTGTTATGCTTGCTGAACATCACATTAAAAACCCACTATTATGCTTAACGACGAGATTAAAAAAGTAACGGATACAGTAAAAGAGACGTTATCACCCTTTAACGACGAATTTAAAAAAGTAACGGAAACCATAAAAGACACGTTATTACCAGAAAACCCCTATGCCAATGTTGGCAAAACCGACCGGATTATTTCTGTTGGGACAGGGGCTTATATTTTTTTTAAAGGTATCACCAATTTATTTTCCCACCCGGTTCTGGCTTTAACGGAAGTTAGTATTGGCGCAACATTGCTACACCGCGGTATTACCGGGAATTGTGCCATCAAAAAAGTAATTGATGACTTGGATGAAACCGACGAAATAAGCCCTTCACTTGTTCATCCTTATCCATCTTCGGTTAGTCCTTTGTAGTTGTAATTGTTGAAATTAAAAAAGGGATGCCTCCGATTGGAGGTATCCCTTTTTTAATTAAGGTTGATTTTTTTATTGGAATTATTACAACCAAAAAAACTTTACAATGCACCTTCAGCAAAAGTATTTCCCTGCTTGATATCGCCGGTTTCGTAACCTTTTTTAAACCAATACATGCGTTGGGCAGAAGTGCCGTGTGTAAAAGAATCCGGCGAAACATGGCCGGTAGATTCCTGCTGCAAACGGTCATCACCAATGGCATTGGCCGCGGTCAAAGCTGATTCAATATCGCCCGGCTCGATCACGCTTTGGTTATCACTGTTTTTCATCTGGGCTTCATAATGCGCCCAAATGCCTGCATAAAAATCGGCCTGTAACTCCAGCTTGACAGACATTTTGTTGTAATCCGTTTCGCTCATTTGCTCCCGCATCTGATCCATCTTGGCAGAAACCCCAAGCAAATTTTGTACGTGATGCCCAACCTCGTGTGCAATTACGTAAGCTTTTGCAAAATCGCCGCCAGCATGAAAACGGTTGGAAAGCTCATCAAAAAAAGAAAAATCAAGATATACTTTCCGATCTGCCGGACAATAAAACGGACCTGTTGCGGAACTTGCCAGGCCACAGCCTGAAGCATCGACTTCATTTTGAAAATGCACCAATTTAGGCCTTTCGTAAGTTTGCCCCATATCATTGAATATTTTTGTCCAAACAAGCTTTGTATCATTCATAATCACTTTGGCAAAGTGAAGATTTAAACTGTCTTGCGGGCCAAGGTTTGATGGAGCTTGCTGCGCAGTTTGTTGCTGCTGGTCTGACCCTCCTACCTGGTTTAATAATTGTGTTGGGTTATAACCGGTAAACAGGTAAATCACAAAACCAACAATACCGATAATGCCGCCGCCAATACCTAATCCACGGCCGCCGCCTCCCGATCCGCCATCTTCTACATCATTACTTTCCTCTCGTCCTAACCAACGCATAATTTTTAATTTTTAAATATTTGAAATTTCCCAACAATAGTATTGATTTTCATTTTGATTCGCCATACTTCTTTTATCAACATAAAAAAAGGGTGATAAAAGAAGCACCGCAGCTTAACTGACCGTCATCTCGCCGCGCAGGTTGGTTTCTGTCAAACGGGCAATTTCCCCGGGTTCATTGCAGCAGCCCAACAAATACATCAGTTTGGTAACGGCAGATTCAAACGTCATGTCATAACCGCTCAGCACGCCCATATCTTTCAATTGCTTGCTGGTTTCATACCGCCCCAATTCCACTGTCCCTACTTTACATTGCGAGATGTCGAGAACCACTTTACCTTTTTTAATTGTTTTTTTCAAAGCCTTGATAAACCAGTCGTCCGTTGTGGTATTGCCGGCCCCAAATGTCTCCATCACAAATGCTTTTGCATCGGCTTTTAAAATGCTTTCCACCGTTTTCTGGCTGATGCCGGGATACAGTTTCAGCACGGCAATATCTGCATACATATTTTTATGCACCAAAAAAGGCCTGTCTTCTGCCTTTAAAATAAAAGCTTCATTGAAGCTGAGGTGGACACCGGCTTCGGCAAGAACTGGATAATTGGGCGAACGAAAAGCTTCGAACTTGGATGAATTGTATTTGAAAGAACGGTTGCCGCGGAACAATTGTGAATCAAAATAAATGCAAACTTCAGGCACCAAAGCTTTGCCGTTTTTTTGGGAAGCTGCAATTTCCAGCGATGTGATCAGGTTTTCTTTGGCATCGGTCCGGATTTGGCTGATCGGCAGTTGCGAACCCGTTAAAACTACTGGTTTAGCTAACCCTTCCAACATAAAACTCAATGCCGAAGCGGTAAAAGCCATCGTATCCGACCCGTGAAGGATCACAAAACCTTCATAAGCATCATAATTTTCTTCGATCAATGTAGCGATTTCCACCCAAATAGAAGGCTTCATATTGGAAGAATCGATGATCGGATTAAAAGAATGTACGGTAAGCCGATAATCAAGGCGGGCAAGTTCCGGCACGTTCAGCATAATCTGGTTAAAATCAAAAGGGCGGAGCATCTGCGTTGCCGGGTCGTTTACCATTCCGATGGTTCCGCCAGTATAGATGATGAGAATATTCGTCATGATAAATTGCTGACTTGGTAAAGCATTGATTTTAAATTTATTATCAACTAAATTCCGAAAACTTTTTCTGAATTAAGCGTGGTTATTTCAGCTATTTTTTCTACCGGCAGCTGGTGCAGGTCGGCAATTTTTTGTGCAATATAAGTTAAATAAGTACTTTCATTCGGTTTTCCTCTGAAAGGGACAGGCGGCAAATAGGGCGAATCGGTTTCCAGCACCAAATGTTCGAGGCTAATCTGCTGCACAACTTTATCCAGTCCGGCATTTTTGTAAGTAACCACGCCGCCGATGCCCAGATAAAAACCCAATTCGATAATTTGATTGGCTTGCTCCGGATCACCGGAAAAACAATGAAATATACCTTTTAATTTTTCGTCGTGTTCTTCTTTCAGGATTGCATAAACTTCGTTAAAAGCAGCACGGCAATGGATCACGAGGGGCAGGTTTGCTTCTTTTGCCCAATGAATTTGTGTGCGAAAAGCTTCCTGCTGTTCTTTCAGCAAGTTTTGCTCCCAATACAAATCAATCCCGATCTCGCCAATGGCATAATATTTTTGTTTGTTGTCCCAAAGTTCTTTGATTGCCTGCAGTTCCGTTTCCCAGTTTTTAGTAACACTGCAGGGATGCAAACCCAGCATCGGGAAACAATATTGCGGATAGGTTTCGACCAGGTTCAGGACCATTGGCACGGAAGCGGCATCCACATTGGGCAAAAACAAACGGGTAATTTCCTGGTCCAGACAACGCTGCACCATGGCGGTTCTGGCAGCTTCATCCGCTTCGTAATATAAATGGGTATGTGTATCGGTTAAAACCATTGCTTCAAAACTAAATAAAAATGCCTCCTGTTGGTTACAGAAGGCACGTTTTGCTTACTTTTTCTTTGCAGGAACCTGCTTTTTGATCGGTTTTTTGCCCGATGCTTTTTTTACCGGTGTTTTTTTGGTGACCACCGGATGTTTTCCGGCTTTGATGCTGAGCAATTCTACCTCAAAAACCAGCGGACTGTACGGCGCAATATCCGGGCCTGACTGGTTTGGCCCGTAAGCTAATTTTGACGGAATGATCAGCCTTGCTTTCGAGCCCTGGTTCAGCAATAAAAAACCTTCGTCCCAACCGGGGATTACCTGTCCTGCTTTCACCACAAATTGAAAAGGTTCATAAGGCCTGCCTTCCTGGAAAACACCGGCTTTTTGCGCTTCTTCTTTAGAGTTGGTATCAAAAACTTTTCCGTCCAGTGTTTTGCCGATATAATTGACCAGCAAAGTATCGCCGGGCAGCGGTTTTGGTTTAGCAGATGGCTTGAGAATTTGATAATGCAGGCCGGAAGCCGTCGTTTTTACAGCCGGTTGCAGGTTGGCCACGTACTTGGAAATACGCACCAGTTCCGCTGCTTTCAGTTTTTCATTTCCTTCGGCGATTTTTGCTTCGGCAGCTTTCCGTTCTGCCATGGCCTCATCCAGTGATTGGACTTTTTCAATTTTCAGCAAATAAATCACCGAAGCACCTTTGGCCATAAAAGGCGGCCGCTGATCTTCCCGGTTTTTAAAAAGGGAATCAGCAGGAATCATGATACGAACACTATCTTTTAATGCTAACTGCGGAAAAATATCCATCAGATCATCAACTGATTGCGAAGCCTGAACCTGCGTGGTAAACGGTTTTCCGCGCTGGTAACTGCTCATCAGCACCGAATCTTTTTCTGTTTTGATGGCCAAATTAAACGTGATGACATCATTTAGCTTGATGCGGTCACCAGGATGCGCAGCCACAATTTGGTAGCGTGCTCCTTTTATCGTAGTTTTTATCGGGCTTTGAGCTTGTACTGATCCGCAGAAAGCAAACAATAAACCGGAGATGAGATAGCTAAATTTCATGTTGTCAAAAAAAGCCCCCGCTTTGGGCGGAGGCTGGATATTTTTAATAAATTATCTTGCTGCCGGATTAGTTGGTGCCTGTGGCATTTGCATTGGCGGCACCGGTGGTTTTGGCGCGTTAGGGTCCGGGTGAATGATGTTTTTCAGTTCCACTTCAAAAACCAACGGAGAGAAAGGCGCAATCGGACCATTGCCTTGTTCGCCATAAGCCAATGAGGAAGGAATAATGAAAATTGCTTTTTCGCCTTTATTTAGTAGAAGCAAACCTTCGTCCCAACCTGGAATAACTGCTTTTCTACCAACTAGAATTCTAATTGGTTCAAACTTACGCATTTGCAACTGTGGTTTGTCAAAAAATGGCTTACCGGCTTTTTCTGCAACAGACTTAATACTAGTATCAAAAATAGTCTCTTTACTATTTAATAATTTGCCAGTATAATCAATCACAGCTGTATCGCCAACAGCCAGTTTATCACCGCTGCCAGCTTGAGTAATTACATAATTTAAACCGGATTGGGTTTGGATCGGTTTCAGATTTTTATCAGCAATGTATTTTTTGATTTTGATCGGTTCTGCTGCTCTGGCTTTATCGCCTTCTGCCTTAAAATACTGACCGATTTTTTCCTGGAAAGCTTTATCATCCATTTTTCCTTTGGCCAAAACCTTCTCAATTTTGATGGTGTAGTTAAAGTATTTTCCAGCAAAACCCGGAGGTTTCGGCTGCTTCCTTTCCTTCATCATTGTATCAGCGTCAATTTTAATAATGGCACTGTCGCCTTCACTCAACTTCATCAATGTAGCATACAAATCACCTTTGTACATCGGTTTGGCAACCAATAGTTGAGATGCACGGCCAGCATCATAAGTATTGACAAATACAGAATCTTTATCTGTTTTGGCAACCACGTTTACGCTTACAAAGTCGCCTGTTTTGATGGTTTCACCGGGCGCATCTTTGATAATTTTGTACATCGTACCGCTATCGCTTTTTGTAAAGCCACCGTTACAACTTGCAAAAGCCAATGCTGCAACTGTTAAAAAAACTAAGTTTTTCTTCATTTTTATTGTGTTAAAAGATTTTTGTATTCGGGTAATAAACTTTTAAATTGATGGACAACCTGCTCCAGCGTATCTTCTGATTGGCCGCCCGCCGCGTTGCGATGGCCGCCGCCGTGAAAGTAATTTTTGCAGATTTCGTTGGCCGGGAAAGTTCCGGTTGAGCGTAACGAAAGCTTCACTTTGTCTGTACGTTCGATAATAAAAGCTGCCAAACGGATACCATCAACAGACAAAGCATAATTAACAATCCCTTCAGAATCACCTGTGTTGATGTTAAACCGTTTTAGTTCTTCGGCGCTAACCGTAATTAAAGCAGTATTATATTCGTGCATAATTTCCAGTTTGTTGCTGAGGCAATAACCCAGAAAACGCAGCCGGTTTTCGCTGGCATGATTGTAAACCAATTGATGGATGGCTGCATTGTCAGCGCCGAGATCAATCAGGTCGGCCGTGATGCGGTGTACATTAGAAGTAGTACCTGGAAAACGGAACGAGCCGGTATCCGTCATGATGCCGGTATATAAACAGGTAGCAATTTCCGCATCGATACTGTTTTTATCACCTAAAAGTTCAGCAATAAATTCATAAACCAATTGGGAAGCAGAACTGGCCGTTGTGTCCCAGTAGCGGAAATCATCAAAGTTTTCCGGGTCGAGGTGATGGTCGATCATGATTTTTTGGGCTGATGAATTCTTTACTTCTTCACCTAAATCATTGATCCGGGAAAGCGAATTGAAATCAAGGCAAAAAATCAAATCTGCTTGTTTGACCAATCCGGCTGATAATTCTTTTTTTTCTGTGTAGATAATAACGTCTGCGTTCCCCGGCATCCAATTCAAAAAATCAGGATAATCGGTTGGCGTAATTACCTGAACGTAATGCTCTTTCCGGCACAGGTAATGGTACAAACCTAAGGAAGAACCCAGCGCATCACCATCTGGTTTATGGTGCGTGGTGATGACAATATTTTTGGGTTTGGCCAATAATTCCTTCAGCTCGGCAAGGTTCAGCATGTACTATTTTAAAACGGAATGCAAAGCTAAATAAATAATTGAATTACAGGTTCTTTTATTGAAACTTGGTTTTTGGTTTCCTGCCGAAAAAACTACTTTTGCCCTAAATCGATAAAACAAAAATGGAAACCAACAAAACTTTTACAATGATTAAGCCGGATGCGGTTGCCAATCAGCACATCGGGGCTATTTTAAATAAAATCACGCAGTCTGGCTTCAAGATCGTAGCCTTAAAATACACTTTTTTATCCCCTGACCTGGCCGGCAAGTTTTACGCGGTACATGCAGAACGTCCTTTTTATAAAGATTTGGTTGGTTTTATGTCGTCCGGCCCGATCGTAGCAGCTATTTTGGAGAAAGACGATGCCGTTGCTTCCTTCCGTAAACTGATCGGTGCAACCAATCCTGCTCAGGCAGAAGAAGGGACGATCCGTAAGGAATTTGCAGAATCCATCGAAAAAAATGCGGTTCATGGTTCTGATTCTGACGAAAATGCACTAATAGAAGGCAACTTCTTTTTCTCTGCATTTGAACGTTTTTAACCGACAAAAGAAGCATTTGTTATTTTTACAAAGCATTTGATTTAATCCTGAAACAGTATTTGTATCAATCCTGAGCTTGTTAAAGGATTGATGCAAATACTGTTTTTGTTTAGAGAAAGATTTAGCAACCATCCTTCGACAAGCTCTGGATTGACGTTCGGCAGGCGTAACAACTAAAAAGTGTTTTAGATCAACCAAAAACCCTACTTCCGCACCCAGCCCGTTTCCGTTCCGTCTTCCACCAAATAAAAATTTTCAAAACCAGCCAAAATATTTACAGGTTTTCCGACTGTCAAAACCAGTTTTTTGGGCGATAACGTATCCGGCTGATTATAAAGCGGTTGCTGCATTTTCAACGTCAGTTTTCGCAAAGGCTTATTCACTGCATCAACGGTTTTACTATTTAAAAAACCAGTTTGGCCGTTTGGCAAGGTTACTTTATAATAATTTCCGGCGGCAGCATCTACAAGCAAAGCCGTTCCTTCCGGCAATGCTTCTTTTAGCATACTTTTTTCGGATGGTGATTCGTAAAGCTTTGTATTCTTACTTTCCGTCCGCACGGTTGCATTCAGGTTTTTGAGTGAAGCCAGGATTGGTTCTGCTTTTTTGGTAATTGGTGCTACAAAAGTCAGCGGGTTAACGGCTCCTTCATTCGTATAAATCCCGAAATGCAAATGCGACGGCGTGCTGCGCGCATTGCCGGTATTGCCCACCAAACCAACCGTATCACCAATCATCACATGCTGCCCGTTGTGCACCAACTGCGAATCCAAATGTGCGTAATACAAAGTGTAATCGGCATCATCCGGACGGAGGAAAACTACTTTTCCGCCTAATTTATTTTCGCCGGGTTGCGCCGTTCCGTTGGCTGCAGCCAAAGCCGGTGTTCCTTTTTTGGCGAAAATATCAATGCCTTCATGCTTGCGGATCCCGGCATCCCGATCAGCACCATAAAAACTACCAATATTGGGTTTGCCAGATGCTGCAACAGGAAAAGAAAGTGCTGGGCCGGATTGTATTGTCAGCGTGTATTCGCCGCTGCGCAACAATTCGGGTTGTAAACGAAGCAGGTAAGTTCCGGTTTGCTTCACTTCAACAATTAAAGGTTTGCCGGTGGTATCTGCCGAAGCCAGCACACGGTTTAAGTTTGATTGCTGCCAGACATCTGTAAAAACATTAAAATTTTGTTGCGGGTTTTTGCTGAGGCTGATGTATAACTTCTCTCCTCTTCTGGCTTCAAACTGAAACGCAGCTGCCTGGATCCGTTCCGCAGCAAAAAAACCGGTTTCTTTATATGGAATGCTGATTTTCAATGCTTTACTCAAACTTTCTGTAGCTGTTTGCAGCCAGCTGCTTCCCATGGCGGTTTGCTGTAAACCGGCAGCTTTTAAGCGGGTGCCGTAGGTTTCGTGCGGAGACATTTTTTTGAACAAGCCGGCCGGGCCGATGCTGTTGCACGAAAAAAGTATCGATAAAAGAAGCATCAAAATCAGGCTTCGGTATTTGGGTTGAAAAATCATGTTGATTAGTAAATATTACGCCTAATTTTAACTTTTTACAACGGAGAATGTTTTTATACTTTGCGCTTCTATCAGGCTAAAATAACCACCTGATCCTGACTGACACTTTACAATTATGCGCGGAGTAAAAACCATTATTTTCCTGATTATTTCCAACACCTTCATGACGTTTGCCTGGTACGGCCATCTCAAATTCAAGGAATATTCCTGGGGCAAAAACTTAGGATTATTTAGCATTATCATGATTAGCTGGGGCTTGGCATTGTTTGAATACATGTTTCAGGTCCCTGCAAATGAAGGCGGTTATGATAAAAATGGCGGTCCATTTAACTTAGTTCAGCTTAAAACCGTTCAGGAAGCGGTTACTTTAACCGTTTTCATGATTTTCACCCTGCTGTTTTTCAAAACCGAAAAACTGGGCTGGAACCATTTGGTTGGTTTCGGGCTGATTGTTTTGGCTGTTTTTGTGATCTTTAAAAAATGGTAGGTAAAAAAAGTATGTTTCCTTTTGTGCGTTCTTTTGCTTGATCAAAAGAACCAAAAATCAAGCATTTCGGATCGCCTCCGGACGGCATTCAGCCCAACGCGCCTGGATTTACACCTTTCTAATAGTTACCATTGTGGCTTGTAGTTTGGTGTTTAAGTTTTGTCGGATACACGTTTTGTCGGCCAAAAAACATCGATAAAAGAAGCATTATTTCTCACAAAAAAAAACACTGTAAATTTTTCTCTCAGGAAGAAAACCTCCACTCAAATTTTCTATATTTAGGCTCAAGGTTAGCTTAACACATTTTGAAACGTAAAGATTTTATATACCTGACAGGAATGGGCCTCGGTGCCGCCGCCATACCTAACATTCCGGCATTTGGGAAAGCAGTTCCGCCGGATGCTGAATATACTACGGTTGATGCTGCCATCAAGAAAAAGCTGGCCGATGTAGCTTTAAATGCCGCACGTTCCAAAGGTGCTTCGTATGCCGATGTACGGATTGGCCGCTATCTCCGCCAGGCTATCATCACCCGCGAAAACCGTGTGCAAAACGTCACCAATACAGAATCTTATGGTATAGGCATCCGCGTGATTGCCAACGGTTGCTGGGGTTTTGCGGCAACAGATAAACTGGATAATGACAGCATTGCCAAAGCCACTGCGCTGGCCATCAGCATAGCCAAAGAAAACTCCAGGCTGCTGACCGAACCGGTTCAACTGGCACCGCAAAAAGGTTATGGCGAAGTGAGCTGGAAAACGCCCATTGAGAAAAATGCTTTTGAAGTACCGATCAAAGAAAAAGCTGATCTGCTGCTTGCCGTAAATGCGGCGGCCCTGAAAGCGGGGGCCAATTTTATCAACAATTCTTTGTTTTTGGTGAATGAACAGAAATATTTTGCTTCTACGGATGGTTCTTACATCGATCAGGATGTGCACCGCATTTGGCCAACTTTTACGGTGACGAAAATCGACCCGAAATCCGGGAAATTTCAAACCCGAAACGCGCTGAGCGCGCCGATGGGCATGGGTTACGAATATTTGGTCCCGAAGGAAGAAGAAAAAATACACGGTGTAATTACGCTGTACAAAAAGCGGTACGATATGCTGGAAGATGCGCAAACGGCGGTTAAGAACCTAGATGAGAAGCTTTTGGCGAAATCCATAGAACCCGGAAAATATGATCTGGTGCTTGATCCGACCAACCTTTTCCTCACTATTCACGAATCTGTTGGGCATCCAACCGAGCTGGACCGTGTTTTGGGTTACGAAGCCAATTTTGCCGGAACCAGCTTTTTGACGCTGGATAAATGGGAATCTAAAAACTTTAATTTCGGTAGTCCGCAGGTAAATATTGTGGCTGATAAACTGCAAACCGGTTCACTGGGCGCGGTTGGATATGATGATGAAGGCGTAAAAACCAAGCAATGGGAACTGATTGATAAAGGCATTTTGGTGAATTACCAAACCATCCGCGATCAGGCGCATATTTTGGGTTTAAAAGAATCGCAGGGTTGTTGTTATGCCGATAGTTGGGACAGTGTGCAGTTTCAGCGGATGCCGAATGTTTCGCTGGAGGCCGGAAAACTTTCCTTAAAACCTGCGGACATGATCAAAAATATTAAAAAAGGCTTGTACATGTTTGGCCGAAACTCTTATTCTATTGATCAGCAGCGATATAATTTCCAGTTCAGCAGTCAGCTTTGTTACGAAATTAAAGACGGTAAAATTACAGGTTTGGTAAACGATGCGGCTTATCAATCCAACACACGCGAATTTTGGAATTCGTGCACGCAGGTTTGTGATGCGCAGGATTACCGTTTGGGCGGTTCTTTTTTTGACGGAAAAGGCCAGCCGCAGCAGGTAAGTGCCGTTTCGCATGGTTGCGCCACAGCGAGGTTTAATGGGGTGAATGTGATTAATACGGCACGAAGAATTTGATTTGGATTTGTTGGATTTAGATGATTTTTTGGATTTTGCCTTTTATTATCCAAAAATCTTTAAATCTGATAAATCCAAATTCTGATACTTCTTTTATTAACCTAAAATTTGTATTTTATGATCCGTTTGAAATAGCAAAAATATAACCAAAATCTTTATAATCTACAGCAACAAAATGCTTCTTTTATCGACTAAAAATCAACCCTAAAATATAAACTTCGACCTAAACTAAAACCAATTGAAAAGACGAGATTTTATTTACCTCAGCGGCCTGGGCGTTGGCACGTCTATGCTCGGCAGCATCCCGGTTTTGGGCAAACCTATCCCGCTGGAAACCGCTTTAAATCCGGTTGACGTTGCCCTTAAAAAACGCATGGCCGATGTGGCACTCAATGCCGCGCGTTCCAAAGGTGCCACTTATACCGATGTGCGCATTGGCCGATACCTCAACCAATATGTGATTACGCGGGAAAATAAAGTGCAGAATATAGTCAATACAGAATCTTACGGCATGGGCATCCGGGTGATTGCCAACGGAAGCTGGGGTTTTGCCGCCACAGATAAACTTGACAACGACGGCATTGCCAAAGCTGCCGAACTGGCCGTACAGATTGCCAAAGAAAATTCGCGTTTGCTAACTGAACCAGTTCAACTGGCCCCGCAAAAAGGTTATGGTGATGTGAGCTGGAAAACGCCGATCGAAAAAAATGCTTTTGAAATACCGATCAAGGAAAAAGCCGATTTGCTGCTCAATGTAAATGCGGCCGCTACAAAAAATGGTGCCAGCTACGTGAACTCCATGTTGTTTTTGGTCAATGAACAGAAGTATTTTGCTTCCACCGATGGTTCATACATTGATCAGGATGTGCACCGCATCTGGCCAACTTTTAGCGTAACAAAAATTGATGCCAAAACCGGCAAATTTGAAACCAGGGATTCTTTAGGTTCGCCGCGCGGGATGGGTTATGAATATTTATCGCCGCGGGAATCAGACAAAATCCATAGCGTAACTACTTTGTATAAAGACCGTTATGACATGCTGGAAGATGCCGCGCTGGCAGCCACGCAGGCCGGGCAAAAACATCAGGCAAAAACAGTAGAAGCCGGAAAGTATGATCTGGTGCTTGATCCGACCAATTTATATTTAACCATCCACGAATCTACCGGCCACCCAAGCGAGCTGGACCGCGTGCTGGGTTATGAAGCCAACTTTGCCGGAACCAGTTTTTTGACGCTGGATAAATGGCAATCCAAAAAATTTAATTACGGCAGCAAGCTGGTCAATATTATTGCAGATAAAACGCAGGTTGGTTCTTTGGGTGCCGTTGGTTATGATGACGAAGGCGTAGGCACCAAAAAATGGAATATTGTTGAGAACGGGATCTTGGTAAATTACCAGGCCATCCGCGATCAGGCACATATTTTGGGCTTAAAAGAATCGCAGGGCTGCTGCTATTCGGATAGCTGGAGCGACGTACAATTTCAGCGGATGCCGAACATTTCACTTCAACCCGGAAAAACGCCGTTAACCCCGGCCGACATGATTAAAAATGTTGAAAAAGGAATTTATATTGTGGGCGATGGTTCCTACTCCATCGATCAGCAGCGGTATAATTTCCAGTTTAGCGGGCAGCTTTTTTACGAAATTAAAAATGGTAAAATTGCCGGAATGCTAAAAGATGTGGCCTATCAATCCAACACGCAGGAGTTCTGGAATTCTTGCACCGCCATTTGTGATGAAAATGATTACCGCTTGGGCGGGACTTTTTTTGACGGAAAAGGCCAGCCAACTCAAAGCAGTGCCGTTTCGCACGGCTCATCTACCACGCGTTTTAACGGGATTAATGTTTTAAATACAGCACGGAAAATATGATTTGGATTTTTGGGATTTAGATTTTACTTGCAAACTTCTATCTTTCTTTTGGATTTTTTAAATTTAGATCATTTTTGGCTTTTTCTTGCAAGCTTATGTCTTTCAGTAATCCAAAAATGATCTAAATCCAAAAAATCCCAATTCAGACAATTTCAATCCAAAAATCCCCAAATCCGAAAAATCTCAATTCAGACAATCTCAATCTTAATCACATGCCAATTTTAAATAAACAGGAAGCCCAGGCTTTGTTAAAAAAAGTGCTCAGCTACTCTAAAGCTGATGAATGCGAAGTAAATTTAAGCGGATCTGACGGCGGCAACATCCGTTATGCGCGCAGTGCGGTTTCTACCAGCGGCGGCATCAGTCAGCAAAGTTTGGTAGTTTCTTCTGCTTTCGGGAAAAAACTGGGCACCGCAACCATCAATGAGTTTGATGATGCATCGCTGCAAAAAGTAATACAACGTGCCGAAGAACTGGCGCAACTGGCTCCCGAAAACCCGGAGTTTATGCCTTTTTTAGGCTCTCAAAATTATAATGAATCCAAAACTTTTGTTCAATCTACGGCCGACATCAACCCAAAACAACGCGCCGATGCCGTGGCCCAAAGTTTGCAAATTGCCAAAACCAATAACCTGACTGCTGCCGGTTTTTATGAAAATTCGGCTGGTTTTTCGGCGATGATGAACTCGAAAGGTTTGTTTGCCTACAATACTGCTACCAAAGTAAACTTTAACGTAACGGTGCGAACGCCGGATGGAAAAGGTTCCGGTTATGCTTCCAAAGGTTACAATGATGTTACGCAGCTGGATGTAGCAGCGGCCACACGGATTGCAGCGCAAAAAGCGGCAGGTTCATCGGCAGCAAAAGCGATTGAACCGGGGAAATATACCGTGATTTTGGAACCCGCTGCAGCCATTGTATTGCTGGAAAATTTGTTTTTTAACTTCGACGGACGTTCTGCTGATGAAGGCCGGAGTTTCATCAGCCTTCCCGGAGGAAAAACAAAACTTGGCCAAAAACTGGTGGATGAGCGGGTAACGGTTTATTCTGATCCGCAGAACCCGGAACTGCCAACCAGCACCTGGAGCGGCGACGGACGGCCGCAGGAAAAAGTGGCCTGGATTGATAAAGGCGTGGTCAAAAACTTATATTATTCGCGCTACTGGGCGCAAAAAAAGGGTGTAAAAGCAGTACCGTCGCCGGATGGCGTGGTGATGGAAGGCGGAACGGCCTCGCTGGAAGACCTGATTAAAAGTACCGAAAAAGGAATTTTAGTAACCCGGCTTTGGTACATCCGCTCGGTTGATCCGCAGACTTTATTGCTGACCGGTTTGACGCGCGACGGTACATTTTATATTGAAAACGGACAAATTAAATTTCCGGTCAAGAACTTCCGCTTCAATGAAAGCCCGGTGATTATGCTGAACAACCTGGAAGCTTTGGGCAAGCCCGAGCGCACGGTAAGCGGAGAATCAAACATGCACGCGATGATCCCGCCGATGAAAATCCGTGATTTTACGTTTTCTTCTTTATCGGATGCAGTATAAATAGCTTTTTCTGTCATTTCGACCCAAAGGGAGAAATCTTCTTCAAAGCAGTATAACTTGTATTGTTTGATGAGGATTTCTCCCTTTGGGTCGAAATGACAATATGGAAATTAAGGATTTCTCCGCAAAGCCATCAACCCAAAAACCGGCCCCAAAGCCAGCACCGGAAAAACATAAACCGGATCAAATTTCAGCAGCAAACTACTGGTGAGCTGGATGCTGATGATGGTGATGGAAAAGCCAATGCAATTCACAATCGTGAGCGCGCTACCTTTTAGTTCTGGTGGTGCGTGTAAAGCTATCATGGTAGAAAACTGGGGCGAATCAGCCGAAACATTCATGTTCCACAAAAAAAGTACCGATAAAAACAGCATCGGCCCAAACTGAAAAAAAAGCGGCGAGCATAGGCAGCATAATCCTGAAAACAATAGCGCGCCAAAAGCTACTTTTTTGCTGCCGATTTGCTGCGAAATGTAGCCGCCCAAAATGCAGGACAAGCAGCCCGAAGCAATAATCAGGAATGAAAACAGAGGCACATTCAAGCTGTAATTTGAATACAAATGAAGATAAGTTTGCAAGATTAAAGGCAGAAAAGCCCAAAGCGTATAAACTTCCCACATGTGGCCGAAATAGCCGAAAGCGACGGAGCGGAAATCTTTTTTCTTGAAAACACTAAAAATACTTTTGAAACTGACGGCTGGGTTTTTTTTGCGGAACGGGCCATCGGGAACAAAAAACAGAACTATTAATCCGCCCAAAATTGAAAAACCTGAAGTTAGGACCAGTAATAATTTCCAGGGCAATATCGCCCCAAAAGTTTTTAATAAATGCGGAAAAGCTGTTCCTAAAACCAAAGCGCCAACCAAAAATCCCAATGCCTTGCCCAAACCGTTTTCAAAATGATCGGCAGCAATTTTCATCCCGACCGGATAAATTCCGGCCAGAAAAAACCCTGTAAAAAAGCGCAGTAAAAGAAGCATCTGCAAATCCGGCTGGCCAAAAGTGATACTGAAATTGAACATGGCCGCCAGCAAAGCATTGATGAGAAATACTTTGGAAGGCGAAAACCGATCGGTGATGGAAAAGATGGCAAGAAGCAGCGTCCCGGCAATGAAACCGGATTGCACGGAGGAAGTGATAAAGCCGATTACCGAAGGTAAAATATGCAGTTCGCGAACCAAATCGGGCATAACGGCGTTGGCTGCAAACCAAAGCGACGTACAGGCGAACTGCGAAAAAACAATTAGCGGCAGGATAAATTTTAGTTTTGGGTTGAACATTGCTGCAAAACTAATCTTTTACGTTTCGATACTGTTTTTATCGGCATAAAAATAGTATCGGATCGAGTTAAATTGCTTCCGACAAAAAACCCTCAGCTTAAATAAAACTGAAGGATTTGATGAATAAAAATTATAAAATTTTATCAGTAACGTTTTACACTAAAATCAGAAATGCCACCTTTCAAATTGATATAGATTTTATGTGGCGCGGCATCAAAACCAGCTGTTTCATATTGGTTATCGCTTTTGGATTGAAAGCCGTCAAATGTTTTGGAGGACAGGCCGGTTTTGCTGTTGATATGGCAGGCCGCACCCGTTGGTACGCTGATATTCACTTCGGAAACACCGGTAGAAATATCAACCATTGTATTATTAACAACCGGCTGGCCCAACTTCAGATCCATCGAGGCAGCACCGCCTTTAATGTGTAAGTTCCTGATTTTGAACTTCGTAAAGTCCAGGTCCAATTTGCTTGCCCCGGCAGCAATATCTACATTCCACTCCGGGTTTGGGTTGAGTTTGATGGTGGCCTGGTTGCCTTTATCGCTGTCCCAATTCAAATTATGGTTCGAGTTGCTGGTGTTGAAATTGATAGTTTTACCAGAATCTGATGCAGTTGTGTTAAACAAAAATCTGCCTGATAATTCATGCGTAGCGGCACTAAACAGCTGAGCTGTAGTATCTTGCAAAATATAAGTAACACCGCCGCCGCGGATATTCAGGTTGGCCAGTTTTACTTGCGGCGTGTAAGGTTCGGCGTATGTGCTGCTGCCTTCCAGCTTCACCACATCTTTATTATCATCGTTATCGCCATCATCTTCGTCCTTATTGTTATCATTAAAAAAACTATTACCGTTAAAATGCTTGTTCCAGAAACGGTTATCAGGCTGCATCACACCACGGTAAACCACCAGCGAGAACAAGGCCAAAAATACCAGCACTTTTACCGCCGTAGCACCGTTGGAATTGTAGTGCGGGAAAATAATATTGACTCCGGCGATGATTAAAAACAGCGGCCAAAGGCTTAAAAGGTTTCCCCAATGAAAATTGATAATGTTAAAATTGTTCAGTAAAAACAGTATGCCAATGCCCAGCAAAAACAAACCGGTAAATAAACTGTCGCGTTTCATGGTTTAAATATTTTTAGGGTGATCATTTGGGTTAATGCCGGACCAGTCTTCTTTCGGCTGTGGTTTTTCGGGTTGAACGGTTTTTGTTCTGGAGCGAAAGATCAGCCCCAAACCGATCACCACTAAAATAACCGGCCAAAACGTTTCAAAATCAAACCAATACGGAATTAAATCCAACTGGTCCAGCAGGAAAAAAACGCCCAGCACAATCAGTACCGCGCCGCCAATCTGCGCTACGTTTTTATTGTTGCTGCGGAAGTTTTTATTAAAGGATTGGAACGGGCGGTTTTCATTGTGCACAGTATAATCTACCACCGGTTCGTTCAAAATCCCCATTCTTTTTGGCATCACAATCCACAAAACGATGTAAGCCAGCGTGCCGCCGCCGTGATAAATCAGCGTTAACACAAAAAGCAAACGTACAAGCGTAACATCTACGCCAAAATAATCTGCCAAGCCAGCACATACACCGGCAATAACCTTCCGGGATTCGTCCCGGTACAATTTCTTTTCCATACTGTTTTTAGCTACTAAAATTTCAAATTTCTCCGGTTGCGGTTTGGATAATCAGCTCATCAACATTAGCTCCTGCACTCATTTTCAGGCAATTAATTACTGCTTCGGCCACATCTTCCGGCAGTACAAATTTTTGGGGCGAAACCGTTGTCCCGGCCCAGGAATTTGTTAAAGTTGATCCTGGTAAGATAGCGGTTACTTTTACCTGATGTGCTTTCATTTCTTCCCGCATTACATGATTAAGACCGAGCTGCGCAAACTTTGTTACAGAATAACTGCCGGCATTTGCAACAACATTTTTAGAAGCAACAGAACAGATATTAAAAATGTGGCCGGTTTGGGCCGCTATCAGTTTTTTGCCAAAATAACGGTACAGTTCATAACCGGCCATTACATTTAAAGCCAATTGTTTTTGCAGATGATTTTCGGGTTCATCCAAAATACTGCCCGGCAAAAACAACCCGGCATTGTTCACAATAATCTGGATAGCTTGCAATTCCTGCTCTGCTTCGGCAGCAAAATTGAATACGTCTTCCCGCAAACTGCAATCTGCCGCGCGTACAAATATTTTTATTTTTGGGTTGATTTGCAGCAATGCTGTTTTTACCGACCATAAATCCTGCTCGTTCCTGGAGCAAATGGCCAGGTTGATTCCTTCTTTCGCCAGTGCTTTGGCAATTGCCAGTCCGATCCCTTTTGTTGCCCCGGTTATCAGTGCGTTTTTCATGGTTAAACTTAGCCAAAATCAGGATATGGTCTTAATTCTAAAAAACGTATTTTTAAAAAAATTTTAAAATGATCTTTACACATTTAGGCCGATATATATTACTGCTGCAATCGAGCTTTAAAAAGCCGGAAAAATTTAGTGTTTACTGGAGCGAGATCATGCGCGAAATGGTTTCGATTGGCATCGGTTCTTTAGGTATTGTTTGTATCATTTCGGTTTTTATCGGTGCAGTTTCTACGGTACAAACTGCTTTTCAGTTAGTTAGCAATTTAATCCCGCGTTCCATCATTGGCGGCATCACCCGCGATTCGGCTATTCTGGAATTCAGCCCAACTATTACTTCGCTGGTTTTGGCCGGTCGGGTTGGTTCCAGCATCGCCTCGCAAATTGGCACCATGCGCGTAACCGAGCAAATTGATGCGCTGGAAATTATGGGTGTAAATGCGCCCGGATATTTGATTTTGCCCAAGATCATTGGCGGCGTTACCATGTTTCCATTGCTTGTGATCATCTCCGTTTGCCTGTCGTTATTTGGCGGTTATATTGCCGGCAGTGCTTCCGGTGCCGTTTCTCCCAACGATTATGTAATTGGTTTAACAACAGATTTTAACCCGCTTTTTGCACGTATTGCCTTGATAAAAGCATTGGTTTTTGCCTTCATCATCACCAGCGTTTCGGCTTATCAGGGTTATTATACTTCTGGCGGCGCGCTGGAAGTGGGCCAGGCCAGTACCCGCGGCGTGGTAATGAGCTGTATTATTATTTTGTGTTCTGATTACCTGATAGCCCAGTTGATGTTATGATTGAGATTAAAGATATTAATAAAACTTTTGGCGACAACCATGTACTCAAAGGTATTTCGGCCATGTTTAATCAGGGGATGGCCAACTTGATCATTGGTGGTTCAGGTTCTGGGAAAACAACTTTACTGAAATGTATTGTGGGGTTGCATGAACCCGAAAAAGGTGAAGTGCTGTACAGTAATGAAAATTTCACCAAGATGGATTTTGAACAACGCATCCCAATCCGCAAAGAAATCGGCATGTTGTTCCAAAACTCGGCTTTGTTTGATTCGATGACCGTGGAAGAAAATATTATTTTTCCGCTGAACCTGTTTACCGAAATGTCGAGATCAGAAAAAACTGACCGTGCAAATTATTGCTTAGAAAGAGTAAACCTGAAAGGGACCAACAAATTATTCCCGTCAGAGCTTTCCGGCGGGATGAAAAAGCGTGTTGGTATTGCACGGGCCATTACCATGCAACCCAAGTATTTGTTTTGTGATGAACCCAACTCCGGCCTCGACCCAAAAACTTCTATCGTTATTGATGAACTGATCAAAGACATTACCGATGAAAATAACATCACCACCGTTGTAGTCACGCATGATATGAACTCGGTAATGGGCATTGGCGATAATATCCTTTTTCTGCACAACGGCGAAAAATGGTGGCAAGGCTCCAACAAAGAAATTGCCCACACCGATAATGCAGAACTAAACAGTTTTGTGTTTGCCAGCAAGTTTATGGAAGCAGCAAAAGAGAAATTGTAGGAAGAAGCTTTTAGCAATCAGTTGTCAGCTATCAGCTTAATATAAATTGTCGATAGAAAGATGCTGATAGCTGAAGGCTGATAACTGATAGCTAAATAAGATGATCCAACTGCTTACGCCCCAATTTTGGAAAGATTACGAACTGATTGATTGCGGTAATTTTGAAAAATTAGAACGCTTTGGAAATTTAATCCTGGTCCGGCCGGAGCCGCAAGCGGTTTGGAGCAAAGCTTTACCAGAAAAAGAGTGGCAAAAACAGCATCACATCCGTTTTAAGGGCCGCTCTGCAACTTCCGGCGAATGGCTGAGAAAGAATCCGGCAACGCCCGACCGCTGGCAGATTGAATATCAAAACCCGGATGTAAATATCCGTTTACGTTTAGGTTTAACTTCTTTTAAACATGTTGGCGTTTTCCCGGAACAAGCGGTAAACTGGGATTATATCTCCACCCAAACCAAAAAACTGAAAACACCTCAGCCTAAGTTTCTAAACCTGTTTGCTTATACCGGTGCTGCTTCGCTGATGGCCAGAGCTGCCGGAGCAGAAGTTACGCATGTTGATTCCATTAAGCAAGTGGTTACCTGGGCGAATGAAAACCAGCAATTATCAGGCTTGGGCAACATCCGCTGGGTAGTGGAAGATGCGCTGAAATTTGTAAAACGAGAGCTTAAAAGAGGCAATAAATACAACGGCATTATCTTGGACCCGCCTGCTTTTGGCCACGGACCGAACGGCGAAAAATGGAAACTGGAAGATAATATCCTGGAAATGATGCAAGACGTGGTGCAATTGCTGGACGAGAAAGAACATTTCCTGATCCTGAACACTTATTCGCTTGGGTTTTCTTCGGTAATTGTGGAAAACCTGATCCAAGGTGCTTTTCCGGAAGCAAAAAACTTAGAAACCGGTGAGTTATACTTGCAAGCAACGGCTGGCAGCAAATTACCGCTGGGCGTTTTTGGGAAATTTAATAACCTTTGATCCGGTTTAATGATCAATGCAAACCCTATTAGAACCTGTTTAAAATTTTTTCAATATGTTTTCTATGCTTCTTTTATCACCTAAAAAATGGCAGGCATTTGGTTTTGGTTTATTTAATTGATGCAAACACCAATTTTTATAGGGTAAAAGAAGCATTGCATTTTTTCTTGTATAAATTTAAACAGGCACTTAAAAAACCCTATTATTTTTACTGTTAATTTTTTTAAGGACAATGAAACCGACCAACAAAAAAGACGTATGACGATTATCTTTTAACCTGTTTTTTAAATTAACCCCTTTCAATTAAGCCAAATTTTATTCAACAAAAAACCAAAATGAACATTAAACATTTACTTTTCTCGATTACCCTCGCTGGCACTTCTATTACACTTCTGACCAACTGCAGCGAAAGCAGCAACGCCGGGAAAATTTCTTCCGGTACACCCATGTCCAAAGCAAAAGACACGACGGTTGCCAAACCTGCCCCGCCGCGGCCAATCAATAAACCGCAATACGATTCGCTGATGAAAAAGCTTGCAAACGGCGATACAACCGGTCATTTTCCAGTTAAAAATACACCTTACCCACTGGCAGGGGCTATCTTGCCTTATTACAGGATCGTGGCTTTTTATGGTAATCTTTATTCTAAAAAAATGGGTATCCTGGGTGAACTTCCCCCAAAGGAAATGCTGAAAAAACTGGATGGCGAGGTAAAACTATGGTCAAAGGCAGATTCGTCAAAACCGGTTATGCCTGCTTTACATTACATTGCGGTAGTAGCGCAGGGCGATGGCGGAAAAGACGGAAAATATCGTTACCGGATGCCATTCAAACAGATTGATTCTGTATTAGCACTGGCCAAAACGCGGAATGCACTGGTATTTTTGGATGTACAGGTTGCCCTGAGCAATATCCGCGCTGAATTGCCTTTGTTTGAACCCTATTTGAAAATGCCAAATGTGCATTTTGGAATGGACCCGGAATTTTCCATGAAAACCGGCGCAAGGCCAGGAACTAAAATCGGCACTTATAATGCTGATGACATCAATTTTGCCACAAACTATTTGGCTGATCTGGTGAAAAAATACAACCTTACCCCTAAAATTTTAATCGTTCACCGCTTCACCAAAAACATGGTGACGAATTATAAGGAGATTAAACTGCACCCGGAAGTACAACTGGTGATGGATATGGACGGCTGGGGCGAACCTGAATTGAAATTAGGCACCTACCGCAACCATATTTTTGCTGAACCTGTGCAGTTTACCGGTTTCAAATTATTTTACAAAAACGACCTTAAAAAAGCGCCCCACCACATGATGACACCGGCAGAAGTGCTGGCCTTGAAACCAAAACCGATCTACATTCAATATCAATAAATATAATTGTCAGATTCACCTAATTATAAACAGCATTTAAAATCAAAAAACAAATGTTTGCGTTTATAACAACATGAATAAGAAAGCAACATTTGGCGCAGGATGTTTTTGGTGCACCGAGGCCGTTTTTCAAAATGTAAAAGGCGTTATAAAATCTGTTTCCGGTTACATGGGCGGACAGGTCAAAAACCCGACTTACGCACAAGTTTGTGGTGGTGATACCGGCCATGCCGAAGTAATTGAAGTAGAATACAACCCGGAAGTGATTTCTTTTGAAGAATTACTGCTGATTTTTTTTAAAACCCATAACCCAACTACGCTAAACCGCCAAGGAAATGATGTTGGAACGCAATACCGTTCTGCTATTTTTTATACAGATGATGAGCAGAAAGCAGCAGCCGAAGCAATGATCAAACAATTGGATGCAGAAGGAATCTTTGATCATAAAATTGTAACGCAAGTTGTACCCGTAGAGACTTTTTACAAAGCAGAAGGCTACCACCAGGATTATTTCAATAATAATTCCTCACAGCCTTATTGCGCGTTTGTGATCCAACCAAAGTTAAACAAGTTTATCAAAGAGTTTAAAGAGAAAACAACTCTTGCATCTTAAAAGCAATACCAACTTTTATAGGGTAAAAGAAGCATCTGTGTAAAAGCAGGTGCTTCTTTTCTTTTTGTTGTCCTCCAGAGAGGTGTAAAATAAACTGTGTTAGTTAAGGGATTAATAATCATTTTAGCTTTATGACACAGAAAAATGAACGAGGAACAAGGGTTTGATTTTGAGGGGTTCAGGCAGAGGTGATCAAAGGGATGTATGCAGGTAGAAAAGAAATATTATTGCTTTCTTCAGTTGCATAAAAATTAAAAATATTTTCAATGATTAAATCAAAACTTCATTTACTGATAATTATTTGCCTCTGCTTAACTTTTAATATTAAAGCTCATGCACAATCCGATACAAGTAAAGTAAAACCACAAACGTATTTGCAGGTTTATTACTCACTTACCAACACAGCCGGAACACTTGGCGGCAAATCTAATGTATCCGTCGAAGTAGGTAAACAATGGAATGTTTTCAGCTTAGGGGTTGATTTGGGCAAAACCACCTTAGAATCCATACACGGCAGAGATACATCCCTTTATTTTGAAATCAGGCCAAATCTTAATATTTTTCAGCAAGGCAGGTTTACAAATACACTTACTGTTGGTGTAGGATATGTTTTTTTAGCTCCAAATAACTTTTTAAGCGAATTGACTTCCGGTATTGAATATACTGCCTCTGACCGCTTGCACCTTAATGCCAACTTCGGTACATTTTATTATAGTGGAAGATATACGGCATCCTCGGCAACGTTCTTCGGGATATCTGCTTCCTATTATTTTTTGCCTTATAAAAACAGATCCTCTATCATCAAGCCGAAATGATATTTATTAAAATAGCTTCTGTAGATGAGGCAGTAGTTAATTGTTACCTTAATAAGCTTTTATACTTCTTTTACCACCTAAATTTCTCCAACCTAACTTAAACCTGCATTAAGCTTTTTTAATAGCTTTGAAACTTTTAAAAACGGCAACACCACATACTGTTTTTAAGGCATAAAATATTGATCTGAATGTTGACTGTAGAAAAAATCGGGGGCACTTCCATGACGGCCCTGAACGATGTGCTTAAAAATATCATCTTGTTTAACCGTACCGGCGATGAATTGTACAACCGCATTTTTGTGGTTTCGGCTTTCTCGGGCGTAACTAATTTATTGCTGGAAAATAAGAAAACCGGTGCGCCGGGCGTGTATCATTTAATTGCCAATTACCAGGATTTTCATGCTGCTTTAAATGAGCTGATTGTGCAGTTGCAGGCCATCAACAAAAATTATGTCGAGCTTGGGCTTGACCTCGCTGCTGCTGACCAGTTTATTGAAAAACAGGTTCGCGAAGCACAAAAATTCTTGGAAAACTTAGTCAATATCCTGGCTTCGGGTTATGTGAGCGAGGAAGGGATTTTGCAGGCGGCACGCGAAATCCTGGCCTCCATCGGCGAAACGCATTCGGCTTTCAACTTCACCAATATCCTGCAAAACAACCGTATCAATGCCACTTGTATTGATCTGAGCGGTTTTGATGACCATAATTCTTACACCATTGACCAGCGGATAAAAGAAGCCTTTAAAAATATTGATTTCAGCAAAACCATCTGTATTGTAACCGGCTATGCCAAAGGGACGGAAGGGATTATGCGCGAATTTGACCGTGGTTATTCGGAAGTTACGTTCAGCAAAATTGCAGTTGCTGTAAAACCGAGCGAAGCGATCATCCATAAAGAATATCATTTGTGTACGGCTGACCCGGTTTTGGTTGGTATGGACCATTGCAAACCGGTTGGTTTTACCAATTATGATGTGGCCGACCAACTGGCTGATATTGGCATGGAAGCCATCCATCCGAAAGCTTCTAAACCTTTAGAAATCAATGGGATCAACCTCCGTATCAAAAATACTTTTGAGCCGGAACACCCTGGAACGTTGATTACAAAAGACTATGTTTCAGCAGAAAAACGCGTGGAAGTAATTACCGGAACGGATAAAGTGCTGATTATCGATATCTACGATCCGCTGATGGTAGGCAGCGTAGGTTCTGATTTGCAGATCATGCAGGTATTTTTTAACCTTGGTGTAAGCTACAGTTACAAGGCCACCAGTGCCAATAGTATCTCGGTGGTGATCTGGGAGAAAGATTTCAAACAATCCCTGATTGATGAACTGGAAGAAAAGTTTGAAAAGATCACGGTAGAAAAAGCGGCGATGGTTTGCATCATCGGTTCCAACATTGATCAGCCCGGCTTGCTGGCCCGGTCTGCCGCCGGATTGGCCAGCGAAGGCATCAACATTAAAAGCTGTGGGTTTTCTTTGCGGAAAGTAAATATCCAGTTTTTGATCGCCCGCGAAGAGTTTGGCAAAGCGATTATTGCTTTGAACAAGGTGATGTTTTTTGTGGCATAAAAGAAGCATTGGGCAATTTGAAGTTTTGATTTAACTTTAAAGTTTGTTCTGTCATTCTGAACTTGTTTCAAAATCCTTCTTCCAAGATTTAGATCTTTCTGATGGGATGCCGAAACAAGTTCTGCACAACTTAAAACAAAGGTAACTGCCCTTTCCCTTTTATATCCCCATCTTCCGGATTGGTAATTTCCAGTTCTATTTTTTTTGTGGTTTTAACAAGCTCTTCTTCTTTCTGCGGAAGTTCTTTTTCGGCTTCTTCTTCTTTGTGTTCTTCCAAAATAATTTCTTTTAAAGACGTTTCTGCAACCGGGTCCGGCACATCTTCTTCATCGTCGTGCTCGGCAATCAGTTCAATCGTTTTGATTTCATGCGTAGAAAGCCGGTTTCCCTGTGCTTTGATGCCTTTTACATCGATCAGATCAGCTAAATTCAGTTCTGTGGTTTCCGGCAGGTGCGTTTTTCCTTTTACAAGTTCAACCTTCACCACCGGCTGTGATGCCCCGGAAATCAGAATCATTTTAGAACCGTTTTCGTCACTGATCAGGCTGACAGGTTTATTCAAAACCATACTTTCAAACGTAAACCGCTTTACAAAATAGTTTTTCAGTTTGCCTTCGTAATGCACCACAGTGTAAACCTGATCGGGATTGTATTTTTCAATCCGGATCATTTTATCTTCAAAATGATTGGTCAAATCAAAACCGGTGATTTCGCAAACGCCGTTGCCCAGCACTTTCAGGATTTTGTCTTCACCGTCAAATTCACCCAAAAACGTTCCGCGGTTATCTACATTCAAACGTTTCAACACTTCATCGTACCAAATTTTCCGACCCGCCAAAGTGGAGATACCTTTTGTTTTTAAGCTGATTTTTTTGACCGGATATTTAGTGACCACGTTTCCAAGTGAACTTCGGCCTTTAATGGCAACTTCTGCAAAATCCAAGTCAAAAGTCAGCTTTTTCAACTTCGAATGCGGCTTCAATTGCACCAGCACCACTTCTGCCTCACCGTTTGGGTTATAGGTGAAGTACAGCGTTTTGGTACCTTTTGTTCCCTTTGTCAGATCATATTCTTTATCTCTGGTAATTCCCTGCACAAAAAAACGTTTGATAAAAGCAGTACCGGTTTCCCCGTCTTTATAAATGAAATTATAAACCGTACGCTCATCGTTTTTTTTGAAGATAGCCGCGTGCATAATATCTTTCCCGACAAAAACCTTTTCCTGCACTTTGGTTACCAGAAAGCGTCCGTCTTCCCGGAAAACGATAATTTCGTCCAAGTCAGAACAATCGCCTACAAACTCGTCTTTTTTCAAACCCATTCCTACAAAACCGTCGGTACGGTTCATGTAAATCTTCACGTTGGCCAGTGCAACTTGCGCTGCTTCTACCCGGTCAAAAACGCGGAGTTCAGTTTTACGTTCGCGGCCTTTGCTAAATTTTTCTTTTAGTTTGAGAAACCAATCAATGGCATATTCGGTCAACTGTTTCAGATGTTTGTTCACTTCCCTGATCTCGTTTTCCAGCGATTTCATCTGCTCATCTGCCTTTTTCACATCAAAACGGGTGATGCTGCTCATCGGTTTATCGATCAGCTTTTTAAAATCTTCCGGCAAAATGGTACGGTAAAGCTGAGGCAAAAAAGGCGTAAAAAGTTTAAACAAAACTTTTATCACGGCTTCAAAATTTGCTGAAGTTTCGTATTCCGGATGCTTGTACATTCCGTTTTGAATAAAAATCTTCAGCAGCGAACTAAAGAAAATCTTCTCCTTCAGCTCGTCCAGCCGGATCTCCAGTTCCTGCTTCAATAATTCCCTGGTAAAAACAGTACTCTCCGTCAGGATATCGTTCACACTCATAAAGTGTGGCTTATTTTCCTTGATCACGCAGGTATTGGGGGAGATGGAAACCTCGCAATCGGTAAAAGCATACAGCGCATCAATCGTTACATCTGGCGAAATCCCGGGTGCCAGATGGATGATGATCTCTACATCTTTGGCCGTATTATCTTCAATTTTTTTGATGCGGATCTTGCCTTTGTCATTGGCTGCGATCACGCTGTCGATCAAACTTCCGGTTGTGGTAGAAAACGGAACTTCGGTAATGGCCAAAGTTTTTTTATCACGCTCTTCGATTTTAGCCCGGACACGGATTTTTCCGCCACGCTGACCTTCATTGTAAGCAGAACAATCAGCCAATCCGCCGGTTGGGAAATCGGGTAGCAAATCCGGCCGGTTACCTTTTAATATTTCTATAGAAGCATCAATTAGCTCGATAAAATTGTGCGGCATCACTTTGGTGGCCAGGCCAACAGCAATCCCTTCTGCACCTTGCGCCAGCAACAACGGAAACTTCACCGGCAAAGTTACGGGTTCTTTGTTCCGGCCATCATAACTGGATTGCCACTCGGTTGTGTCCGGGTTAAAAACAACTTCTAACGCAAATTTGGATAAACGCGCTTCAATATAACGCGGAGCAGCAGCAGAATCGCCGGTAACCGGATCGCCCCAGTTTCCCTGACACTCAATCAAGAGGTTTTTCTGGCCGATCTGCACCATCGCATCACCAATAGAAGCATCACCATGCGGATGATATTTCATCGTGTTGCCAATTACGTTGGCCGCTTTATTAAAACGCCCGTCGTCCATTTCCTTTAAAGAATGCAGGATCCGGCGTTGCACCGGCTTTAATCCGTCGTGGATGTGCGGCACGGCGCGGTCCAGGATCACATAGGAAGCATAATCTAAAAACCAGTTTTCGTACAGTCCCGAAAGGGAGGTTACATTAGAAAGCTGTTCGTTTTGCTGACTTAAATCGTCATTCATTCAATATTGGCTAAAAAAGATACAAATATAAGAATAGCAATAAAATCAGGGTTAACAAAATGCAGAAGTAAGTTTTATCTTTTTACGGTTTTACTTGTACAATTTCCGCATCCAGTTATTTAACAAAATATTAATGCAATTTATTGTAACGAATCGGTAGTTGGTGGCGTCTATAAATCAAAACAACCACAAAAACTTAAATTTTAAATATCATGAAAACTTTAAAAATTACCCTGACCGCTTTGTTCATTACTTTAACTTGCAACTTTTCCAAAGCAAGCATCCCAAACATCCATGAAAGATTAACTATGCGCTATGCAATTTCTGCTTACGTTGATGCTTTTGCACATGGCCGAAGCGATGGTTTGGCAGAAGTGATTGACGACAGCGCTAAGTTCTCCCAAATGCGCGGACAAAAGGTTATCAGTTTCAGTAAAAATGAAATTATGGAAAGCCTTAAAAGCCAGCAAAATGTAGAACAAAATTGTACAACTATAACTAAAATTGTTGAAAACACAAAGAGCCTGGTAGTATATAAAGTGCAAATGAAATATCAAAACTTTTCACGTATTAGTTATGTAACCATGACGGACACCGGCAATGGTTGGAAAATAACCAATGTTTCAAGTGTGTTTAGTTAAACCACAATTTTTGTTTGATAAACGAAGCATCCAAGTTTAAACTTGGATGCTTCGTTTATGGGATAAAATTTTTGCTTTATTTTATATTGTAATAAAGTTTGTTTCAATTTGTAAATGAATTCAAAGCACGAACCATTAGCAACTAAAGAAGATTTGGCAAAACTTGAAAAGAAACTAAATAAAACATTTCTCCGAGTGGAAACAGATATATTTAAATGGATGTTCATTTTTTGGATTGGCCAGATTGCTGCTACTTTTGGTTTTATTTTACTGTTTTTAAAGAAGTAAAATAAAAGTGCCACATCCTTCTACTGGTCGGGATTTGCAATCCCGTCCTTTGAGTTATGGATTTTCAATCCATTTATGCTACATTTAACAAATGGGTTTTAAATACAGGGTAGCCAATGATGGCATTTATTACATGACCATTACGGTTATCGATTGGATAGATGTTTTTACCCGAAAAGAACTGGCCAATGTTATCATAGAAAGTCTGGTTTACTGCCAGCGGCAAAAAGGACTGGTGTTATACGCCTGGTGTTTAATGCCCAGCCACCTGCATTTGATCGCTTCGGCAGCAGAAGGTATCAAGCTGACAGACGTGATGCGTGATTTTAAGAAGTTCACCTCAAAAGCAGTCGTTTCCACGATCAAAGAAATCCAGGAAAGCCGCAAAGAATGGCTGCTGGACAAGTTTGCTTTTGCCGGGAAAACAAATGTAAAAAACAAGGAATACAAGTTTTGGAAAGATGGGCTGCACGCCATCGAGTTGGACACTACTTCTTTTATGGAGCAGAAACTGGATTATCTGCACAACAATCCGGTTGCAGCCGGTATGGTTTACGAACCGGAACATTATGTTTGGAGTTCGGCCATTAATTATACTGGTGCGCCGGGTTTGATTGACGTGGTTTTGATAGAGTAAATGGGATCACAGATCCCAAGCTCCGAGGTGCGGGATTTACAAATCCCGACCAGCGGGGTCAGCGGGGTTCTGCCCAACCTGAGGAACATACGTAGCTAACCTACCAGTTGCAAGCAACAGAAAACGGAAGATGCCATTATATCCAATATATGCAACAAATTGCAATCTTGGCGTTTTAAAAAAAACCTCCAAAGTAAATGACTTTGGAGGCCTTTCAATTTTTTAGAAGTAGGTTTCTGTTTTACCACGGACAGTTTGATTCGGGGAAATATTCTTCGCTGAAAAATTGACCTGTTGGCCCATCCTGGTCAATTATCGCGTATTTAACGATCCGTAGTGCGGCCTGTTCAACAGTGCTTGTACCTTGATGGCCTGTAAAATCAGTTTGAGTATAACCCGGACAAATAGCGTTGACTTTAAATTGAGTATCGCGAAGCTCGTAAGCTAAATTGACCGTATACATGTTTAAAGCCGTTTTTGACGATTGATAAACAACAAACCTGGTAGGAAAACTACCATCGGTCAGGTCGGCAGCCATAGTTAGCGAAGCCATGGCGGTACTCACATTTACGATGCGTGGTTCAGAAGACTTTTTTAGCAGATCGATAAATGCCTGGGTAATCCTTACTACGCCAAAAACATTGGTATCATAAACTAAATTAAATTGGTCAATTGATGAGGTGAGCGCTGATTGCCCATATCCTCCTGAAATACCAGCATTGTTGACTAATAAATCGAGGACTTCTGTCTTTTGTCCTATTAAAATACGGGCGGCATCAACAGATGCTGAATCGGTGACGTCCAGTTGTACGGCTTCGACTCCGCTGATTCCATCAGCTTTAAGCTTTTCCACTGCAGACAATCCGCTCTCCAAATTGCGGCTCCCTAAATAAACGAAGAATCCTTTTTGGGCAAGTAATTTTGCTACTTCGAAACCAATGCCTTTGTTGGCCCCTGTTACTAATGCTGATTTCATCTTATTATGTTTTTTTAAATTAATGATAGCAAAAGTAGCCTGTAGAAAAACAGCAGGAAGGGACAAATCTTCTTAATTATGGGACAAATCATTTAGTTCTGCCAAGTAAGTGGTCACACTCTTACCTGTGCTTTTTTTGAATGCACGTGAAAAATAACCGGGGTCATTAAAGCCAAGCTCGTAAGCGAGTTCCTTTACCGAAAGGTTAGAGTACTGTAACTTTCGCTGAGCTTCCTGCATCAGGCGGTTGGTCATCCATTCTTTTGGCGATATGCCTGAAAACTCTTTCACAACAGCATAAAGGCTGGTGGTGGTCATTGCCAATTTTTCAGCAATAGTGTGTACATCATGCTGATCAGTTAAATGCGTTTCTACAGCAAGCTTAAATGCAATATATTTCGACATTTTAATATTGGAAAAGGTGTCATCATTGCCTTGCTGCTGAAAATAAGCACTGTTAAGCTCCGTCAATAGTGTGTTCAAATGTGCAATAATAACATCCGTATGGTGTTGTTTTGCAGGAGAATGTAGCAAGTCAAACAGGATAGAGAAAACAGTTTTAATCCGCTGTTTTGACACCGGGTCAAAGGTTATCGTGTTTGAATGATATGGATTGACCAAAAAAGGATAGGTATTTGGAAGAAGTGCCAATGTGTTCTCATCAAAACTTACTTTAAAAGATTTTTCATCATCATTTTTCGGATAATTAACGAAAATCTGGTTCGGCAAGCCAAAAAGCACCTGGCCATCTGCAATGGTGGTGTCTTTTAAATCTACCTGGTAAGAACTTGTACCCTGATAAACAAATACAAAATAATAGTAGGACAGCTTGTGCGGACTTTGAAACTCCTACTGGTCGGGATCTGCGATCCCGACCTTCGAACTATGGATTTCCAATCCTAATAATCAAAAACTTACATGCTTCTTTTACCACCAAAAAATCAACTCCAATTTTATACCGATAAAAACAGTATTAAGCCACCGCCGCTTCTTCTAAAATATCCACTTCAACCCTTAAATTTTGGACGATATGCTGCTGCCGGTCAGGCGTGTTTTTCCCCATAAAATATTCTAAAAGTGTTTTACGTTGGGTTCTTTCAAAAAAACAAGATCCAAGCGAATGTCTTTCCCAATAAACAAACCGAACTCTTCCGAGGTGCGGGATTTACAAATCCCGACCAGTAGGGTACTTCTTTTAAGGCATAAAAGTTTAATAAGCTATAACTTTAGGGTGATAAAAGAAGTATGTTTGTTTGAATTGAAAATCCATAGCACGGAGGACGGGATTGCAAATCCCGACCAGCGGACTCCGAGGTGCGGGTTTAATCTATAAAATCAATTATTTAATTTTAGTTGATAAAAGAAGTAAGGTTATTTGGATTGGAAATCCGTAGCTTGGAGGACGGGATCACAGATCCCGACCAGCGGGAGCATTTCTTCCGAACACCCCTAATTGCAAATCCTGACCAGCGGAATTTTAATCAAGTAAACTATATTTGCATAGGCAGTAAAAATTGCCTGTGCTTTTTTTATGAAATATATAATTAATAAAGAGGGAGAAATTTTTTTTAATGGACAAATCAAAGGCCAGAAATTAGGACTACTTTATCTTGTGCCTGTAACCATTTTTTTAAATTTTATGTTGCTTGCAAAAACTCAAGGAAAAGGAAATTTATTTTTATTTCTATTAACTAATTGCTTAATTATACTTTTTTTAATTATAAAACCTTGGATTCCAGCTAAATTTATTAGGGCATCAGTTAAGTCAGTAACTATTACTCAGGATGGAACCATTATATTATGTTGCTTTAATACTTTGTGGAGAGATACGAAGGAATACATTATTAATAGAGAAGATATTGAAATTATTAATTACAACACAGGAAAAAACAAGAAGATATTAGGAAAAACAAATATTTTAGAATTGAAAAATAAAGATGTTAAAAATAGCCTTTATATATTTTTAGACTACTTTGAAGATATAGCTGAATTAAAAAGCATGCTAAATCACTAAGATACTTTATAAAATATATTTTAGTGTCGCATAATTTCTTCAACATTGAATAAATTATAAATATTTCTAGTCTAGAAAGAATCCAACTTGTAGTTTTAGAGCCTGTTTAAATTTTATCTAATCTATTTCTATGCTTCTTTTATCACCTAAAAACGGAAATTTCCATGCTTCCTGCTGGTCGGGATCTGCGATCCAGTCCTCCGAGTTAAGTATTTTTAGTCCTATTACAAAAACTTACATACTTTTTTTACCGCTAAAGAACCAACTCTAATTTTACCACCTTAAAAACAGCATCAAGCTACCTGTGCTTCTTCCAAAATATCAACTTCAATTCTCAAATTTTGGATAATATGCTGCTGCCGGTCGGGCGTGTTTTTCCCCATAAAATATTCCAGCAGGGATTTGATGTTGGCTTCTTTTAGCAACACTGGATCCAATCGAATATCTTTCCCGATAAACAAACCAAACTCTTCCGGCGAAATTTCCCCCAAACCTTTAAAACGCGTTATTTCCGGCTTGTTGCCCAGTTTGTTGATGGCGCGCTGGCGTTCTTCATCGCTGTAACAATAAACTGTTTCTTTTTTATTGCGTACCCGGAACAGCGGCGTTTGCAAGATAGAAACGTGACCAGCTTTGACCAGATCGGGGAAAAATTGCAGAAAAAAGGTCATTAACAGCAACCTGATGTGCATGCCGTCCACATCCGCATCCGTTGCAATCACAATGTTGTTGTAGCGCAAGCCGTCCAAACCATCTTCAATGTTCAGCGCATGTTGCAGCAGGTTAAATTCTTCATTCTCGTAAACTACTTTTTTGGTGAGGCCGAAGCAGTTCAGGGGTTTTCCTTTCAAACTGAAAACTGCTTGCGTTTGCACATCGCGCGATTTGGTGATGGAACCGCTGGCAGAATCCCCTTCCGTGATAAAAAGCGTTGTATCTTGTTTCCGCTCGTGTGTGTCTTCAAAATGCAACTTGCAATCACGTAGTTTTTTGTTGTGTAAAGAAGCTTTTTTAGCGCGTTCGTTTGCCAGTTTTTTAATACCGGCAATATCTTTACGTTCGCGTTCTGATTGTAAAATCCGTTTTAGCAAAGCATCGGCGGTAGAAGGGTTTTTATGCAGATGGTCGTCCAATGCTTTCTTAATAAAATCATGAATGAAAGCACGTACAGAAGGCCCGTCTTCCGCGATATTCTGCGAACCTAATTTGGTTTTGGTCTGCGATTCAAAAACCGGTTCCTGCACCCGGATAGAAACTGCTGCCACGATGGAAGCTCGAACATCGGCCGCATCAAACTCCTTTTTGTAAAACTCACGGATGGTTTTGACAACTGCTTCCCGAAAAGCAGCTTGGTGCGTTCCGCCTTGCGTGGTGTGCTGGCCGTTCACAAAAGAGTAATATTCTTCGCCGTATTGTTGGCCGTGCGTCATCGCAACCTCTATGTCCTGCCCTTTTAAATGGATGATCGGATAGCGCAGGTTTTCGGTATCCGTATTGCGGACCAGCAAATCATACAACCCTTTTTCGGAATGATATTTTTGTCCGTTAAAATTGATAGTCAGCCCGGCGTTTAGGAAAACATAGTTCCAGATCATGTTTTCGGCAAATTCCGGGATGAAACGGTAATGGCGGAAAATGGTATCGTCCGGCAAAAAATTGATCGCCGTACCATTGCGCTGTGTTGTGTCTTTATCTTCTTCGCGCAGCAATTCACCTTTGCTGAATTCGGCAATTTTGGTTTTGCCATCACGGTAAGATTGTACAATAAAATTACCCGACAAGGCATTTACGGCTTTCGTTCCAACGCCGTTCAGGCCGACAGATTTTTGAAAAGCTTTGCTGTCATACTTTCCGCCGGTGTTGATCTTGGAAACACAATCGATCACTTTACCTAACGGGATCCCTCGCCCATAATCCCGTACAGCTACTTTTTGTTCGCTTAAACTGATGTCGATCGTGCGTCCTGCACCCATCACAAACTCATCGATAGAGTTGTCCACAATTTCTTTCAGCAACACATAAATCCCGTCGTCATAAGCAGAACCATCGCCCAGCTTGCCAATATACATACCTGGCCGAAGCCGGATATGCTCTTTCCAATCGAGCGAACGGATGCTGTCTTCACTATAATTAATCGGATCGGGTAAGTTTGCAGTGCTGCCGGACATTTTTTTGCTACTAATTTTAGCACAAATTTATTAAAATATCAGCAATCCGCCTTATCAGCAAAGGTTTAATATAGATGATTAGCGCGAATGTTGATAATTTTATGCCGATAAAAGAAGCATCAGTTAAACTTGACCGAATAATAAGCTTTGTTAACTTTTTTGTAGAAATCCGGTCCGTTTTCATCACCCAGAAAAAGCATCAACATATAACCTGTCCCGGCTTTTTGCAAACTGATTAATAAGCCATATTGATAATGGCTTGTTTCCGGCCGGTCGTATAAATTGAGTTGGTAGGATTTTCCCTTGTCGGCATGAAAAACGTTCAACACTTCTTTGGGCAGGTTTTTTGAGATAAAATTATCTTTGCCGGCGAGATTTGTAGCTGCCGACAAGGAGACAGAACTGTAAAGAGAATCAGGGTTGTTCAACGCCTTTTTAGGCTCCTCTTCGGATGCTTTGAACTTCGGCCACTGCTGCAAATTTTTAACCAGGTACCAAACCTGGAAATTTGCGTTTGGCAGTTCCATAGCATAATCAACGTCCACTTGGGCGGTATGCAATGCTTTGATTTCTATAAAGTCTTTAGGAAGTAAAAACTGCACGTTGGCAGCAGATAAAGATTGCTGAAAAGTTTTGAACTGAGAAGAAAGCTGCACCGTTTGCGTATAGCTAACGGTACAAACAAGTAACAGAACAACAAACAGTTGCAGAAATTTTTTCATCAACAGAGTTGGCTAAACCTTCAAATGAGAACTTTTTTCAATCCTTAAGTGCTGACCAAACTTAACCTTTTAATCCAGAAAAAAGAAATCTATTATAACAACAACAAACAAATATTTAAATGAAAAAACAACGCATACCGCCAATTTTTCAGTTGGACTGAGAGCCTGTTTAGAATTTGTTAAATATGTTTCTATGCTTCTTTTATCACCTAAAAAATGGCAGGCATTTGGTTTATTTAAATTGATGCCAACACCAATTTTTATAGTGTAAAAGAAGCATTGGCATTAATCCTGAGCATATTGAAGGATATTGTATAAATTTAAACAGGCTCTGAAATGATATTTTATAGTTTTTAATATGCAAGGAGAAGCAGTTTAAACTTTATTAGTTAAACGGGTTATGACCCATTTTTACAATAGGTGCCGGGCCTACGGCCCTTCGACAAACTGTTCGGCCCGAAAAATCCGCCTGCCGGTTTAACTCTGCCCGACACAAGTTTAAACAACTTCGGAACAATAGTTTCAAACATCAGTATTACAATTAAAATTATTGCTCTTTTTAATGCTATTCCTTATTTCATTGATTTATATTTAAACTATTGTGATATTGTACTTCATTTTATATTGTAACCACCATGATCAGGTATTTCGGGCAAACCCGTATTTTAGTTGCCGTTGATTGTATCATCTTCGGATTTGACGGCGATCGCCTCAAACTTTTATTGATACAACGAGGATTTGAACCCGAAGCAAAAAAATGGAGTTTGATGGGCGGTTTTATCCAACCGGAAGAAAGCCTGACAAAAGCCTCTAACCGGATTTTAAAAGAGCTGACCGGACTGGAAGGCGTATTTTTGGAACAACTGAAATGTTTTGGCGATCCTGACCGTGACCCTGTTGAAAGGACTATCGGCATTGCTTATTTTTCGCTGATCGACATCCATCAGTATGAAAAACAAATCAGCAAAGATTATCATGCCGAATGGTTCTTGCTGGATGAAGTCCCTAAACTTATTTTTGACCATCAGGAAATGGTGGAGACGGCAAAGCGGGAAGTGCGGTACAAAGCCGCTTTACACCCGATTTTATTTGAATTACTGCCCGAAAAATTCACGGTCCCGCAACTGCAAAACTTGTATGAAGGTATTTACGGAGCTACTTTTGACAAGCGTAATTTTAGCCGTAAACTATTGTCCACCGGGCTTTTGATCAGGCAGCAAGAAAAAAACAAGGAAAATTCCAAGAAAGGTGCTTTTTATTATACGCTGAATAAAAGCCAGTACAAAGAGAAATTCCAGTCGTTCCTTAATTTCATCCCCAACCCGGAAAGTTTGATTTTCCTGATCCTGGCCTTTCTTAATTTCTCTTAAACCCGTTTAAATTTTGTTGCACATATTTTGCATGCTTCTTTTATCACACAAAAACAGCCGTATTTTCTATGCTTGTTGTATCGATATTAAAAACTAAGACAAAATTATAGGCCTAAAAGAAGTATGATTGATTTTTTGGCCTAAATTTAAACATCCTTTTAAATAACTTAAATTTTTCAGTTGCAAAAAACTATTGTTAATTAAACTCCAATCAAGTTTATGAAAAAAAATCAATTTGTAATTGGTGTTGATTACGGAACAGACTCTGTACGTTCTGTAATTGTTGATGCAGCAAACGGAGCAGAAATATCTTCATCCGTTTACTTTTATCCAAGATGGCAAAAGGCTTTATATTGCGATGCCGCCGCAAACCAATTTCGGCAGCATCCGCTGGATTATGTAGAAGGTTTGGAGTCCACAATAAAAGACTGCCTGAAAAAAGCAGCAGGAAAAGTTACGCCGGAAGCTGTCAAAGCTATTTCTATCGATACCACCGGTTCCTCTCCGGTCGCGGTGGACGAAACCGGAACGCCGCTGGCCTTGCTGCCCGGATTTGCAGAAAACCCAAATGCCATGTTTGTGCTTTGGAAAGACCATACTTCCTTAAAAGAAGCAGCGGAACTGAACGAACATGCGCAAAAAACCAAACCGGATTATTTACAGTTTGTAGGAGGGATTTACTCTTCCGAATGGTTTTGGGCAAAATTGCTGCACATATTAAGGGTTGATGAAAAAGTACGCGCAGCCTGCTATTCCTGGGTAGAACATTGTGATTGGGTTCCGTTCCTGCTTACGGGAGGAAAACATGTTGCCAATATGAAACGCAGCGTTTGCGCAGCCGGCCATAAAGCTTTATGGGCAGAAGAATATGGCGGTTTGCCGCCGGATGGGTTTTTCTCTTCCTTGGACCCGCTTTTAAAAGGATTTACTTCGAGATTATTTCAAGACACTTATACTTCAGACAAAGCTGCCGGAAATTTAAGTGCCGAATGGGCCGAAAAATTAGGTTTAACTACCGATGTTTTGATTGGCGTTGGTGCTTTTGATGCGCACATGGGTGCGGTTGGCGGTCAGATCGAACCTTATTATTTGAGCAAAGTAATGGGCACTTCTACCTGCGATATGCTGGTTGCACCGATAAAAGAAGTAAGCGGAACGCTGGTTCAAGGCATTTGCGGACAAGTTCCGGGATCGATCATTCCGGGGATGATGGGCATGGAAGCCGGGCAGTCTGCCTTTGGTGATTCTTACGCCTGGTTCCGCAATTTGCTGGTTTGGCCGTTGAAGGAGCTTCTTTTATCGACTAAAATTATTGACCGGGAAACTGCCGGAAACCTGATGCAGGAAATGATCGGCAAAATGATCCCGGAACTGAGCAAAGAGGCGGCAAAAACCCCCTTGAATGAAAAAAGCGAACTGGCGGTGGATTGGCTGAACGGCCGCCGCACACCGGATGCAAACCAAGAATTGAAAGGCGTAATCGCTAATCTCGACCTAAGCAGCAATGCACCTTCCATTTTCCGCGCCGTGGCCGAATCAACCTGTTTTGGCGCTAAAAGCATTGTGGACCGGTTTAACCAGCAAGGCGTGCCGGTAAAAGGATTGATCGGGTTAGGTGGCGTGGCTAAAAAATCCCCTTTTATTATGCAGATGATGGCAGATGTGATGGACATGCCGATCCGCATCCATCAATCGGAACAAACCTGTGCCATTGGCGCGGCGATGTTTGCGGCTACGGTTGCCGGCATCTACCCAAAAGTGGAAGATGCAATGGCCGCGATGGGACAAGGTTTTGATGCCGAATATCAGCCTAACCCTGAAAATGTTACTATTTATGCAAGGCGCTACCAACGCTATATAAGTTTAGGAAAAGCCATTGAAGCACAAACCATGAATTTTAGTGCATAAAAACAGTATCTGAAAAATGAGCAAATACGATTTGATAAGACAAAGCGCTTACGAAGCCAATATGCAGCTTCCCAAACTTGGGCTGGTGCTTTTTACTTTTGGAAATGTAAGTGCTGCCGACCGCGGGCAAGGTGTTTTTGCGGTGAAACCAAGCGGCGTTCCTTATGAAAACCTTTCTCCGGAAAACATGGTTATTGTTGATTTTGATGGCAACACGGTGGAAGGGTCAATGCGCCCTTCATCGGATACCAAAACCCACGCCGTGCTTTATAAACACTGGGAAAATATTGGCGGAATCGTGCATACCCATTCTACCTACGGCACGGCCTGGGCGCAAGCACAACGCAATATCCCGATTTACGGAACCACTCATGCAGACCATAACATAGCAGATATTCCATGCGCGCCACCGATGGACGATTTGATGATCCAAGGTGATTATGAATACCAGACCGGTTTCCAGATTATCAATTGTTTGCAGGAAAAAGGTATGGCTTACGAGGAAATGGAAATGATTTTGGTAGGCAGCCATGCCCCTTTTACCTGGGGAAAAACAGCAGCAAAAGCAGTTTACAACAGTGCCGTTTTAGAAGAAGTAGCTCAGATGGCTTACCTGACAGAACAGATCAACCCGGAAGTTGCGCGGTTGAAACCGGCATTGATTCAAAAACATTACGAAAGGAAGCATGGAAAAGATGCTTATTACGGACAATAAACAGCTTTGGCCAATGCTTCTTTTACTCTATAAAAATTGGTGTTTTCCCTTAATCATCCTTAAAAATCAATTATAAACTATTATCATGATCAACTTAAAAGAACTGGAAGTTTGGTTTATCACCGGCAGCCAGCATTTATACGGTGAAGAAACTTTAAACCAAGTGGCGCAGCATTCGCAGCACATTGCGGCAGCATTGGATGCTTCGGCACAAATCCCGGTCAAGGTTATTTTCAAACCAACCGTAAAAACCACGGAAGAAATTTATGGCATTTGCCAGGAAGCCAATACGGCCAAAAACTGCATTGGTATCATTGCCTGGATGCACACTTTTTCTCCCGCAAAAATGTGGATTGGCGGTTTAAAAATCCTGCAAAAACCGGTGCTTCATTTACATACACAATTTAACCGCGATATTCCCTGGGCAACCATCGATATGGATTTTATGAACCTAAACCAAAGTGCGCATGGCGACCGGGAATTTGGTTTTATCATGACCCGGATGCGCCTGAACCGAAAAGTGGTGGTTGGGCATTTTGAAGATACGGAAGTACAAAAAGGCATTAGTACCTGGACACGCGCTGTAGCAGGCTGGTACGACTGGCAAGGCGCAAAGTTCATCCGTTTTGGTGATAACATGCGTTTTGTAGCCGTAACAGAAGGTGATAAAGTGGAAGCAGAACTGAAATTTGGTTATTCCGTCAACACTTATGGTATTGGTGATTTGGCGGAAACAATCAACCAAACTTCTGATGCAGACATTGATCAATTGATCCAAGAATACAACGACACTTATATGCTGGCCGAAAGCCTGTTGAAAGGAGGCGCACAATTTACCTCGTTAAAAGAAGCAGCCAAAATTGAAATTGGCCTGCGGACTTTCCTGCAACAAGGCAACTTCAAAGGTTTTACCGATACTTTTGAAGATTTGCACGGCATGGCGCAGCTTCCGGGCATTGCTACGCAGCGTTTAATGGCCGAAGGATATGGTTTTGCCGGGGAAGGCGACTGGAAAACTGCTGCTTTGGTACGTGCCATGAAGGTAATGGGAAGCGGTTTGCCGGGTGGAAATTCTTTTATGGAAGATTATACTTACCACTTCGACCCACAAAATTCGATGGTTTTGGGTTCGCACATGCTGGAAATCTGTCCTTCTATCGCCAACGGAAAACCTACCTGCGAAATCCATCCTTTGGGAATTGGCGGCAAAGCTGATCCGGTGCGTTTGGTGTTTAATGTTGCCGCAGGGCCGGCACTTAACGCTTCTGTCATTGATCTGGGAAACCGTTTCCGCTTATTGGTAAACGAAGTGGAAGCCGTAGAACCTGAACAAGACCTGCCAAACCTGCCTGTGGCGCGCGTTTTATGGAAACCGCTCCCGGATATGAAAACGGCTTGTGCTTCTTGGATTTATGCCGGTGGCGCGCATCATACCAGTTATAGCCAGAACTTAACTGCCGAACACTTGCAGGATTTTGCGGATATTGCCGGTGTGGAATGTGTGCTGATTGATAAAGATACCAAGCTTACACAATTGCGTAATGAATTGCGCTGGAGTGAAGTTGCTTACCGTTGATTTTAGGATGGTAAAAGAAGTATTGGTTTCAAGAGAAAGCCGCAGCAATTTTAGATTGTGGCGGTTTTTTGGTTTTATTGATTATGATTTACAACAATTTGCCTTTTAACTCCAACTTTGCCATCAGTAATATGCAAAAAATCATTTCCATTAGCCATATCCCTTGTATCAAATGTGAAGCTTTTGTTAATTGTTTTTAATGACTTTAATACTGTCTTGTCCTGAAACGAGTTTACATAAAAGTTTAAACAACTTCAATATAGAACTATAAATACAATACTTAATCCCTTAAATTAATTTTTTTGAACTATAGATTTCTTAAAAATCAAATTTGTAATTTAGAAAATTATATTTCAATTATTAAACTTAGAGTATTAACCCACATGTACATCAGATATAAATGCCTGAAATTTCTTTTTTAATAAAAACAGGCTTAAAGAAACCACGATTTAACTGAACATATTTATTAAAATTTAAAAAAAACAACTATGGATTTTACGATTAAAAAAATGATTACAGCAGTATTTGCGGTAGCAATAACTGCTTTACTTTTTACAGCCTGTAAAAAAAATGCTACTCCGGTTGATTTAACCAAAAGGGCTACAGCACAGCTTAGTGGCGCCAATGAAACTCCGACGGTAGAAAGTACAGGTACAGGAACAGTGACAATAGCTTATGATCCTATTTCTAAAATAATCACATATAAAGCTACCTGGCAGTTAGGTTCATCAACTGCAACAACCTTAAATATGCATTTTCATGGTGCGGCAGATGGCAGTGATTCAAAAAGTTCGCCTGTTGTTATTGGTATTACTGGTTTTAGCACAATGAGCTCAGGCGCATTTTCTGGTACAACACGTGCATTAACACAGGATGAAGAAAATCAGTTTCTCTCCGGAAAGTGGTATTTTAATATCCACAGCAGTACCTATCCGGGCGGTGAACTGCGTGCTAATATTAAGTTTTGATTTAAATCTGTAATTGTGTTTGATGAAAAGTAACGGGTTTGCATAAGCCTTCCCGTTATTTTCACTTTTGGGTTACGTGTTGGTTAGAATTGCAATCCCGATCTTGTGAATTTGGATTTGCAATCTAATCTTTAATCAGCAAAATATCAAACCATGTTGCAAAGTATAAATCTTGTTTTTACGTTTAAAACTGGTTCAATTTATTTATCATCTGGATTGCAAATTCAAGGTTTTTAGGATTAAATCACAAGTTGCCATCAACCAAGGCAAATCGACAACGCCGGGACGGATCGAAAAATTGGATGCTTTCCGCGGAACGCCTTCAAAAGAAGAATAAAAAACATATCTAAAACAGTATGGCCGGGAAATTTTCCCGGCCATACTGTTTTTATCGGCATAAATTCTTTAACAGATTTTAGGTGATAAAAGAAGCGTTCAAATCAATAGCCTGTATTCTGTTTTAAGTTAGGATTGGCAATGATCTCACGTTGCGGAACAGGGAAAACCAATTTAGGGGAATTCCATTCCAGGGCACCTACGTTTTGCATCGTCCTTTTGGCATCGTGCAAAAAGAAACCACCTTCAAAAGCAAGTTCATGTCTGCGTTCTGTTAAAACCTGCGCTATTGAAATGTTAGCAAGTGAACTGGTAACAAAGGGGCTTAAACCAGCACGGATACGGATTTTATTGAGGTCATTAACAGGTGAATCACCAACATTGGTATTGGAACGCAAATTGGCTTCGGCACGGTTTAAATACATTTCTGCCAAACGTACAATCCTGACGTTGCCAAATTGGTTTCTGAATTTGGATGAATAGATGGAGTAATTGGGAGCTGTTCCTTCATAATAAAAAAATGTACCACGGGCATCACCAGTTTCAAACTCACTTAAAAAGGCAGGTAAAACGGCAGCATCACCTCGTCCGTTATAAGTAGCAGAAGCATAAAACTCATTCTGGCTGTTCACACCTTGCTGGGTTGTAACCTGAACAGTAAAAATATCTTCCGGAGTATTGTCCGCATGTACCGGGCCAGAATATGGAAATTCTGCAGCATACGTACCCATCAAACTGTAAGTTCCGGAACTGATGACCTTATTGGCTTCGGCAGCAGCATTCGGATAATCCAACTTTTGCATGTAAACACGCGACAGTAAAGCAGATGCTGCATATTGATTGGCATAAAAAGCATTGGATGCAGGCAGTTTAGTTTCGGCAGTAGTCAGATCAGACAAAACCTGGGCATAAACCTGTGCAACTGTTGCACGGGGCACATTTGATGTTGCATCAATTTTGGTGGTTGGTGTCAACACAATCGGTACGCCCAGGTTGGTATTTGGGTCGCCATCGTTCCAGGCCCTTCCGTAAAGCCTCACCAGGTCAAAATAATTCATTCCGCGTAGAAATTTTGCTTCGCCTTCTATCCGGTCACGGTCGGCAGGAACCGTAACTTTATCCAAAGCCGAAATCACATAATTTAACTGGTTGATATTTTGATAAGCAGTTAGCCAAAGGTTGGCTACAAAAGAATTGTTTACAGTGATGGATTGATTGGTCATCTCCGTTAATTGCTGATAGGTTCCCGTCCAATCAACAATTCCCTGCCCTGACGATCCTAATAGATCGGGCATTAAAAACACCAACCCTCCATACAAATGTTCTACGCCTCCACGGGATGCAGCTAAGTTACTGTAGGCACCAATCAAGGTAATCTGCACATCTTTGGCCGTTAATAAAGCCTGGCTCGTTTCTATACTTTGCGTAGGTTTTAAATCTAATTGTTTATTGCATGCCGATAAAAGAAGCATCAGGCCCGCACATGTTATATTTTTGATTTTGAATTTTTTCATCATTTCAATTTTAAGGATTACAAGCCTATGTTTAAGCCGAAAGTAATGGTGCGGGGTTGTGGCGCCGAATAAAAATCAACACCCAAGTTAATATTGGAAGCTTGATAATCAGAATTGACTTCCGGGTCCCAGCCTTTGTATTTGGTAATCAAGAACAAGTTATAAGTATTCATAAAAACCCTTGCTTTGCTGACTTTGATCTTGCTCAATAAACTTTTAGGAAGGTTGTAACCAAAAGAAACTACTTTACATCTTAAGTAAGAACCGTCAGACAGATATCTGCTGGATGCTGCCACGCCATTTCCATAAAATAAACGGGGTTCGGGTACATTGGTAATATCTCCCGGCTTGTTCCAATAGTTCATCTGGTCGGTAGTTTGGTTATCATAACCATTACCGGCGCTTGCACTCATGTACTGGCCGCCGCTATTATAAATTTTGTTGCCGTAAACACCCTGAAAGGTCACCGAAAGATCGAAGTTTTGGAAAGCAAAATTATTGGTAAAGCCATAATTGATCTTTGGTGTGGGGTTGCCTAAAATTACATTTTGTGCGGCATTGTAATCATTGGTTGTGGTGCGGTTACGGGTTCCATCAGGATTGGCCGTATTTAAATAATAGATGGCATCACCGTTTGCAGGGTCAACCCCAGCGTATTCCCTGCCGTAAAAAATACCTATCGGCTGCCCTTCAATAACCCTGTTTAAATCATTTGTCCCAAGGATTTGTCCGCCCACATTTGTAACCACGTTTTTGTTGTAAGCGATATTTGCAGAGGTTGACCATCTAAATTTGCCAACTAAATTTTGCGAAGTTAAAGCGAACTCCAAACCCTGGTTATATAAATTACCTGCATTTTGAAACTGGGTAGAAAAGCCGGAAGTTCCCGGAATATTTACGTTTAGCAAAAGGTCTTTGGTGTTTTTACGATAAAAATCAAAAGCACCGGACAAGCGGTTGTTAAAAAACCCGAAATCCAAACCTGCATCAAATTGTGCCGTTTGTTCCCATTTTAAGTTTGGATTGGCAAGCTGCGAAATACGCTGACCGGCAGCACCGTTATAGCTGGCATCACCTGTAAATAAGCCAAGCGAAGAATAATTAGGGATTTCTGCATTACCCGTCAACCCGTAGCTAACCCTTAATTTTAAAGAACTTAAAGTTGTAAAGTTTTTCATAAAATCCTCTTCCGTTATAACCCAGCCTACTGAGCCGGCAGGAAATATACCATAACGGTGAGAGGCGCCAAAACGCGAAGAAGCATCATCACGGACACTGGCCGACACTAAATATTTATTTTTAAAAGCATAATTTCCCCTTAAAAAGTAGCCGACAAAACTAAAGTTTGTACTGCCCGAAGAACCTGTTGTTGTTGCTGCGGAAGATATGGTTTTGTAAGCATCAGAAGGAAACTGCGTACCGGTGGCAGAATTAAAGTTTGTTTGTGAATATTGGTAATTCATACCGGCGGTAAAATCTACAATATGATCTTGGCCAAAAGTATTTTTATAGGTAAAATAATTGTTGGTGTTATAGTTTAAAACCTGCGTGTAATCATTTGCGCCGGAACCGTTCGAGGTTGCCGTATTCCTGAAAGTCAAGCTATTGTAATAGCTTTCTTCATTCTGGTTCAACTGATCAACCCCAAACTCAGTACGGAAAGAAAGCCCTTTTACAATTTTCAGGTCACCATAAACATTACCTAAAGTGCGGTAAACGTTGGTGTTGTAGTAAGCATTGCCAACACTAAGCAAAGGGTTATAGTAAACCGGATAATTACTGGCAACCGTACTGCCAAGCGTTGTAGTGCTGGCAACGCCGTTTGGCAGTGTGCCGCTTAATAAACCTGTCCGCGGATCAATTAACGGCGTGATGGGTGATAGCGCAACAATTTGCAAAGGCGTAGAAAAAGCGTCATCGTTAGATACACGGTTGTTGATCGTGCGGGCAAAACTCAGGTTCATGCCAACCGTAAAATTGCTGTACATTTTACTTTCAAGGTTGATCCTGCCCGAATATCTTTTAAAACTGTTGCCCACCAAAATACCTTTTTGATCTAAGTATTGTCCTCCGATATAATAAGTTGTTTTATCCGTTCCGCCCGATAAGTTTAAATCGTATTGCGACTGCGGCGCTTTTTGAAAAGCCTGCTTTTCCCAGTCCGTATCAACACCACCGGTTTGCCAGCTTGTGCTGCCCGCAGCATAACGGGTTAAACGCCTTTCCACGGAAGCTTTGTAGTAGGCCTGGGCACTTGCCAGGGTCGCAAAGTAACCAGCGTTAAAATCCTGCGTTGCTGCCCCTAATCCTGCCTGTTCTTCTATCTGTACGTATTGCGAAGCGTTTAAAAACTGACGGTGCCTGGACGGCTGGCTATCTCCAAACTGAGCATTAAAATTAATGCTGGGCGCACCTGATTTACCTTTTTTTGTGGTAATTAGAACTACACCGTTGGAAGCACGGGCACCATAAATGGCTGATGCAGAAGCATCTTTTAAAACATCTATTGATTCGATGTCGTTGAAATTAATGTCAGCGATGGGGTTGGTGGCTGCCGAAGTACCAGACTGGCTGCTTGAGGTGATCGGCACACCATCAACAACATAAAGCGGCTGGTTACCGGCAGACAAAGAAGAAGTTCCGCGGACCCTGATTTGCATGCCCTGCCCCAACTTTCCGTTATTAGATTGAACAGAAACACCTGCAATTTTACCTTGTATGGCCTGTTCAACTGTTGTTACCGGCGTTTCCTGAATATCCTTAGCGGTAACACCGGCTATAGAACCGGTTACGGATTGCCGCGTTTGTGTGCCATAACCTACCACAACAACTTCTGATAATTGCTGTGCATTTTCGCGGATGGCAGCATTGACTAAAGTACCGGTAATAGGAATTTGCAGTGTTCCAAAACCAATATAATTAACAACCAGTGTTTTGGCACTGGCAGGAACAGATAGGGAGTACTGGCCATTGGCGTCAGTTTGGGTTCCGATTCCCGGAGCCTCTTTAACTGTTACACTAACCCCTGGCAAGGTTGTGCCACCTTTCGCATCAGTTACTGTACCTGTTATGGTCCTATTTTGAGCAAAAACAGTCAGCGAAACAGTAAATGCTAAAAGGAAAAATAAAAATTTTTTCATATTGTGTTTTTAGGATACAATTGTTAAACATTTGTTAAAACTAAAACAAAAGTATGTTAAAACTAAAAAAACAATAAGATTTTTACAAATTTTTAAGAAGAAGTATAAAATTTAGACACAACACTATTATTTATTGCATTTTTAAATTACGTAAATAAAATTTGGGAAGTGTTTAATAGAAGAATGAAAAGAAATGCTCTTGATTTTTCCAAAAACTAAGAATTTGGAACAATTAGGCTATCCCAAAAGAGGGAATAAATCTAACATACTGTTTTTATGGCATAAATCTTTACAATGCTTCTGCAATTTTCTCTTTCCCGATCATTTCCAGCAAAACCTTTTCGGCCTGGTTCAATCCCGGGACAGACAAAGGTTTGTCTTCGGTGATCTGTTCCAAGTAACGGTCAATCCGGCCTTCTTCATAACTCTTGATCAGGGTTGGGTGCACATAATATTTTTTGCAAACCGTACGCGTGTTGCCCAAGTGAAAAGCCACATCGTCCAAAACCTTTTTTATATTCTTTTTACATTGGGTGGTTGTTTCAAAACCGCCTGCTGCTTTAAAAGCATACAAGGCATGCACGCTACCAGACCAGGTACGGAAATCTTTCGCCGTAAAATCCTCTCCTGTAATGTCTTTTAGATAAGTGTTGACATCGCCGCTGGTGATATCCTGCGGATTGCCTTCCTCATCATAATATTGAAACAACTCTTCCCCCGGGATATCCTGGCATTGTTTTACCAGTTTGGCCAATTTTTTACTTTCTAATTTCAAATCATGGTAAACCCCTTTTTTGCCTTTAAAACCGAATTTTATGGTTCCGCCTTCAATTTCCACGTGTTCATCGTTCAAGGTAGTTAAACCATAGGAGCCATATAGTTCGCGGTAATTTTCGTTTCCGATACGGATATGCGTTAGTTCCATCACCCGCACCACCAAAGCAAGAACTTTTTGTTTATCCAAATTTTTGCGTGCCAGATCGGTATCAATCTGTTCGCGGATTTTTGGGATATGGTTGGCAAATTCTTCCATGCGGTGGTATTTGGACTGGTTCCTGATCTTGTTCCAATCCGCATGGTAACGATATTGTTTCCTGCCCGCAGCATCCACGCCGGTAAATTGTAAGTGGCCGTTTTCATATGGACAAATCCAAAGATTGGTATAAGCCGGCGGGATCACCATCTTGCGGAAACGTTCCAGCAGTTCTTCATCTTCCACCAATGCCCCTTTTGCATCTTTAAAAATGAAATCCTCCCCTGCTTTTTCGCGGGTGTAGCCCGGGGAAGAATCGTTTACATATCTTAAACCAACGGATTTTGCGGTAATTTTAGGGTCGCGGCCAATTTTATCTAAAGTTTTACGAAGTTGCTGCATGTGGGTAATAAACGAAATTTTGTAACAGAGGTTTTAGGTATAAGTAATCTTAGTTTGGCATGATAAAAGAACAAAACAAAGTGTTGAGCGGTTAAACTTTTATACGATAAAAACAGCATCATGAAATACAACATTTTAAGCAATACCGGTTTATTGGTATCCGAAATCTGCTTTGGCACCATGACTTTTGGTTCGGGCGGGCAGTGGGCAGCTATTGGCGGCGTTGACCAAAGCGGCGCAAATGATTTGATAAAACAAGTAGCCGATGCAGGGATCAACTTTATTGATACGGCAAACGTTTATTCTTTCGGCCAATCAGAAAAACTGCTCGGGCAATCCATTAAAGATTTAGGGTTGAACAGAAATGATTTGGTAATTGCAACCAAAGTACGCGGCAAAATGGGCGAAGGCAAAAACAATGTTGGCTTGTCGCGCTATCATATTTTCCAGTCTATAGATGAAAGCTTGCAGCGTTTGCAGTTGGACCACCTAGATATTTTGTACGTTCACGGTGTTGATCCGCTCACACCCATTGAAGAAATTGTACGATCACTAAATGACATTGTACTAACCGGAAAAGTACGCTATGTAGCCGTGTGCAACTGGCCGGCCTGGATGGTGATGAAAGCTTTGGGCATTGCCGAAAAACACGGTTGGAACAAGTTTGTGGGCATGCAATATTTCTATTCTCTTTCAGGAAGAGATATTGAAAGAGAGGTTTTACCATTAGCCAAAGCAGAAAATATTGGCGTGATGCCTTGGAGCCCGCTGGCCGGAGGTTTTCTATCCGGAAAATATACCCGTGAAAACGAAAAAGCAGGAAACTCCCGTCGCGATAGTTTTGATTTCCCGCCGGTGAACAAAGAAAAAGCCTACGATATTGTGGACGTTTTGAACGAAATTGGCAAAGATTATGAGGTAAAAGCAGCCGAAGTTGCATTAGCTTGGGTGAGGCAGCAACAGGGCGTGACCAGTACCATCATCGGTGCCAAAACACCGGAGCAATTAAAATCCAATTTACACTCTACAGAACTCACTTTAAATGCCGATGAATTGAAACGCATTGATGAAGTAAGTACGCTGGCAAAAGAATATCCGGGCTGGATGGTGGAACGGCAGGGGAATGATAGGAAGCAAGGGTGATGCTGTTTTTATAGGGGATAAAAAGAGTATTTGAATTTGCAACGAAGCCGGAACTTGAGAGAGTTTCGGCTTTTGCTTTTTTAACATTGCTTTTTACAAATTTATAGGGATAAAAGAAGCATTTTAATATTTCGCATTTTGTATTGTTTGAACTTAAATTTTTTAAATGCAAGCTTCGCGTTTTGTATTGTCAATCATTTATAAACAACTATATTATTTATAGTAAACTACTGGAAATCAATATCTCGAAAACCAGCAATAAAACTTATATGAACAACTTTTTAATTTTAATAGATTTACTTTAAATAATGAGCTTTCGTATATTTACAAGTTGGCGGTAATTTTAAAAGACAATATTATGAATGTTGGAGTTTTACTTTTTGAGGATTTTGAAACTTTAGATGTATTTGGACCGGTTGAAATTCTAGGAAGACTAAAAGAATTTTATGTAGTCAATTTTTACTCCCTATTTGGCGGACAAATTAAAAATGGCCACGGAGTTTCAATTTCCACTGAGACACTTGCAGAAATAAATAACGGGGTGGACATATTTTTAATTCCAGGAGGATATGGAACACGAAAAGAAATCGATAACGTTTTACTAATTGACAAAATTCGAGAAATATCTGACTTGAGCAATTTTGTCCTCACTGTTTGTACCGGAAGTGCTTTGCTTGCAAAGACAGGATTATTGGACGGCAGAAAAGCGACTTCAAATAAAAGAGCATTTGATTGGGTTATGACCAATGGAGAAAATGTAAATTGGCTTAAAAAATCACGTTGGACAGTTGATGATAAATATTACACTTCTTCAGGCGTAAGTGCAGGAATGGATATGACATTAGGTTTTTTAAGCGATTTACACGGAATAGAATTTGCAAGACAAATAGGCTTTCAAATTGAATATAATTGGATAGAAGATAAAGATAATGACAACTTCTACAACCAATAAAAACTACCGCCAACAATGCATTGCCAAAAGTTAGGGCAGGACATTGGAACATTGGCTTCAGTTCGCTATCAGCTTTGATCTGGGCAGGACGGTTTCAATTTAGCTTTTGTTGTTAACTTGTGCTTCATATTTTTAATTTAACTTTAGTTCCGGGCAGGACCAGCAACAAATTCCCTAACCTTCGGCAATGCAAAACGTTGTAGTCAATTTTATCCTACATACTTTACCAGTTGAAATGAAAGAAGATAATATCAAAAGAGTTAATAAAATATTGATATTTATTGACGAAAATTTAGACAATGATTTATCATTAGAAACAATCGCAAGTATTGGCTTTTATTCTCCATTTCATTTACACAGACTTTTTAAAGCTATCACAAACGAAACACTGAATTCATACATAACACGAAAAAGAATTGAGAAAACAGCGTCATTGTTAATACATAGAAAAGAAACGACAGTTACAGAAATTTCTATGCAACACGGGTTTAATAGTAACTCTAGTTTTACAAGGACTTTTAAAAAACACTACGGAGTTAGCCCAACAGAGTTTCGTAAATTAAACCCAAGCAATTATAGCAATATTAGTAAAGTGGAAAGCAAGAACGGACAAGAGAAGCACAAATTTGAAGAATACATTTGCAACATTAACAATCTTAAAAACTGGATTGGAATGAATGCAAAAATTGAAATTAAAGCAATGCCAAAATTAGACTTGGCTTTTATTACTCAAATTGGAGTAAATGGTTTGGACAATGCTTTTGACAGACTAATAAAATGGGCAAGACCAAAAGGACTACTTGAAGGTAGCGACTTTAAAGTCGTAAGAATTTATCACGATAGTTTTAAAATAACTGAACCTGACAAAGTAAGAATGAGTGCTTGCATAATTTTGAAAGAACCAGTTGAAATTAGTGGCGAAATTGGATTAACAAAAATTGAGAAAGGAAAATTTATTGTCGGACAATTTGAAATTGAACCCAAAGATTTTGAAAAATCGTGGAGTGGGCTTTTTGTTTGGATGAATGAAACTGGATACAAAAAAGCTGACCGAAATCCGTTTGAAATATTCCATAACAATTTTAACGAACACCCAGAAAAAAAATGTATAGTAGATTTATACATTCCAATAGAGTGAGAATTGTGGTTCGTGAAAAACTCAAGATAGTCGGGATTTATAATCCCATCCTTAACTATGGATTACAAAGGCTAATCTCACAATATTTTAAAACTTAAATTTATGGGACTAATCCGAGAACCTAAAAATGTAGACTTTTCAAATAAGTCTGAACTGTGGACAGAACAAGAACTTGCAGATTTTAGAAAGATAATGAAAGCTATAAAAGAGAAAAATGCTAAACCGAAGAAAGAAACTTTAAAAAATGCAGCAAAAAAGAATCAGCCTGCTTGACAACAGCACGACCGCTAACAAAAGTATTGCCAATAGTGTGGCTGGACGTTGGAGCAATCGGCTGCATGTTGCTATCAGCTTTGGTTCGGGTTGAAGGAACGCTGTCTGAACATCAGAACAAATTTTTAATCTTCGAATAAATAATGAACTTCGGTTGTCAGGCGGACATTTTTCAACTCCCCCACCATCGGCAATACCTGTTCGTTGCCTGCAATCCTGTTGAACATCTATCTAACATCGGCAGACAAATATAGCGACAAAATTATTTTCCAATAATTTTTTCCCTATGACTTGTACCCCATTTATTTAATGCTGCAATAACTTCATGTAGCGACGTGCCGTGTTCGGTTATTGCATATTCAACTGTTGGAGGAAATGTATCATAAACAGTTCGGGTAATAAGTTTATTTGATTCCATCTCTTTCAGTTCTTTTGACAGCACTTTATCCGTAATATTGTGAACCTCTTTTGAGATTTCCTTAAATCGTTTGTTGCCGAAGCCCAACGAAATAATAATCGGCAATTTCCATCTGCCGCTTAAAACTTCTAAAGTATCTTTTGCAGGAAGAATTTTTTGGGTGCATTCCAACTTTGACCCCTCTGCTATTTTTTTGTTTATAGCCATTGAGCTTTACTTTACTATCCTGTTAGAAAGCGCTTTCCAACAGGATATTGCTTTCTAACAGATAGCAAATGTAAGTAGGTTTGCATCGTCAAGCAAATTATTTAGAAATAATCAAAAACAAAGAAAATGAAAAAGATTCTGCACATTGTTTCCAGTATCAACGGAGAAGCGTCTTTCAGCACCAAATTATCAAATGCCATCCTTGAAAAATTAAAAGATGCCTATCCTCATAGTCAAGTATATAAACACGACCTGTCAAAAACGCCATTTCCATATTTGGAGACATTACAGTATGGGGCATTTTTTACTCCAACCGAACATCGTACAGCAGACCAAAAAGAAGCTATTAAACATTCTGACGAGGCAATCAAAGAATTGAAAGATGCCGACATCATTATTATTGGTGTGCCTTTATACAATTTTGGTATTCCAGCTACTTTAAAGGCTTGGATAGACCATATTGCAAGAGCAGGCGAAACATTTAGCTATTCAGATGGTACACCCAGAGGGCTTCTAACAAATAAAAAGTTGTATTTAGCAATTGCATCAGGTGCTGTCTATTCAGAAGGACCAATGAAAAGTTTTGACTTCACAGAAAACTATTTACGAACAATATTAGGTTTTATTGGTATGACAGACATTACAGTTTTTCGTGTGGAAGGAACTTTTGTCCCTGAATTTAAAGACACAGCCTTTCCAAAAGCATTTGCAACTGTAAACGAATTTGCCTTTTAATTAGGACTTATAAAATAAAAATGTTTGGGGAAGTTATCATTCCACTAGTCGGGATTCGCAATCCCGTCCTTTGAACTATGGATTTCTAATCCAATAACAAAACACATTTAAAACTTTAAAGATAAGTACCAATTTAAATATACAGAATAAAAAAATTGAACTAATCTAATGGCTTTCAACCATTGATGATTTATCTATTTTGGAGAAAATTACAAAACTAAGAAAGCAGCAAAATAAAGATTGGTATAATTCGATTTCCGAGGATGAGAAACAAGCTATTAAACAAGGTTTACAAAATGCAGAATCAGGGAAATTAAAACCCACATTCAACAGTAAGAAAACTGTATGAAAAATGGTTATGATAATTTGATCCTTATATTTGAATAACAAACCTATAGTAAACAATAAATTAATGCTTACAAAAACTAAATTAATCGAACAAATCGAGAAATTCCCGGAAGAGTTTTCTATTGATGAATTGGTTGAAAGACTGATTTTGATTGAAAAAGTTGAACTGGGTTTAAAGCAATCAGAGAACGGAGAGATTATTTCTGATTCTTGTTCCATATTTTATGTTGATGAATCAGAATATGGTAAGTATGTGTCCACAATTAGTTTATAACATAGTTAAAATCAGAAAAGTTGATCATCAATTCTTTTCCTACGGCCGTCAAAGCAAGGTGAAAGGCATAGAACAAGGTGCCCGTTGTCAGGCAGTCCTATGGTTTCGGCCACCTGGCCTTCAGCTCTTTCCACAGCCTTTCTGCCAGGTTCAAGTGGGGGGACAAGGCGGCAGATAAAAAACACAGGGGCACCTGTTTTGCCAGTAAGGCAACCGTTCTTTCACCTGCTTTGCCGTGTGCACCCTGGCTTTGGCCAGTACCGTTACCGTTGGTTTGGCCAGCCCCGGCGACAGCCCTCCCAACCGCCCCACAATAAATCCGGCCGTTATCGCTTGCACTGTCGCCTTATAGATTAGCTTGTTGCCCCTGGGCAACAGGGCAAAGCAGTTGATGCCCTCCTGTTAAAGCTATTTTTCTTATCTTTCCCACTTAAGCCCTAACGATACTAACACAAACTAGTTGTATCCTCGTACTTATTTAGCAGAAGGAATGTAAATTTACAAATTGTAACCCTCAAAATTTTTATTGTACAATGATCAAAAACCGCTTAAAACTATTTGCTGCATTTGGGACGGCCTGTCTTTTCACCACTACGCTAAATGCACAAACCAAACCTGATAATCCGGCTTTAAAAATCTACCGCGCTACGCCAACTAAAATCAACGACCTGGTCAACACCAAGCTAGATGTCCGCTTTGATTATGCCAAACATTATTTGTACGGAAAAGAATGGGTTACGCTGAAACCACATTTTTATCCTACTGATTCGTTGACTTTGGATGCCAAAGGAATGGACATCAGTAATATTTCTGTTGTAAAAAACGGCAAAAATATACCGCTGAAATATGTTTACGATAGTTTGAAACTGAAGATCAGCCTCGATAAAAAATATACATCCGCAGAAAACTACACGCTTTATTTAAGTTATACGGCCAAACCAGACGAGCTGAAAGTGAAAGGGAGCGCGGCTATCAGCGATGCCAAAGGTTTGTATTTTATCAATTCGGATGGCGCGGACAAAACCAAACCGATCCAGATCTGGACACAGGGCGAAACCGAAAGTTCTTCAGCTTGGTTCCCAACAATTGATAAGCCAGACCAGAAAACTTTGGAAGAAATCAGTATGACAGTCCCTTCCAAGTATGTTACGCTTTCAAATGGAAAACTAATCTCCCAAAAACCTGCCGGAACGGGTTTGCGAACTGATACCTGGAAAATGGACAAGCCAAATGCACCTTATCTTTTTATGATGGCCGTGGGCGATTTTAAAATCTACAAAGACAAATGGAAAGACAAGGAAGTGAGCTATTACTTAGAACCGGCCTTTGCCCCTTTTGCCAAGCAAATTTTTGGTTATACGCCTGAGCTGATCGGGTTTTATTCTCAGAAATTAGGCGTTGATTTCCCCTGGAACAAGTACAGCCAGATTGTGGTGCGCGATTACGTGAGCGGTGCGATGGAAAATACCACGGCAACTTTGCACGGCGAATACGTGCAGAAAACGCCGCGCGAAATGCTGGACGATAACTACAGTCAGGGTGAAAGCACAATAGCGCACGAACTTTTCCATCAGTGGTTTGGTGATTATGTAACCTGCGAAAGCTGGAGCAACTTAACGGTAAACGAATCTTTTGCAGATTTCAGCGAAACGCTTTGGGCCGAGCACCGCTATGGAAAAGATGAAGGCGGCGCGCACATTTACGAAAATCAGGCTGCGTATTTAACTTCTAAAGATGCACGGACGAAAAACTTAGTCCGGTTTCATTATGCCGATAAAGAAGACATGTTTGATGTAGTTACGTACCAAAAAGGCGGCTGCATTTTAAATATGCTGCGGAATTATTTGGGCGAAGATGCTTTTTTTGCCGGCTTAAATTATTACCTCCGTCAAAATGCTTTGGGCAACGGCGAAGCGCAGCAGCTTCGTTTAGCGATGGAAAAAGTAAGCGGCCAGGATTTGAACTGGTTTTTTAACCAATGGTATTATGGCGCAGGAAACCCGGATTTGAAAATTGATTATAAGTGGGACGAAGCCGGCAAAACGCAATCGGTTTACCTAACCCAAACGCAGGACGGACAAACTTTTACCTTGCCGATGGCAGTTGATTTGTATGTGAACGGGAAAAAAGAACGTCATCAAATTTGGATGCGCGATAAAGCCGATACGCTGACTTTTAAACTTTCATCCAAACCAAATTTGGTGAATGTGGATGGCGATAAAGTGCTCCTCGCCCAAAAGACAGACAGCAAAACCAGTGAGGAATATGTGTTTCAGTATTTTAATGCGCTTTTGTATTTAGACCGTTTTGAAGCGATGAATGCTTTGATGGGCAAACAAGGCGATCCCGGCGCACGCAAAGTGATGCTGGCTGCGCTGAAAGATAAATATTACGGATTGCGCACGCTGGCTATCCGCAATATCAACCTGGGCAGCGATGAAGTTAAACAAGCCGCGTTGCCCGAACTAACTAATATTGCGCAGCATGATCAAAACAATACGGTAAAAGCAGCAGCGATTATTGCTTTGGGGAAATTGAAAAACCTTGCTGATCTGGTTTTGTTCAAAAATGCTTTAAACAGCCAGTCTTATGCCGTTCAAGGTGCGGCTTTAAATGCTTTGGCGGCGCAAAACCCGGATGATGCTTTACGTTTGGCCAAAGGCTTGGAAAAAGACAATAAAGGCGCGTTAACACAATCTATCGTGATGCTTTACACTATGAAAGGATCGGAAGCTGAACTGCCTTTTGTGACCACCGCTTTTGATAAAAGTGGCCCGCAAGCCAAATTTAATATCTTGCAGGGCTATGTTGCCATGCTTGGAAAAGTGAACGATACGCAAAAGGTGAATTCAAGGGTAGAAAATTTTAAAAAGCTGGCCATTCAATACAAACAATATGGCGTTGACCAATATGTGATCGGAATGCTGGACGGATTGAAAACGCAGAAGCAAAACCAAGCTAAAAGTGCAGATGCAAGTTTAAAAACCCAGTTGGATGCACAGGCAGATTATCTGACAAAAGCAATAGACGAAATAAAAGCTGCCAAGTAATTGCATACTGTTTTTACCTGTATAAAAAGAGCATTCCAATAACTTGGATGCTCTTTTTTTATTTGAGATGGAAAAAAACGCATACTGTTAATGCTTCTTTTATCAGTTAAAATCTTTATTGAGCAATTTTTCCAAGTCCGGAAAGCTAACGTTCATCTTCACTTTCCCTTGTTTGGCATACGCAATTTCGCCGGTTTCTTCGGAAACAATTAAAGCCGTGGCATCGCTGGCTTCGGAAATACCGATGCCGGCACGATGCCGCAAACCAAACTGCGGCGGCAAATCTGTTTTATCCGTTAAAGGTAAAATACAACTGGCCGATTTGATTTTATTGCCGGCAATTACTACCGCGCCATCATGCAATGGACTGTGTTTTTGGAAGATGCTTTCCAGCAGCCGTTTGGTTATCTTGGCATCCAGGTACTCGCTGCTGTTGTGAAAAAACTCTTCGTCGTAATATTTGGCAAACACAATTAAAGCACCGGTGCGGCTTTCTTTCATGGTTTTGCAGGCATCGATAATGGGTTTGATGCGGGCCAGGTTGTTTTTTTCTTCTTCTTTTCTGCCGAAAAAATATTTCCACCAGGCTTTGTTTCTTTGGAGGGAAGCATTGCGGCCTACCAGCAATAAAAACCGCCTGATTTCCTGCTGAAAAACGACGATCAACGCCAGGATCCCAACGTTCATAAAGTTTCCCAAAATGCCGGTAAGCAAACGCATGTTCAATGCCTTTACCACAAAATACAAGGCAAAAAGTATAGCCATGCCGATAAAAATATTGGCAGCAATAGTTCCGCGGATCAGGTTATATATCTGGTAAATGATGATGGCCACCAGCACTACGTCCAGCACATCAAAAAAAGTAAACCGCAGAAAGTTTAGGTCTGAATATTGCATTTGCACGAAGTTAGGATATTCTGGTAATCTGTTTAAAAATTTCAGAAACGAGTTAATGATAAAAGGATTTTTAAGCCTCACCTAAATCCTCTCCAAAAGAGAGGAATTAAAAACACGCAGCTAAACCCTCTCTTTTGGAAAGGGCTGGGGTGAGGCTTTTGGAAAGGTACAAGCAACTGATGCTTCTTTTACCGATAAAAAATTAAGCTAATGGGAAACTAATACATTGCCTGTCAGTTTTTTCAGGAAACATATTAATCAGGTTTTAATCAGACAGGACATGACAGATTTTAAAGAAAACAGGCCATTTATAGCAGACCAAAAAGCGTACGGCCGCAGGCACTTTTTAGAAAGCGCAGGAAAAGGTGTACTGGCGGCAACGGTAATCAACGGCTTAACTTCAACCACAGCAAGCGCAGAAGCGGCAAATGGCAGCAGCGCACCAGGCCCAATGTCAGCAGGCATCAAGGTAGATGTGCCCAGCCAGCACGCGCCAAGCGAAGGCCAGCAGGAAAACTATCCGGCTATTTTGCCAAAAGATAAACGGGTCGGTTATGCTATTGTGGGTTTAGGCGAATTGACTTTGGGCCAGCTTATGCCTGCTTTTGTAGCGTGTAAAAATTCTAAAGCTGTAGCCTTGGTTAGCGGCGACGCAGATAAGGCCAAAAAGGTGGCGGTGCAATATGGCATCGACGTAAAAAACATTTATAACTATCAGAATTTTGATGATATAGAAAACAACCCGGAAATCGATGCGGTCTATATTGTCCTGCCGAATGCCATGCACGAAGAATTTGTGGTCCGCGCAGCGAAAGCCGGAAAACAAGTGCTATGCGAAAAGCCGATGACAACTTCTTCCAAGTCAGCAGAACGCATGATCGATGCCTGCAAAAAAGCCGGAAAAAAGCTGATGATTGCCTATCGTATCCAATATGAACCGAACAACAAGCAGATCAAAGATTTTACGCGCACGCATAAATATGGAAAAGTCAGGGTGATTACTTCTACAAACGTGCAAAACATCGGCGACCCGAAACAATGGCGTTTGCATAAAGCCCTTTCCGGCGGCGGTTCTTTGCCGGATATTGGCTTGTATAACATCAACACAAATCGGTATTTGCTTGGCGAAGAGCCTTATATGGTAAACGCAAGCACTTTTACCACGCCGGATGACCCGCGTTTTAAAGAAGTAGAAGAAGCAGTGATGTTCCAGTTGTTTTTCCCGAGCGGGGCCATCGCCAATAATACATGCAGCTACGGCGCGCACAACTCCAAACATTACCGTTGCTATGCGGACAATGGCGGCTGGTTTGGCATGGACCCGGCTTTTGATTACCAAGGTTTGATGCCCGAAGCCAGCCATGCAGAAGGCAAAGTCCAAAATAAAATGAACCCAAAAATTCAGGAGAAAAACCAGTTTGCTTTGGAGATTGACCATTTTTCGGAATGTGTGATCGAAAACAAACAACCGTACACGCCAGGCGAAGAAGGTTTGCAGGACCAAAAAATCATGGAAGCCATTTATGAATCGGCAAGGACCAACAAACCGGTGCATTTGGAAAGGATTGAAAAGCCGGATGCTTTCCGCGGAACGCCACCGAAAGAGGAATGAAATTAAAAGCAGTAAGGCCGGGATAAGAATACTAAGCTTACACAATTGCGTAATGAGTTTGCTGGGGCGAAGCTGCTTATCGTTGATTTTTAGGTGGTAAAAGAAGTATTGCCTTCTTTATAAAAACAAGTTGCAGCCTATTAAACCAATACTGTTTTTACCACCTTAAAAACAGTATTGCAAACTACTTCATCTTCTTGACCAAACCCTCAATCAATTTGGGATAATGCAGATGCTCTAATTGCTGTATTTTGAACCGCACGTTTTCTAATTGGTCAGCAGGCTCTATCCGGAAACGGAACTGCTGGATGATCTCTCCTTCATCAAAATGCTCATTTATATAATGAACAGTAATGCCGGATTCTTTTTCCCCGGCAACTAAAACCGCCCGGTGGATATGATCGCCGTACATTCCTTTTCCGCCATAATTAGGAAGTAAGGCCGGATGGATATTGATAATTTTGTTGGGAAAAGCGGCAATCAAATCCGGCGGGACCAGCCACAAAAAACCGGCAAGCACGACCAGGTCGATATTCAAACTTTCCAGCAAACGGATGATTTCACCGCTTTGGTAAAACGCTTTCCGGTTAAAAATATGTGTCGGGATTTCAAAATTATCGGCACGCTGCAAAACGTAAGCTTCCGGGTTGTTGGTCAAAACCAGCATAACTTCTGCATAAGTGTTGCTTTTAAAATGCTCCATTATTTTTTGCGCATTCGATCCGGAGCCGGAAGCGAAAACGGCGATCCGTTTTTTTGCAGACGTGGAAACAGCAGTTGGTAAAGGCATTTTAATTGAAATTTTACGTAACAAAAAACGTAAAGTTTAGCTTAATGAATAAACCCATAGCGAAAGACAATGACAGAATCAGTGGTTTTGTGGATGGTATTGATGTCGCCGGCATCAAAAACCAAAGAATATTGGCCCAGGTTTATAATCCTTGCAACATTTTGTGTTTTGGCAGAATTTACGGCAATAACAGAATTAAGGTTGAGGTACAAATAATCGGCTGTGATAGACCAGGGCGCAGTAACCGTGCCTGTTGCACACGCATAATTTTGATAAGTGTAAGTATTGCCGGTATTAAAAGTAAGCGTTTGGGTTAATGCACAACTGCTTTGCAAGGTGTCTGTCCGGACTAAAACATTGTTCAGGTAAGCAAACCTTTGTTTCAAAGCCAGTTTCCAGGGCCGCTGCGTGAGAAAACCGGTGATGGAACTCTGGTCGTTTTTCTTACAAGAATTTACAGCAAGACCAGCAATCAACAGCAGCAGCAACATCAAAAGTTTTAGGTTTCTTGTCATAAACAGCATCAAAAGTAACAAATCCTGTTCTAATAGGCGGCGGATATTAACAGGTGCTGTATGGCAAATTGGAAAATATCTTTGAAACTAAGTTTAGCAATTAATGTTAGCGATAGAAAAAAAGATACGATGAATAATTTTTTCAGGACTATAATTGCAGCCTGGGGCGCAAAAAAATTAGGCGGCGGCTGCTTGTCCACCATTGTTATTTTTGTTTTGATCTACACCCTGTTGGGAAAGTGCAACCAAACAACCCGTGCAAACCCTTCTCCGGCCCATGTAAAAGTACATGCGGTAAAAAGGTTTTAATTGAAGTTGAAATTCTTTGGAATGACTGAGAAAGCTTGTTTAAATTGATACAAGATTCTTCGGTATGCCTAGGATTAATGACAATGCTTCTTTTACCCTATAAAAAATGGTGTTTGCATAATTTTAATAAATCAAAAGCCTGCCATTTTTTAGGTGATAAAAGAAGCATAGAAAACATGCTGAACAAATTCTAAACAGGTTCTGATAAGATCAACACAATTAGTTCAATATTAAGCAATAATCAAACGGTGAACAAAAGCTGTTTGATTGACAGGAATTACATCAGCTTAAAATTTCCTGAAGCTTTTCTTTAAAAACCGGTTTGGTAATGAACGCTGTAACCAACGGGTTCTTTTGAGACCTTAATAAATCTTTTTCCCAAATGGAAGAGCTGACTAAATAAATGCTGATGTTTTTGCCGATTTTTGGTGCGATGCCGGCAAAGTTTTCCAAAAACACCCAACCATTCATTACCGGCATGTTCAGGTCGAGCAGTAAAATATCCGGTAATGCTGATGCTTCTTTTATCCGTATAAAATCCAGTGCTTCTTTTCCGTTGGCAAAAAATAAAAACGGGTTGAATATTCTCCAGGTAGTCAAGATACTTTTAAAAGCATTGGTATAAATAGGGTCGTCATCTACCAGTGCAACGGTTTTTAGAGGCATATTTTTAGTCGATAAAAGAAGTATGGCTTTTAAATTTTGATCAAAGTATTGAGGTAGCCTACAGTTTGGCTGAGGTTGCTGCTGATGACTTTGATGTCGCCGATCAAGTCCCGCATTTCTTTAGGAGAAGTTTTTTGGTGGATCGATTCGAGTACCATTTGCAGGTTGCTGGTATGCGAGCGTAAGTTATGCGAAACTACGCGGGCAAAATTGTCGAGCATCATTTGCTGTCCCTCAGTTTTTTCTGCGGGGGAAGCAGGTGCTTTTGGGATTATTTCCAATCGTAAACTGGTTTGTAAAGTGCCTTTTATAGCAATACATTTTCCATAATCATCATAAACCGGGCTGCCTATAGTGCAAACCACCACAGCTTTGTTGCTTGCGGTAACAGCGGGCAGGTCCAGTTCAAAAGGTATGCCCTGATGAATGGCGCGGTTAAAAGCGGCACGGATGTTTTGTTCGGGCTGATAATACTGCATCAGTTGCTCTAAGGTAAGTGTATAAGGTTTGCTTATGCCCAAAAACTTACAAATTTCATCCGACCAGTATAGCTGGCCCGTGTACAGGTTGAGTTCCCAAAAACAGTTTTCGTTTAATGTATCTGTTGTAGCCAAGCCCTTATCTTTCGTTTTCAATTGATATAGATTTATGTCCTTTTATCTATAATCAAGCCATAGTCAATTTGAAGCAATTACAATCACGGTAAACAAAAAGACCAGGACAAACCGGGGAAATTGTTGCCCGCTTTGTCCTGGTCTTTTCCCAATGCTTCTTTTAGCGTTAAAAAATAGGTGCCTTACCTTACAGTGGCAAATTTTAAACAAACCGGATGGCTGATCTCCAATTTGGTTCCGGTGCGGGTCAGTTTCCCGGTGGTTTTATTGATCTTAAAAGTGTAAATATCGTCCGAGTTTTGGTTGGCCACCAACAAAAAATTTCCGCTTGGGTCAATGGCGAAATTCCTGGGTGCCTTTCCAAAAGTGGGTTGGCGTTCTACAAAAGTTAGTTTCCCGGTGTTTCCATCTACTTTAAAAACCACGATATCGTTTGCTTCCCCGCGGTTGGAGGCATATAAAAATTTCCCATCCGGGGATAAATGAACATCTGCCGCTCCGTTTATGCCTTTAAAATCCGCATTCTCCATCGAAATGGTTTGTACAGGGTTCAATTTTCCTCCTGCATAATTAAAAACGGTAACCACAGCGGTAATTTCCTGAACGAGGTAAGCATGTTTTGCATCCCGGCTAAATACCAAATGCCGTGGCCCAGCGCCAGGTTTAACAGCAATGGTAGCCTGTGCGGCAGGTGTTAAAGGTTGCTTGTTTTGAGGGCGGTAATCATATTCGTAAACTTTATCTGTGCCCAGGTCATCTGCTATCAGATATTTTTCATTGGGGGACAGGATTACGGCATGGACATGGGGGGATTTTTGCCGGCTTGCATCAATGCTGCCGCCCGTGTGTTGAATAGTTTGCAGGCTGTCGCCAATGCCACCATCTCTTTTCAAAGAATAAACAGACAAGTTGCCGCTGGAATAATTGGCCACAAACAAATTCCTGTTGCTTTTATCTACACTGACATAACAAGGATCGTTTCCGTAGCTGGGCAAACTGTTGATATAACTAAGCTTGCCGGAACGGCCATCAAAACTAAATGCACTCACACTGTCGCCTTTCGGGTTATGGCTTTCATTTGCGGCATAAACAAAGCGGTCATCAGCAGAAACAGCCAGGTAAGAAGGGTCTTTTACGCCTGCTGCTGTTTGTTCCAAAGTTGTTGTACCTGTTTTGGTGTCGAATTTATACACATAGATACCTTTGCTGGTCCCGTTGGTGTAAGTGCCGATCAAGAGATGATAAAAGCGCGGGACCTGCTTCTTTTGTGCCTGTAAAAACCCCGACAGCAACAAAGCAAGTATCAATATAAAAGTTGTTTTTTTAGTGCTCATAAGGATTGGATGATTGACGATCAAACGTAAACAAAAAAAGCCGCTTTGGTTTTAGCAAAAGCGTCCGATATTTTTATTTCATCAAATGTTTAAGCTGGATAATCTCTTTTTCTTCCAAATAACGCCAGCGGCCTCGGGTCAGGTCTTTTTTGGTAAGGTTGGCATAAATTACGCGGTCTAATTTTACCACTTCATAGCCCAAATGTTCAAAAATCCGGCGCACAATCCTGTTTTTACCGCTGTGGATTTGGATGCCGATGTCACGTTTGCTGCCGCCTTGTACATAAGTAACCGTGTCGGGTTTGATGAGGCCGTCTTCCAGTTCCAAGCCATAAGCAATCTTGTTCAGGTCGCCCTGGGTCAGGCTTTTATCCAGTTCAATATTATAAATTTTGGTAACGCTGTTGCGCGGATGGGAAAGTTTATCGGCCAGCTCGCCATCATTCGTCATCAGCAAAAGCCCTGTAGTATTGCGGTCTAAACGGCCAACCGGATAAATGCGTTCGCGGCTTGCTTTTTCTACCAGTTGCATCACGGTGCGGCGTTCCTGCGGGTCTTCCGTTGTCGTGATATAATCTTTAGGCTTGTTCAGCAGCACGTAAACCATTTTTTCACGCTTTAATGTTTCTCCGTTATAGCGGATCACATCTTTTATCGGGTCTATTTTTGCGCCCAATTCAGAAACCACTTCACCATTTACAGAAACCACACCGGCTTCAATCAATTCGTCTGCTTTCCGGCGGGAACAAACCCCGGCGTTGGCAATGTAGCGGTTCAGGCGGATCAGGCCCGTATCTTTGCTGCTCCGGCTGCTGTTTGTGGGGTCGGCCGGCTTGTTGCGGGAACGCATAACCGGTTTTTTCCCGGTGGTATCGTCGGCCCTGACGTATTGTTTTTCTTTTCCGCTGAAATCTTTCTCATACGGCCGGCCTTCAGAACTATTGCTTTTAAAAGATTTGTTTGGGCGAAAATCCTTAAAATCATCCGTGTTCCTACTTTTAAAAGGCCTGTCAGCCCGTGCTCCGGAAGATGGTTTGGCAGAAAAACTGTGTTCTTTAAATGGCCTTCCTTCGGTGCTGTTGTTGCGGAAAGGCGGCCTGCTGTCGTCTGATTTTTTACTGCTAAAAGAAGCATTGCTGTTGTCGCGGCTTTTAAAACGGCTATTTTCTGCGGATGGTTTACCAAATCTTTTTTCTGCGGATGCTTCTTTTGCACCACCAAAAGATTTTTTAGGTGCGCCAAAAGCAGAAGGTTTTCTTTTGAAGCTACCTTCGCCTGTATTTTCATTTTTTGGAGAAGAAGAAAAACTTCTGCCGGCAGCAGGTTTACCAGGTCTTCTGGTTGGGCCGGCGGATTTGTCATCACGACTGTTCCCTTGTTTTTTATATGCCATTTTAAGCTTTAACCGTTTTTTTACCGGGGAAGCAAAGGTAAGTTTTTCAGCCTCACCACGCAACATTAATCCGTTTTATAACAAGGGTTTATGGTAGGACAACAGATATTTTTAAAGCTGTGTTTGAAGCTATTTTTGGGTCAGGGTTTAGCATCATATTTGTAACTATTTGATATTCTGAAATATATATTTAGCTTTGCCGACATTAATCAGTAATATATAACTAAAACCAAAATGACTATGTACAAAAAACACTTAATTACGTGCTCCGTAATCGTGTTGCTGTTTGTAATGTCAAAGTTGTTTATCTGTAGTACAACGCTAAAAAAAACAGTAGTAAAACTAAAGCCGAAAGGGGACAACGACGTGCCTGTTTCTGATCCTTCAATGGCTTTAAATTTTGCCAATGAACCCGTACCGGTCCATGATCCGAAAGTGGCAGGAAAATTAAAGCATTCCTTAAAACGGCACACTTTTAAACAGTTACAATCCAATTTGTTGCACTCCCGCGCAGCAAAATTATTTAAAGTGATCGAACCGATCCTTAAAAATTACGGTATCCCGGATGATTTCAAATACATTCCGATTGTAGAATCAGGCCTGGAACAAGGTGTTTCGCCAAAAGGTGCAAAAGGTTTATGGCAATTTATGCCCGGAACTGCTCGTACTTATGGCCTTAAAGTTAATTCTGCACATGATGAACGCCTCAACCTAAAAAAATCTACGGTTGCAGCTTGCCATTACCTGCGGGAACTTTATGACGAATTTCATAACTGGACGCTGGTGGCGGCGGCCTACAATAATGGTTCGATCAAGCTGGCGCAGCAAATGAAAGTGCAAAAAAAACACAACTATTTTCGTTTGCACCTAAACCATGAAACCGGCAGGTATATTTATGACCTGGTTGCCGTTAAGCAAATAATTACCCGGCCGGGCGATTTCGGCTACCAATACAATGAGCCGGATTACATGGCCTTTAATTAAAAACGTTACACCAGGAGCACAATGGCAAAAAGGCTTCGGGAGATTTTCCGAAGCCTTTTTTTGCTTGTTTAAATTTTTATCAAATCCTTTGGTATGTTTAGGATTGACAATAGTGCTTCTTTTATGCCTGTAAATTCTGGTTTATACATATACCGATACATAAAACATAAGGGTTATTGATTTTTATGGGGTAAAAGAAGCATCGAAAACTTTGAACAAACTTTAAACAAAGTCTTAAATTGCCAAATAAGAAAAGATATAGCAGTTAAAACCATTCAAATTCAATAATATTACGGCATGAAAAAACGGTTTTTGATAAGCCTGCTTAGTTTAACAACTATTTTACAAAGTTGTATTGTTGTTGGTGGTGTGTTTAGGGCTGGTTTTAAAATGGGTATTTATTCAGTTTTCCTGATTTTGGGATTGCTGGTTTGGGTGATTTTTAAAAGATCGAACCGAAAATAAAAGCTTTCGTAAAATCAGGTGCTAAAAGAAGTATTCACCAGTTCAATCAAAACTTCTGCAATGGTGTGGGTTTTGATTTGCAAAAACAATAAATTAACGATCCTGTTAGCTTCATAAATTAAAAACAAAACGAATGAAAAAATTAAACCTTTCCTTACTGGTTGCCGCATTAATGGCGCTGAGCAGTTGTACCGCTATAGGCGGGATTTTTAAAGCCGGTGCTGCTGTTGGCATTATAGCAGTTGTTGTGGTAATCCTGGTAATTATCTGGGTCATCTCCCTTTTCAGAGGAAGAGGTAATTAAATTTACCCATATAAATCATTGTAATCGATCTTTATAAAAATCCTGGTTTATTTAAACCGGGATTTTTTTGCGTTTGGATATTTTACAAAAAAGTAAAGCTCCTGATGGGCAGGAGCTTTTACTAACCAATTATAAACCTAAATTATGAGAAGGCGGATTTGAACAAAAAATATTTGTTAATCTTTTTTAACAGTGTAAAGATAACACTATCTTTCTTAAACGCAAAGATTTTTCTTTTAATTTTTTAAATAAATAAAATAATACCCTCCTTTTTTATTCTTTTTTCATTAATTTCTATAGAAATAAAAAAATAATGGCCAGTAATTGATTTTAAATTTTTGGCCTGCTGCTTTTATGAAGCAAAAGTTAGTGTCCAAGACATCTTCTTTCAATTAAGTCCTTCTATCGGTTCATATATATCAATTTAAGTTAAAATTTTACTGCTTTTACCTTTTTAGAAAGAAATTCAACCTAAAAAATGAAAAGAAATCATAAACAGGCCATCGAAAAGGTACAAATACGCGATGTTGGTATCCGCACTAAAACTATTATTGCCAAATCTTTAGCCAGCTTAATTTATTGCTTTAATTGCGGTTACTGAAATCCAAACTGTAATTTTACTGTATTGAATAAAGCTTCCATAAATTAAAAAATGATCATCCTTGTTTTCTTTTTGTCCCACTGGTTTCTTTCCCTGTTCTTTCAAACGTTTTTTTTGCATCGGTATGCTTCGCACAAAATGTTTAAGCTAAATCCTTTCTGGGAAAAAACATTTTATTTGATGACGTATGTTTTTCAAGGTTCTTCCTTTCTGAACCCACGCGCTTATGCCATTTTGCACCGGATGCACCACACTTATAGCGACACCGAAAAGGACCCCCACTCGCCGTATTTTGTAAAAGATGTTTGGGGTTTGATGGTCAAAACCAAAAATATTTATATGGATTACCAAAAGCATAAAATTGAACCTGAACCTGCTTTTCGTGATCGTTACCCAACCTGGGCATTCATCGACCGGATGGGCGATCATTGGGTCAGCAGGATTGCTTTCGGCTTGTTGTACATTGCTTTTTATGTTGCATTTGCCGCACAATGGTGGATGTTTTTATTGCTGCCGGTGCACTTTTTGATGGGCCCGCTGCATGGTGCAATTGTAAACTGGTGCGGGCACAAATACGGTTATTCCAATTTTAACAATTGCGACCATAGTAAAAATATGCTGCCCTTGGATTTTTTGATGCTGGGCGAACTTTTTCAAAACAACCATCACAAAAAACCAAACGATGCCAACTTTGCAAAACGCTGGTTTGAATTGGACCCGACTTATCCGGTTATGAAACTGATGCACCACTTGCATATCATCAGGCTTAGAAAAACCTAATTTTAAAATTTTGCAATTGTTGTAGTTCTTAATTGGATATATTTATATTATAGATGGTCCGCTTTATCCTGATCTTTCTTTTATTCCTGGTCTCATTGCTGGCCATTGTTCCGGCACCAACTTATCATCTTTGGATATTGGCAATTTTGGTTACCGAGTTTCCATATATATTTATCATCGTTACAATTGTTTTGTTTTTGATCAGGACGAGGTTGATCTGGTATAAAAGAGCCGGAAATACCTTGTCGTTCATTACGTTGATACTGTTTTTATCACCTGTTTTTAGGGCTTATGCTATCGCTTCAAAACTTCCGCGGGAATTAAATACAACACTTGGGACACAAGGTTCCAAGTTAATAAAACCATATCTGACCCAACCCTTTTCTTTCTTCTCCATGTTTTCCGGGATTGATGGAAAAGCCGTTCCGTTCCAAACTTTCACTTACAAAACTTATCCGGAAGTTGGATTACAATTGGATTATTTCCCTTCGCAACCTCCCGGAAAAAAACCTTGTGTTGTGGTTATTCACGGCGGTTCATGGGGTGGAGGGGACGATAAGCAATTGCCGGAACTGAACAGTTACCTGGCACGCAGAGGTTATCAGGTAGTTTCTTTGGATTACCGGTTGGCACCAGAATATCAAAATCCGCTACCGGTGGAAGATGTACGATCTTGTATCCAATATTTAAAAACAAATGCAGAAAAATTACAGATCGACACAAACAATTTTGTTTTGCTTGGAAGATCGGCAGGCGCACAAATTGCTTTGCTGGCCGCTTATACTTTAAAAAATGAAGGCATAAAAGGGGTAATTGATTTTTACGGGCCGGCAGATATGGTCTTCGGCTATTTTGTGCCGTCCAATCCATTAGTCCTGGATTCGCACAAAGTGATGCAAGATTATCTGGGCGGAACTTACCGGCAAGTTCCGGAAAAGTATGCGGCAAGTTCCCCGATATTACATGTTGATGCACATTCTGTTCCAACTTTATTGATCCATGGGCAAAACGATGTGCTGGTTTCTTATCAGCATAGCGTGCACCTCAATTCAAAACTGAACCAACTCCATGTAAAACATTATTTATTGAGCTTGCCTTGGGCAACACATGGCTGCGATTTCAATCTGAACGGGCCGAGCGGACAATTGGCCACTTATACTGTAGAACGTTTTTTGAACGTTGTAACTTCTGCAAAATAATGCAGCAGAACTGTAAAAATCCGTTAGCGTATAAATCAATTCAAATCTTTAAAAAATAAATTATGAACAGGAAATATAGCTGGATGCTTCTTTTACCGGTATTTTTTTCGGTTGCTTCTTTCAAACCTATTGTTCCGGTTAGAGATGTTGTTGTGTTAAAATCTTCAACTTCAGAAAATATAGTTTTTGTGGAGAATGACTGGAATGCGGCGGTAAAAAAAGCATCGGCACAAAAAAAATACATTTTTGTGGATTGCTACGCCACCTGGTGCGGCCCTTGTAAAATGCTGAAATTGCGGACCTTTACCAACCGGAAAGTTGCCGATTTTTTCAACAAAAACTTTATCAATGTTTCGATTGACATGGAAGCCGGACAAGGCCCCGCATTAGCGCAGAAATGGCAAATCCAAGCCTATCCCACTTTGATTATTTTTGATGAAAATGCCAAACCGGTACTTGGTACCATGGGGTTTATGGGCCCGGATGATTTGATGCGCTTTGCAGAACAAGCCCTTCAAAAGAAATAAAACCATGCTTCTTTTTATCAGGTAAAAATTGTAACCACTAAACCTTGTGCCCAAAAGTTTGTAACCCTTGCATGGAAAACAAGCAGCAAAAAAAGGCCTTTCTTTTTGATATGGACGGCACGATGGTGGACAATATGGAATATCATGGCAAAGCCTGGTTTGATATTTTAAACAATGACCTTGGTGCCGGGCTAAGCAAGGAAGAAGTCAAAAAAGAAATGTACGGCAAAAACCCGGAAGTTTTAGAGCGCGTTTTTGGCAAAGGGAAGTTTACGCCGGAAGAAATGGACGAATACGGTATGCGTAAAGAAAAAGATTACCAGGAACGTTACAAGCCACATTTAACACTGATCGACGGGTTAAGTAATTTTTTGAAAAAAGCGGGCGAACAACAAACCCCGATGGCAATTGCTTCGGCAGCCATTCCCTTTAATATTGATTTTGTGGTTGATAATTTATACATCCGCCATTATCTAAAAACCATCATCAGTGCGGATGATGTGGAGAAAAGCAAACCCGACCCGGAAACATTTTTAAAAGCAGCAGCAGCACTTGGCGTAAAACCGGAAGAATGTATTGTTTTTGAAGACGCACCGAAAGGCGTGGAAGCAGCCAAAAATGCAAAAATGAAATGTGTTGTTTTAACTACCGCGCACAAAGAGGGGGATTTTGAAGAACACGATAATGTGTTGTTTTTTATTAAGGGTTATACGGATCCAAGAGTGTTGGAATTGTTGAAGTGATACTGTTTTTACCTGCATAAAAACAGTATCATGTAAGTAGAGCTTTAAGGTTTAGAATAGAAATGGATTAGCTTTATTACTGATTTATCCAAGCTGTGGTTGCCAAAATACTTTTATTTCTTTCACATCAACCTTTTTGCGTGCTTGTACCAGATCATAACTTTCCTGCACGCGCAACCAAAATTCGGGCGTGGTGTTTTTAAAACCGGCAGATAGCTTTAAAGCCATTTCAGAACTAATGCCCTGCTTGCCATTGATAATTGCCGAAAGTGTCTTACGAGTGGTTTGCAGCCCTTTGGCAACTTCCGTAATCGTTAATTCTTGTCCGGTTTCTGCCCTAATGCCTTCGATAGTTTCAAGTATTAACTCGCCCGGATGTGCCGGATCAAACATGACCATAATAAATTCCCTCCTTTAATGATAATCTGTATAATCTACATCCGCAACATCTTCCTCAATAAAGCGAAAAATAATGCGAAAGTTTTTGTCAACCTTAACGCTCCAAAAATCTTTCCTATTTCCCGAAAGCTTATGAAGATTATAACCCGGAACATTCATTTCTGCAGGCGAAGCTACATTATCTAAACGGGTTAAAATCCGGCGAATTTTACTAACGTGCCCTGGTGTTAGTTTAGCAGTATTTCCACTGTCATAAAACTGCTTTAGTCCTTTATGATTAAAGCTAACGATCATATACAAATGTAACGCATAAGGTGTCGGAGAACAAATTTATTTTTATGCTGTTGCCTGTTTTTATCTTTAATGATTACAAAAACCAAAATACCTGCTAAAAAAGCAAAGCCAATACCTGTCGCAAATGTTGCACTTTGGGAAGATTTAAAAGACGCTGCATCAGAAGTTCGTTTACGTAAAAAAGGAAACCTACAATTAAAAACCGCTCAGGATCTTTTAAATGAACTGGAATTAGACGTTTAAAACGTAAGATTTCTTTTAATTTAAAATACAGCAATTAGAGTATCAGCATTATCCGAAGGTGATTGAGGCGGTGTTGAAGAAGCTGAAGTAAGTTTGTGTTTGATGCTGTTTTTATCGGCATAAAAACAGTATTGGAATTAGAAAGAGTTTGATTAAATTTGATTTAAAACCCAAAAGAGAAAGATGAAAGTTTTAATAGAAATCCCCGACGATGAAGCTTCTTTTGGCATGAAAGTTTTAAAAAGCCTTTCGTTTGTTAAAAAAGCAAAGCCAATCTCAGTTGAAAATGTTGGGCTTTGGGAGGATTTAAATGAAGCTGCAGTTGAAGTCCGTTTACACAAGCAAGGGAAAATCAAGCTGAAAACTGCCCGGGAACTTTTAGATGAGTTATAGCATTTTTCCTACCGGGCGTTTTGAGAAAGAAATCAAGCGGCTAATCAAAAAATTTCCTTCGCTAAAAGTTGAATATGCCGAACTCATCAATCATATTTCCCAAAATCCTGAAACAGGTACTTTCATCGGCAACAACTGTTATAAAATCCGTTTGGGCATTAGCAGTAAAGGAAAAAGTGGCGGGGCCAGGGTTATCACCTATTTGTATTTAGCATCTGAAACAATATACTTACTGACTATTTATGATAAAGGCGAAAAAGCTAATTTAAAATTTAGTGAGCTTAAAGAAATGATCGAAAGTTTGGAATTGGATGTTTGATTTAACGCTCCAAATATCCGCTTTAAAATCCAGCAATTGGAACATCAGCATTATCCAAAAGTTATTGAGATTGTATTGAAGAAGTTGAAATGATTTTGGATGCTGTTTTTATCGGTAAAAAAACAGTATTGGGATGAGAAAAAGTTTAAAACTTAAAAGTAACTTAAATTCAATATTTTAAACCTCAAAAGGCTTGCTGGTTATTACAGTTTTAAAATTATAAGAAGTATATTGAACAAAACTTAAATTGAAGTTATACAGCGAAGCGTAAATCACTTAGTATATCTTCTGATGGTATTTGAAATAATCACTCCGGTATTACCATCAATTACTAGTACTCTTTTATCTCCATAAAGTAAATCGACGTTTGGATCTACAGGAAAACTGACCTCATATTCTGGTGGTTCTGAATCATGTGGCAATAAAGTTCTGGAAACGTCTACATATTTATTATCCTTCATAATGTCGATATTAAACTCATTCTTGATTTTTAGTGCCAAATCATCTATGGAAAATTGATAGGGCTTATCAAAGTCAATCTCCTTGGTTACACTCCCATTACCATCGTAAAATTTTTGAATCCCTATAGGAAAATCATAGAATATTTCTATTGAGCTTTGTATGGCTCCACTATATTTAGCATATATATTTTGCGTTTTAAAAGGAGTATCTTTTAGTTTTATATCTTCAACATAGGTGTCTCCGGCAGTGAATTGCTTTACACTATTTCCATTGGACAAAATAAAATTAGCCACCCCATTAACTTGTATTTCATCAAAGCTTTTGTTATCTAATGTAGCCATCTTAGGCGGTGTTGTATTGTTTAAAAAATGTTCTTTTTGTTGCGCTTTACAACTTAACACACTTAACATCAATCCTAAAAAAAATACTTTTTTCATTTTTTATAATTTAAATTATTAGAATAAGACGTTTACACATTCTATTATACCAAAAAGTTCGTTAACTCGTAGCTTTTCATCAATAGAAATATAAAACTAAATTCCATGCTTCTTTTATCACCTTAAATACCATCACCCAAAAATCATTATTTTTTTACCTTTGCGGCTTAATTTACACCGCGCATGAGCCAGCCCGTAAAAATAAAAAATGCTTTAATTTCTGTTTATTACAAGGATAATTTAGAACCAATTATCCACGAGTTAAACCGGCTGGGTGTAAACATTTATTCTACCGGCGGCACGGAAACTTTTATTAAAAATTTAGGTGTTGATGTTATTCCGGTAGAGGATTTGACTTCTTATCCTTCCATTTTGGGCGGCCGCGTGAAAACACTTCACCCTAAAATATTTGGTGGCATTTTAAACCGCCGCGAACATGAAGGCGACCAGCAGCAAATTGCAGAATACGAAATCCCGCAGATTGATCTGGTAATTGTAGATTTATATCCTTTTGAAGAAACGGTTAAAAAAGCCCTCTCTTCTGGAGAGGGTTTGGGTGAGGCCGACATTATTGAAAAGATTGATATCGGCGGCATTTCCCTCATCCGCGCAGCAGCGAAAAACTTTCAGGATGTTACGATCATCGCTTCCAAAAACGATTACAGCGAACTGGAAAACATCCTGAACACCCAAAATGGGGAAACCACTTTGGAGCAGCGCAAAGCTTTTGCCTGTAAAGGTTTCCATGTTTCTTCACATTATGATTCCGCTATTTTCAATTACTTCAACAAAAATGAACCTTTAAACATCTTCAAACAAAGCGTTGAGCCAGCGCAAGTTTTGCGTTACGGCGAAAATCCGCATCAGCAAGGGATTTTTTATGGCAACTTGGATCAGTTGTTTGATAAACTGGGGGGCAAAGAGCTTTCCTACAATAACCTGGTTGATGTAGATGCCGCAGTTGCTTTAATCGATGAATTTGAAGAGCCAACCGTAGCGATCCTAAAACATACCAATGCTTGCGGACTCGCCAGTAAAGAAACTGTTTTACAATCCTGGCTTGCTGCGTTGGCTTGTGATCCGGTTTCAGCTTTCGGCGGCGTAATTATTACCAATAGAGAAGTAGATGCGGCCACGGCAACAGAAATCAGCAAATTGTTTTTTGAAGTTTTAATTGCTCCGGAATATAGTAAAGACGCTGTAAAAACCTTAACTTCAAAAAAAAATAGGATCATTTTGTTACGCAAACCGGTAGAGCTTCCTTTAAAATTATTCAAAACGTTGCTAAACGGCGTGATCGAGCAGGATAAAGATGCCGTGATTGAAGGCCCGGAAAAAATGCAAACCGTTACCACCAAACAACCAACCGAACAGCAACTGAAGGATTTATTTTTTGCTAATAAAATTGTAAAACACACCAAATCAAACACAATTGTACTTGCTAAAAACAGTATGCTGATTGCGAGCGGCGTTGGCCAAACTTCCCGTGTGGATGCCTTGAAACAGGCAATTGCAAAAGCACTTAGTTTTGGTCTTGAGCTGAAAGATGCAGTAATGGCTTCGGATGCTTTTTTCCCTTTTCCGGATTGTGTAGAAATTGCTGCCGATGCAGGAATTGCTGCTATTGTACAACCCGGAGGCTCGATCAAAGACCAGGGTTCTACCCAAATGGCCAATCAAAAAAACATCGTGATGGTAACCACAGGTGTGCGCCATTTTAAACATTGATACTTCGCGATAAATCTGTTCCGGTAATTCTTTTATGGAACAATTTTTCGTAAACTTTGCAGCTAATTCTGATTTAAAAACAAATGGGTCTATTTAACTTTTTCACGCAGGAAATTGCCATTGATTTGGGCACTGCAAATACCCTGATTATACACAACGATAAAGTGGTGGTGGATGAACCTTCCATCGTCGCGTTTGATCGAACGACGAATAAAATAATTGCCATCGGGCGCCAGGCCATGCAAATGGAAGGCAAAACCCACGATAATATCCGGACAGTCAGGCCATTAAAAGATGGTGTAATTGCTGATTTCAATGCTTCGGAACACATGATCCGCGGCATGATCAAGATGATTAACAAAGGTAAAGGCTGGTTTTTTCCTTCGCTGCGGATGGTAATCTGTATCCCTTCCGGCATTACCGAAGTAGAAAAACGTGCCGTTCGGGATTCTGCTGAAATTGCAGGTGCAAAAGAAGTATATCTAATTTATGAACCGATGGCTGCCGCTGTTGGGATTGGCATCGATGTGGAAGAACCAATGGGAAACATGATTATTGATATTGGTGGCGGAACGACGGAAATCGCGGTTATTGCGCTTTCCGGTATCGTTTGCGATCAATCCATTCGTGTGGCCGGAGATAATTTTGATTCTGACATTGTACAATACATCCGCCGCCAGCACAATATTATGATTGGCGACCGCACAGCCGAAAAAATCAAAATTGAAGTTGGTGCCGCGTTGCCGGAGCTGGCAGATCCACCACCGGATTTTGCTGTACAAGGCCGCGATTTGATGACGGGCGTTCCGAAGCAAATCACCGTTTCATATACCGAGATTGCGCATTGCCTGGACAAATCAATTTCCAAAATTGAAGAAGCTATTTTAAAAGCATTGGAAATTACACCGCCCGAACTTTCTGCGGATATTTATCAAACCGGCATTTATCTGACCGGCGGCGGTGCTTTGCTGCGCGGATTGGACAAGCGTGTGGCCGCGAAAACCAAACTGCCGGTGCATGTAGCCGAAGATCCGCTTCGTGCGGTAGTACGAGGCACGGGTACAGCCCTGAAAAATATCGGAACTTTTAAATTTTTAATGCAGTAAAAAGAGTTGCCAGTTGTGAGTTGCCAGTTGTGAGTTACCGGTAACTGGCAACTGGCAACCCACAACTCCTTATAGAATGCGTAACCTCTTGATTTTTATTAGCAAGTACAACGCATTTTTTTTGTTTGTTATTTTTGAGGTCGCTTCCTTAGTTACTTTCGTCAACTACAATAATTTTCAGAAAGCTACTTTCATCAGTTCATCTAATGAGGTTGTAGGCAACATTTACGCAAAAGCAGATCAACTGACAGATTACCTCAAATTAAACATAACCAACGATAGCCTGGCCAGCGAGAATGCCCGTTTGCGCAATCAGCTTAAGTCTTCTTTTTATGTAGATTCTTCTATGGTAAAAACAGTAAGCGATACAATCAACAAACAGCAGTACACCTATATTTCGGCCAGGGTGATCAACAATTCTTTCAATAGAAGAAATAATTACCTCACCATCAACCGGGGCAGCAATGCCGGCATTACCAAAGGAATGGGCGTTATTTCCAGTTCGGGCGTGGTGGGTATTGTTACTTTTACCGGGCCAAATCTGGCAACCATACAATCTTTATTACACGAAAATACACGTATCAGTGCTATGCTGACAGATTCTAACAACGTAGGTTCACTGATTTGGGACAACAACCTCGACCCAACAAAAGCAATGCTCATCAACTACATGAAGCAGATAAAAATCAAATTGGGCACACCGGTAGTCACTTCCGGCTATTCGCTTTTTCCAAAGGGTACAATGCTGGGCCATATCAGTAAATTAGATGCAAAAAACAGCAGTAACGGATCAGGGATTGAAGTAAACTTATCCGTAAATTTCAGTAACCTGCAATATGTTTATGTGGTAACCAACAAACTGGCGCAGGAACAGGAGAAACTGGAGGCGCAGGAAAAACAATGAGCAGAACGGTTTTATTTAATGTACTGCGCTTTATCGTGCTGGTTTTTATACAGGTATTTTTGTTAAAGAATATCTCGCTTTACCACATTGTTACGCCGTACTTTTATATCCTGTTCATACTTCTTTTACCATTCAATATTCCGAATTTTCTATTGTATCTGCTGGCTTTTGGGTTAGGCATTACCATTGATGCTTTTTATGATACGCCCGGATTGCATACAGCTTCCTGTATTTTTTTAGCCTATGTACGGATCATTTTCATCAGCGTAACCGTACAAAAAGAAGGTTTTGACAACGAGCCGGAACCAACTTTAGGCATCATGGGTTTCAGGTGGTTTTTTTTATATGCACTGGTCCTGACGTTTCTGCACCACTTTTTCCTGCTTAACCTGGAATCATTTCATTTATCGGAAATCCTGTTTACCATTACACATGTTGTTTTCAGCACTATCTTTACAGTAATTTTAATGTTAATCTCCGGTTTAATGTTTTTTAAGAAGAAAGCACGCCAATGAATAGTTTTTTTGAAAGGCGGTACGTCATCCTTGGTATCTTCATTGTGGTTATGCTGATGCTGATCGGCCGCTTGTTTTACATCCAAATTGTGGACGATAAGTATTTGGCGTTTGCGCAAAATAATGTGATCCGCAGGTTTGTCAAGTATCCAGACCGCGGTGCCATCCTCGACAGACACAATAAAATCTTAGTGCAAAACGAGCACGTATATGATATTTTGGTGATCCCAAAACAAGTACAGGAATTTGACACGCTGCAATTTTGTAAATTGCTCCAGATCGATAAAAAAGGCTTCGACCAACGCTGGGAAAAAGCTAAAAAGTATTCCTACTTCCGATCATCAGTATTTGAAAAGCAGTTATCTGCAAAACTCTATAATTCTTTTCAGGAACACCTTTTCGAGTTTCCGGGATTTTTTGTACAACCCCGAACGGTTAGGATCTATCCTGATTCTGTTGCCGCACAATTTCTTGGTTATATCAGCGAAGTAAATGACCAAACAATTGAGAAATCACATGGCTACTATCACCCCGGGGATTATGTAGGTAAAAGTGGTGTTGAAAAAGCTTATGAAGATGTTTTGCGCGGACAACGGGGAGTAGAAAACTTGCTGGTAGATTCAAGAAATGTACCGAAAGGAAAATATTTGAATGGACGGTATGACACTGCCGCAGTGGCCGGGGAAAGACTGATTTCTTCTTTGGACATCCGCATCCAAAAGCTGGGCGAAAAACTGATGCAGAACAAAGTAGGCAGTATTGTAGCCATCGAACCATCCACCGGCGAAATCCTGGCATTTGTTAGCAGCCCGACTTATGACCCAAACGATTTGGTTGGCCGCGAACGGGGCAATAACATTTCGGCAATGTATAAAAATCCGTATAATCCTTTGTTTATTCGACCTATACAAGCTTATTACCCACCTGGCTCTTCCTTTAAACCGCTTGCGGCATTGATCGCGTTACAAAAAGGCCTTATTACACCACATACAAGTTATTTTTGCAATGGAGTATATTGGGCTGGAAACCATCCGGTACATTGCATGCACCGACATGGAGAAACAAACCTGAGTTTGGCTATTGAAGGATCATGCAACGTATATTTTTCGTCAGTATTTGCTAAACTGATGAATGCTAACGGTACCCGTAATATTGAAAACTCTTATCTGGATTGGAAGGACGATGTGAATAAATTTGGTTTTGGCGTGAAGTTGGATGTTGATTTGCCTAACGAAAGAAAAGGACTTGTACCTACTACAGCACGTTATGACCGGACTTATGGTAAGAATCATTGGAATTCAAATACCATTATTTCGCTCGCTATCGGACAAGGCGAATTATTAGCAACGCCGCTACAAATGGCTAATATAGAATGTGCTATTGCAAACCGTGGTTTTTATTATCGCCCGCATTTGATTAAAGCTGTTGGAGACAAAGACATAATCAAGCAGGAGTTTAAAGAGAAAATTAATGTTGGCATTGATTCCATCTATTATGAACCTGTAATTAACGGTATGCAAGCCGTGGTGGACCGCGGAACTGCAGCAGCTTCTCGCATTCCCGGAATTATAATGTGTGGAAAAACCGGGACAGCTCAAAATCCTCATGGAAAAGATCATTCTGTCTTTGTTGCTTTCGCACCCCGCGATCATCCCAAAATTGCGATTGCCGTGGTGGTGGAAAACGCCGGACAAGGTGCTTCATGGGCTGCACCGATTGCTTCTTTTATCGTAGAAAAATATCTAAGGGACACCATCAGCCGCCGGCCATCCGGTATTGATGTAAAGAAATATGTGGAAGCAAACTTGTTGCCTGCCTTGCCGGGAAGCTTGCCGAAATTCAATCCGTACCTGCCTAAAGATTCCTTGAAAAAACCTCAGACCGACAGCAACAGAAAAACCATTAAGCGCGATACCGGTAAAAAAACTGCCGCAACAGTTACCTTAACTGCTGCCGGTATCAAAAGAAAAAAAGATGAATAACCAGCGCAGTCTTTTTTTTAATGTAGATTGGTTTACGGTTGTTCTTTATTTAGCACTATGCGTTATTGGTTGGTTCAATATTCATTCGGCTATTTTTGATGAAGATCATCCCAGCATTGTTGATCTTAGCACCAATTATGGCAAGCAGTTCCTTTATATTGTTTCTGCAGTTGTGCTGGCAACTATTATTTTGCTAATGGAAAGCCGGTTTTTCAGTGCTTTGGCACCGGCAGTTTATGTCATCAACATGATTTTGCTGGTCCTGGTTTTAGTGATTGGGCGAAATGTTGGCGGAAACCAGGCCTGGATTTCGCTTGGCGGCGGTTTCCGCTTGCAGCCATCTGAGTTTGCAAAATTTGCTACTTGCTTAATGCTTGCCCGCTATCTTAGCGGCACAAACATCAAAGTAACCGATACTAAATCCTTCTTGGTAGCCGCGGCCATTATCGGTTTTCCGATGGTACTAATTATTTTGCAGCCTGATGCCGGTTCCACTTTGGTTTTTTTCTCACTGATTTTTGTGTTGTACCGCGAAGGGATTTCGCCGCTTTTCCTGATTGTAACGGCATTGGTCATTACTTTGTTTATCCTTACTTTATTGCTGGATCAAACTTATCTGCTCATTGGCCTGGTAGCCATAGCTTTGTTTTTAATCTATCTTTTTCGCCGAAACCAAGCCTTAATCATTACAGTTGTAGCTGGCTTCGTAATCTCTGTTTCCATGATTTTCAGTGTCAGTTTTCTTTATCAACACGTATTGAAACAGCATCAAACGGTTAGGATTGATGAATGGCTGGGCATAACTACAGATCCAAGAGGAATTGGCTACAATGTTAACCAATCAAAAATTGCCATTGGCTCCGGCAAGTTGTGGGGGAAAGGTTATCTCAAAGGCACACAAACCAAATTTTCTTTTGTACCGGAGCAAAGCACAGATTTCATTTTTTGTACTGTTGGCGAGGAATGGGGCTTTGCCGGCACGCTCACTGTAATCCTTATTTACCTGGTATTGCTCTTTCGAATTGTTTTTATTGCAGAACGGCAACGTTCCAACTTTTCCAGGATTTATGGTTACGGCGTGGCGTCAGTCATTTTTTTTCATGTATTTATCAACGTCGGCATGACGATCGGTTTAGTCCCGGTTATCGGGATCCCGTTACCTTTGATCAGTTATGGCGGTTCTTCGTTATGGAGTTTTACGATCCTGATCTTTATCCTGCTAAAATTGGATTCTAACCGGATGGGGATTATTTAAATTTAGGTGCTAAAAGAAGCATCAGGGATATGAGTTTTTAGATGTGAGCTGAAACATGAAATCTGTTGGAAAACGCTTTACAATGCGTTTCACCTGTTCGTTCAAGCACTTGGCTGTCACGCCATAAAGCAATACCAGATCATGGTCTATCATTACTTTTTTGTTACGCAGCACTATTATTTTATCAATAATAACTTCATCCGGTATCTTAACCAATGATGTTGTCATTTCCATTTTTGCCATTTAGAAAACACATTTAGAGGTGGCCGCAAAATGCGGCCACCTCTAAATGTAGAAATAATATATCTTATCCAGATAACCTGTTTCTACAAAAAATCAGGTATTTTATTTGAAGTAATTGTAATGACGTGGTTAAACTTTAATACTAATCTTTCTTAACCAAACCTTTTCCGCAGCAAATCATAAAACCGTTCTGCTGTTGCCGGTTTTTCTTTCCAATTATTTTTAGCAACGTAATTGACGTTCAGAAAATTTTTGGCCTGCTCAAAAGTAGTATAACGGTTTAAAATATTGATTGCCTCAGAATAAGCCAGGTTATAACCGTTAAACAGTTCCTTTACAAAAAGTAATTTATCATTTAGGTTGATTATAGACGGCAAGTCGGGAACAGTTTTATTCACACTACCTGATACAGTTTCTTTGGGTTGATCCAAGCCTTTTTGTGCTGCAATCTGCTGGTTTAAGGTCAGCACCGGTTCAGGTTCCGATTTTAAATTTTTTGGTTCGACAAAATTAGGAGGAGTTTCAGGAATATTAAATATCGCTTCCGACTGTTCTTCCTCCGGTGAAATAACTTTTTCAGACTGAACAGGAACTGTAATTTCCGGCTTCACTTCCAACGATAAAAAAACTTCCTTACTTTCCGGTACAGATTTTTGTGTGGTAAAAGAAGCATCCTCCGTCAAAAGTTCATCTGCTGCATTTTGCGGCATTGCTTCCAACGGCAAAAAAGCTTCATTACCTTCTGGTACGTATTTTTGTGTGGTAAAAGAAGCATCTTCCGTCAAAAATTCATTTGCTGCATTTTGCGGCATTGCTTCCGGCAAAATAATTATTTCCTGCTGTTGGTTTGCTGCTGCCGGCACTTCCTCTAAAGTTTGCTCTGTAGCTTCAATCAGATCTTTTTTAATATTTAAAGGATCTTCCGCATAAAGCAAGTGTTCCTGCTCATTGAGATAATCAAATATTTGCGGTTTCTCCGGATAGGTATTTTTCAATTGCAAAACAAGTGTTGGAGCCTGAAGCATGGCAGGAGTTGCCTGCACATTTAGTTTTTTAAGGATACCGATATGATCAGCCAAAAAATTAGCATTGGCCATAAAAAGTTCCAACTCCAGATCATTCAATCCATTGCCGGATACTTCCAGATAACTGTACTGATCTTTCAGTTCAGCAATGATCCCACCAATTTTATTTAATATTTCCTGTTGGTTCATAATCCAGGTATAGAGAAGATGTTGATAAATCGACGCTCAAAAATAGGATTAAATTGTGATATTCGGCCTTCAAGGATCAGCGCAAATGTTATTTAATGAAGGGGTTTTTAAACGGAAAAATGAGTTTGGCGGAAGCATAGAAGTGATTTGCGGCTCGATGTTTTCCGGCAAAACAGAGGAATTGATCCGGAGGCTGAGACGCGGACAAATAGCCCGGCTTTCCGTAGAAATATTCAAACCCAAAACCGATACCCGTTATGACGAAACAGCTATTGTTTCCCATAATGCAACTGCCATACCTTCAACACCTATAGAAAATGCTTCCGTAATACTGCTATTAGGCAGCAATGCGCAAATTGTAGGGATTGACGAGGCGCAGTTTTTTGACAATGAACTGCCTGATGTTTGTAATAAACTGGCCAATAAAGGTATCAGGGTGATTGTAGCTGGCCTGGACATGGATTATACCGGCAAACCTTTTGGGCCATTACCGGCAATTATGGCTTTGGCAGAATCGGTTACCAAGGTACACGCAGTTTGTGTTATTTGCGGGCAACCAGCCTTGTACTCCTACCGGATTGTAGAAAACGAAGTTAAAATATTACTTGGCGAAAAAGAAAGCTACGAACCGCGCTGCAGGCGTTGCTTTTTATTAGGAAAAAAGGTAACAGCTTGACCGCTGCAATTAATCGTTTTGCAAAAGCATTTCCAGGTTTTTGACATCCGTTTTAAGATCGTCTAAATGACCGGCCAGCAATTTATGAAGATCAGCAGGCAAATTTTTATCCTCCAAAACATCCTGATAAGCCTTGATAGCCGCCTCATCGCCGGTTAAGCAACTGGAAATAGACACACTGTCGCTGCGATTAGATAAAGTCCCTTTTATATCCAGCCAAGCACGATGCAAAACACCTCCGAAATCGCCTTCATGGGCTGGTTTCTCCTCGCCGTTGTCGCTCAAATAATTTCTGATGGCTTCGGCCTGTATGTTCCGGGCTGTTGCCGATTGTTCAAATTGTGCCAACAAATGTTTACTGCTTACCATTTCGGCGGCTTTAGTGTAGCCTTCTTCCCCATCCACACCAATGGTTACTAAATGATGTAAACTGCTAACCAACGTTTGATCTAAACTCATAATTTTCACAATTTTATAATTAATACATCAGCTTTAACTATATGCAACCCGGATAGTTTGAATTGGACGATTATAAATTTCAACTGAATGATCTTAAAAAAGATAGATACTTCTTTTATCGGCCTAAATTTTACTTACATAAAAAAAAGTGCTGATCCTCAGACCAGCACTTTCTTACTTTTACGATTGAAATTTTAACTTGCAATTGAAATCTTCTGTTTGTCTTTAATAGAATTTTGGATACAAGTAATCATACTTGCACAAGTAGTATTCCATGAGTTTTTACTTAAAAAAGAATCAACTTTGGATAACCATTGTTTGTTGTTTTTATTGTTTAATTCCAATTCGATTGCCTCAATAAAATCTTCTGCGGTATAACCAATATGAACCAATTTATTTTTACCATAAGGGTTTACCACATCCCGGATTGCAGTCGAAACTACCGGCTTCCCTGCTGCCAGATATTCTGGTGTTTTGGTCGGGCTGATAAATCTGGTCGAATCATTCAGCATAAATGGGATCAAAGCTACATCCCATCCTGATAAATATGCCGGAAGCTGCTCATAAGTTTTTTGTCCAAGATAATGAATGTTTTCATTTTGAGGTAAAAGTTTACGGTTGATCTTTAGAACAGGGCCAATCAGCATAAAACTCCAATTTGGCCTAGCATCTGCAATTGCTTTGATCAAAGTAATATCAAAACGTTCGTCAATAACTCCATAAAATCCAAGTTTGATACCTGACACTTGTGCTTGATCTGCTGGCTGAACCTTGTTTGTCCTTGCTTTCACAAAATGGCTTTTGTCTATACTACTTGGAAAAGGATATATGTTTGCATGCTGATGCTTTTTGGCTTCATACAAAGAATGCCCGCCGGTAAACACAACATCAGATTTGGCCATTAACCTTTTCTCCAAATCTTTAAGTTCTGCCGGTGCGTTTTTAAACAGGGAAAGCTCGTCCATACAGTCATAAACTACTAAACCAGGGTTTAATTGTTCGGTAAATGACAAAGCCATTGGTGTATAATACCAGAAAAGAAAATCGTCGCCGTCTTCATCTTCCATAAAATCATCCATCAACTGTTTCATCACCAGCTTCTCTTCTGCCTTGGATAATCCGGACGGAATATGAGGAACAACTACCCACAAGTTTGGCAACCTTTTAGACAAGTCCAAATACGCCTTACCTTTTGCATCATGCATTGGCTCTTCCAGAAAATAAGTATTGAACATCTCCGAAAACCGGGTCAACAAATGTTGCGGGCGCTGATAAACAAAATCCCATCTCAGGTGTGAAAGGCAAAGCAGATTGGCTGGTAATTTTTTCATGGTTGTAAGTAGTAAGAATGAGGTTAACATATTTAAAAAAGATTTGTTCTATGCTCGTGTATTTTTTTTCGGTTTAATATTGATTAAGCAATTCTACTCTTATATTTTATACAAAAGGAGGGCACAAGTGAAAGCAGAAGCTAAAAGATAATAATGCCCAAAAGCAATTGACTTTCATTTTATTAACTTCAGTTATTAAATTGGTTTACAATATACAAATATATTTTTAACAATGTATATTTTTTCTTTTAATATGAGATTGCAAGTTAATTTTATGCTTACACAACTTGTGTAAAAAAAACAAGACAAGACTAAGGCCTGTTTCGACGGTTAAAAATATTTTCTGAAAAATATTTCTGAAAAAATATCCCCAAATTTTTTGCAATGGAAATACTTTACCTTGTTTCTTATTTCAAATACAAACCTGAACTTGATTTTGGATTAATTTCCTTTGATCAGTCGTTGTATTTCGTCTAATTTCATTAAAGCTTCCACCGGTGTAAGCGTGTTTACATCCAAAGTGTTCAACACGTCCCGGATTTTGATCAGCACCGGGTCGTCTATAGAAAACATCTGCAATTGCATCGCTTGCTTTTGTACTTTTTTAATGCTCTCTTTGATATTTTCGCCTCCTGTCCTTTCCGCTTCCAGCTTCTTCAAAATTTCTTCTGCCCTGGATAAAACTTTGGGAGGCATCCCGGCCAACTTGGCTACATGGATACCGAAACTATGTTCGCTGCCACCCGGAACCAATTTCCGCAGAAAAATAATTTTTTGTCCCGTTTCTTTCACCGCCACATTGAAGTTTTTGATGCGGTAAAAAGAGCTTGCCAATTCGTTCAGTTCGTGGTAATGCGTGGCAAAAAGTGTTTTGGCTTTTGCCGTAGGATGGTTGTGCAGATATTCGGCGATGGACCAGGCAATAGAAATGCCGTCATAAGTAGAAGTGCCGCGGCCAATCTCATCCAGTAAAACCAAGCTTCTATTTGAAATATTGTTGAGGATGCTGGCCGTTTCGTTCATTTCCACCATAAAAGTGGATTCACCCGAGCTGAGGTTATCCGACGCGCCAACGCGTGTAAATATTTTATCTGTCAAACCAATGCGTGCTTCTTTTGCAGGCACAAAACAGCCAATCTGCGCCATTAGTACGATCAATCCAGTTTGCCGGAGAACAGCAGATTTACCGGCCATGTTCGGGCCGGTAATGATAATGATCTGCTGCGTTTCCGAATCCAGGAAAACATCATTGGTGATGTATTCTTCGCCCAACGGCAGGTTTTTCTCGATCACCGGATGCCTGCCTCCTTTGATATCAATGCAATCTGTTAAAGCAACCGTTGGCTTACAGTAACTGTTTTTGTGCGCCAGCTTGGCAAAGCAAAGCAGCACATCCAATTTGGCCAGAATGCGGGCGTTCAGTTGTATAGGTTTAATATACGTGCCGATGCTGTGCAGCAGGTTATGATACAACTTGGTTTCTATGGCAAAAATCTTTTCTTCCGCGCCCAAGATCTGCTCTTCATATTCTTTCAGTTCCGGGGTGATGTAACGTTCGGCATTTACCAGCGTTTGTTTCCTGATCCATTGCAAAGGCACTTTATCTTTGTGCGTGTGCGTTACTTCCAGATAATAGCCAAAAACGCTGTTGAAAGCTACTTTTAACGATGGTATCCCGGTTTCTTCTGCTTCCCGGCGTTGTATCTCCAGCAGGAAATCTTTTCCGCCAAAAGCAATTTTACGCAAATGGTCCAGTTCTTCATCTACGCCATCCGCAATCACTTCACCTTTGGCAATCAGCACGGGTGGTTCCGGTTGCAATTCTTTTTCGATCTGTTCGCGGATCAGTTGGCAAGGGTTCAATTGTTCAGCCAATTGTTTCAAAAACAAATTGTCGGAGTGTTCGCAAAGGTGCCGCACTTCAGCCGTAGCCAGCAATGCTCTTTTTAGCTGTATAATTTCGCGAGGGTTGACTTTTTGCAATCCAATCTTGGATATCAGCCGTTCGAGGTCGCCAATCTGTTTGATCTGCTGCAACAATTGCCCGGCCAATGCTTCTTTTACATATAAAAAACCCACAACTTCCAGCCGCTCTTCAATCGGTTTCAGCTCTTTTAAAGGCATCAGTATCCAATTGCGCAGCAACCTTGCGCCCATGGGCGACGCTGTTTGATCAAGCACATGAAATAGGGTTATTGCATTTTCGTTCGCCGAATCCAGCAATTCTAAATTTCGAACCGTAAAACGGTCCAGCCACATGTATTTCTGATGTTCGATGCGGCTAATTCCCGAAATGTGCTGCAAGTTCCGGTGTTCGGTTTCGTTGATGTAATACAAGGTTACACCGGCCGCAACTACAGCCAACGGCAAACGGTCAATGCCAAAACCTTTTAAGTTCTTCACTTCAAAATGCTTCAATAAAGTTTCCGAAGCGAAATCGAAAGTAAAAGCCCAGTCGTCAATCGGATAAGTATAAAAACCATCGCCAAAGGCTTCGGCAAATTCATTTCGTTTTTGTTTAGAAAAGATCACCTCGTTTGGCCTGTAGCTTTGCAGCAACTGGTCGATGTAGTCCGCATCGCCCTGCGCAGTCAGAAACTCGCCGGTAGAAATATCCAGCAAAGCCAAACCAATCAGGTTTTTATCAAAATGCAGCGCGGCCAAATAATTGTTGGCTTTTTGGTTGAGGATATTGTCATTGTAAGAAACACCAGGCGTGACCAGTTCTGTAACGCCTCTTTTTACGATGGTTTTGGTTGCTTTCGGATCTTCCAACTGGTCGCAAATGGCCACACGCTGACCTGCACGGACTAATTTGGGAAGGTAAGTATCCAGCGAATGGTGCGGAAAACCCGCCAGTTCGATAGAAGTACCCGAACCGTTTGCCCTTTTGGTAAGGATAATCCCCAGAATACGGGAAGCGGTAACGGCATCTTCCCCAAAAGTTTCATAAAAATCGCCCACCCGAAACAACAGCAAAGCACCCGGATATTTGGCCTTGATGTGGCTGTGCTGCTGCATTAAAGGGGTTTCTGCCGAGGTCTTCTTTCCCAAATCTCAATTCAATTAAACAGTAAAGTTAAAGCTTGAAAAGTTTTTTACGGCAGATGTGAAAAACTTGTGCTAAAAGAAGCATTGCCTGTACCAGATTTGACCGTTACCAATTTTTACCCGATAAAAGAAGCATCCGGTTTTTCTAAAAGAACAGAGCCTCAACCAAGAAAAACAATTTTGCAATAACTTCAATCTAATATTATCATATTTGATCTATGAAACCTGACCTTAAACAAAAATTCAAGGAGCTTTTTGACCAGCCCGCAACGGCTGATTTTTTTGCCCCGGGACGCGTAAATTTAATTGGCGAACATATTGATTACAACGGCGGCCTGGTTTTGCCCTGTGCTATTACTTTTGGTACGGATTTATTGATCGCCCCAAATAAAGAAGGTATTTTCCGTTTCAGAAGTTTGGATTTTGAAGATCAATTGGACATTGCGGTACAGGATGCCTACACCAGAAAAGGCAAAGAATGGTATAATTATCCGCTTGGTGTAATGCAGCAATTCTTACTGAACAATAAGAAAATTACCGGTTTGGATATGCTGTTTAAAGGCGATGTGCCGATCGGTTCCGGACTTTCCTCTTCTGCTTCCATCGAAATTGTTACTGCTTTTGCGTTGAACGAAACGTTTGGTTCCGGCTTTACCAAACTCGATCTCGTGAAGCTTGGAAAAAAAGTGGAGAACGATTTTATTGGTGTGAACAGCGGCATTATGGATCAGTTTGCAGTTGCCTTCGGCGAAAAGGAAAAAGCCATCGAACTGAATTGCGATACGCTGGACTACAAAATTGTAGATTGCCAATTGCAGGATTATGTGTTGGCCATCATCAACACCAACAAGCCGCGCAAACTTTCCGAATCCAAATACAACGAACGTGTGGAGCAATGCCAAACGGCTTTAAAAGATTTGAACAAAGAGCTGCATATTGATTATTTATGCGCTATTGATACGGCAACTTTTAATCAATATGAACACCTGATCACAGACGAAACCGTAAAAAAACGGGCGCGTCATGTGATCGAAGAAAATGACCGGGTAAAAGAAGCAACACATGTTTTGGCAGATGGAGATTTAAACCGGTTTGGTGAATTGCTGTATGCCTCTCATGCTTCCTTAAAAGAACTGTACGAAGTAACCGGAAAAGAACTGGACACAATTGTTGATTTCTGCCAAACACAAGAAACTGTGGCTGGCGCACGGATGACAGGCGCGGGTTTTGGCGGCTGCGCCATTGCTTTGGTCAAAAAGGTTGCTTTTGATGATTTCTCTAAAAAACTTATTCCATATTACACCGAGAAAATTGGTTACGAACCTGCCGTTTATAATTCTTTGATTGGCGATGGTGTGAAGGAGATGTAAGAGGTGCGGGGAGCGGGGATTAGCAATCAGGTAACTTTGCGCCTCGAAATTCCAATCCCACACCTCCGCACTTGACACTTCGCAATTCTACTTCGCTCTTCGATCCTCACACCCCGCTCCCAATCCCTAAACCTCCTTAACAGGTCCTTAACATGCGCAAACTTAAACTTGAAGAATTAGGAAGGGTTGATGTGGATACTTTCAGGCAACAGGAAAAATTACCGGTAACGGTAGTTTTAGATAGCGTTAGGAGCATGCACAATGTAGGTTCTGTTTTCCGCACTTCCGATGGTTTTGCAGTGGAACATATTATCCTTTGCGGCATCACCGCCCAACCACCGCACCGAGAAATCGAGAAGACCGCTTTAGGTGCCACACAATCCATCAACTGGACATATTTTAGTGCGATAAAAGAAGCATTGCAGCATTTGCGCGATCAGGGCTATCAGATCATTGCTGTGGAGCAGGCAGAGGACAGCATCAGCTTAAACCAATTCCAGCCTGAAAGCAACCAGAAATATGCACTGATTTTTGGCAACGAAGTAAACGGCGTAAGCGAAGAAGCGATGCAAATGATTGATGCCTGTATCGAAATCCCGCAGTTTGGAACCAAGCATTCTTTCAATATCGTGGTTTCTGCCGGTATTGTGTTGTGGGATTTTTTTGCAAAACTGAATTTGAAGTAGCAAGGGTTCCTCCGGGCTGGTTATCTGATTTTCTATCTTTTAAATTTGTAAATTCGCTAACATTCTATTTTTTAGATGAAAGCAAAATACCTCAACCCGTTTACTGATTTTGGCTTTAAAAAGATTTTTGGCGAAGAAGCCAGTAAACCGCTGCTGCTTGATTTTTTAAACGCGCTTTTACCGCTGCAAAATAAAATTGCCGATCTTTCTTTTAAAAATACTGAACAACTGGGTCAAACCGATCTGGACCGGAAAGCCATTTACGACATTTACTGTGAAAATGACAAAGGCGAAAAATTTATCGTTGAACTGCAAAAGGCCAAGCAAAATTATTTTATAGAAAAGACTGTTTATTATTCTACTTTCCCGATCCGTGAACAGGCCGAAAAAGGCCAGTGGAATTACAACCTGAATGCCGTTTATCGTATCGGCATCCTGGATTTTACTTTTGATGATTACGAAACCGAACCCGAAAAAAGTGAAGTGGTGCACACCATCAAACTAAAAAACCAGCATGGCAAAGTTTTCTTTGATAAGCTAACTTACATTTACTTAGAAATGCCAAACTTTACTAAACCGGAAAACGAACTGACAACACGCTTAGACAAATGGCTGTACTTTATTAAAAACCTGGAAGATTTTCAAAACATACCGGCCATTTTTAAAGACGAAGTATTTACACAAGCTTTTGAAAAAGCCGAACTCGCCAATTTTAAACAAGACGAATTAGACCGGTACGAATACAGCTTAAAAGTGTTCAGGGACAATAAAGCTACTTATGATTATGCCGTGGAAACAGCCTTTGAAGAAGGCATAAACAAAGGAATGACTGAAGGGATATCTCAGGGGGTTTTGAAAGTTGCAAAAGCCCTGAAAGCAAGCGGTATCCCCACAGACTTAATTGCGGAAACAACCGGACTTTCAATAGATGAGATTGAAAGGTTGTAGTAAAAGCAGGAATTTTTAAAGTTTTTATGGCATAAAAGAAGCATGAAAAACTGGCTGGAAAAGTTTAAACAAGCTATTTTGCAACAAAATACTTAAATCGTTTAATCATCTCTTTGCCAGAGGTTACAGTTAATTCTAAAGTAATCAAATCTTTGTTTTGCGTGGGCATATAATCCAAACTTAAATCATGGCCGGTGTATCTTTCATCTATCGAACCGGAAGTTATAACTGTTGAACTACTGTTGGGATAATATTCGCGCAAAGTATAAACCACTTTGGGCTTGTTTACTTTGCTTATGATAACATAAAAGGTAACCTTCTGGTTTATCGGAAACTCTTCTTTAATGCCGGGGTTTTTAAAGGCTTGCAGGGTTTTCATTTCACTTACTAAAAACTCACTTGGCTGCGCTTTTTTGCAATTGGCCAACAGCACACTTAACAAGCAAAAAATAAATAATAGTTGTTTTTTCATGCAAAGCTATTGTTTGAAGATAAATTTATTTTACAATTTAAAAATTACATTAATGCCCGGCATAAAATGTTCAATAGGTATTAAGGTACTATAAACATCCAAAAAAACACCAGCTCTTAAATTAGGCGTAACTTTAGCATCAAAACTTACTGAATTGTAAAGTGAAATATTAATCCCTTTCTTTTCTTCGTATTTAATTGTGCCAAGCACTGGCTCTTCTCTTCCATCAGGATATACGCGGATGCTTCCATTTGAAAAAGCTTTTAAATTATAATACTTTAAAGAAGGCCCTATTTTTATGGAAGCATTTAGGAGAGATTGCTTATTCCCAAAAGTGTAATTAGGGTCTGCTGAAAAACTCAAGATATAGGGTATAAATAATAGGATTGAAACAATGGTATCAAAAAATGATTGAACCATTGTTTCATTTCAGATAATATTGCTGAAAAACATTTTCCTGTA
>JAABUP010000162.1_pt1 | contig 148494 bp, 144 predicted proteins | sample 5559201 | NCBI WGS metagenome assembly JAABUP01 (sample SAMN10711887, study PRJNA513373) | rock metagenome | isolation source: Antarctica rocks | place: Antarctica
GCCGGGGATCGTCACGCGACGCAGCCTCACTCGCCCTGGCTGCGACTACGAACGTTGCCGAATAGCCTGAAGGCACACTCATCCAAGGGTTATTCGACAACATTGGAACACTGCTGACTACCAGTATTCAGCAAGGAGTGCCGGCGCGGGTAGCGATGGAGATCCTCGGCCACTCGCAGATCAGCCTGACCCTGGGCACCTACACCCACGTCGTCCGCGAGCTGTCCGAGGACGCGGCCCGCCGGATGCGTGAAGCGTTGTGGGGCTAATGGCAACCAAAATGGCACCACCGCCTCCGATGTGGAGATCTTGGAACAGGTGTCTCCGCAGGTCACACGCGGAGCCGCCTCGGGGAATCGAACCCCGGACAACCTCATTACGAGTGAGGTGCTCTTCCGACTGAGCTAAGGCGGCGCTGGCGCCGAAGGTGATTCGGCGCGGCGCGCGACGCACGATACCGGACCGGTCACGCTGCGAAGCGGATCGAGCAACACAGGCACGTGGGCTCGCATACTGTCCCACAGCACGAACGCGACACCCAGGGGGAGGATCCCGCCCGGGTACGCGCCGCCTGGGCATTTCGTGGCACCAGTGCGGGCGGGGGCTCCGGCGAGCACCGCCAGCGCCGGGAAGCGATTTGGCGCGTGGCTGCTGAATCTGGTGCTGGCCGTGGTCACGCTCGGCATCGGCTGGCTGATCTGGGACGTGATCATGTGGAAGGACGGGAAGAACCCCGCCTGAGCGCTCGCGGCTCAGGTCTGCGGGCGCGCCGCGTCGTGTTCTTGACGGGGAACGCACACGCTGGCCCGTGCGCACGCGCAGCGGCGACCGGACGCCGCGAGTCGAACCACCACGGTATCGCTCGGCACGTTGTGGCCGACGACCACACCGTCACCTAACTCGGTCTCCACCGGCGTGCCGCGCGGTGGAGCCTTCGCCGAGAACTCCTGATAGAGCGGATGCTCATATTTCAGGCAGCACATCAATCGTCCGCAGGCACCGGAGATTTTCAACGGGTTGATGGGCAGATCCTGATCCTTGGCCATCTTGATGCTGACCGGCTCGAAATCACGCAGGAACGTGGCACAGCACAGGTCCCGGCCGCACGGCCCGATGCCGCCCTGCACCCGGGCCTCATCGCGGGCCGACAGCTGCCGCATGATGACCTTGGCATCCAGCACGTGGCAGATGTCGCGGACCAGGGCCCGGAAATCGACCCGCTGCGGGGCGGTGAAGTACGCCGTGAACCGGTTCAGCTTCTCCACGTAATCGATCCCGACCACCTTCATCGGGACGTCATGCTCGCGGACCAATCGTTTGAGCGCCACCTTGCACTCCGCCTTGCGGCGGCGCGCTCGCCCGTCCCGCGCTACGTCGCTATCGGCGGCCAGCCCCGCACAGGCGGGCAGGCCGCCGACCACGTCCGCCACGTCCTGGGGAGCCCACACACACTCGGCGACCTCCGGGCCGTCGTCGGTCGGCACCAGCACCTTGTCGCCGACCTGAACACCGTGACTTCCCGGGTCCAGGTAGTACAGCCGACCGTAGCGTTCGAAGCTGACCGCCATGACGCGAGGCATACTGCCAGCTTACGTCTCCGGCCGTTACGGGGAGCGCAGCGTCAGGGCCATGGCTTCACAGGCCAGCAGCGGTGCCACATTCAACGCGATGGCCTCCCGGCACGCAAGAACCGCCTCCACGCAGCGCAGCACCGCCTCAGGGGTGTAGGCCCGGGCGAGGGTCGCGACGGCTGCGGTCTGATCGCTGTGGACTTCACGGACGACCTGGCCGGCCCCGAGCTGCTGGACAAGAACGTCCCGGTACCAGCCGGCCAGGTCGATGAGCGCCCGATCAAGGGCGTCCCGCTTGGCCCTGGTCAGTCGTGATTTCTGCTCGGCCTCCAGTTCCTTCAGCGGCCGCGCCGTCCCCCGGGCTGACACCCCGCGGACCCCAACCCCGAGCGCCTGCTTCAACGCGGCGGTTTCCGGGCCGTTGCGCTCGCCCGCGCGAGCGTCCGCCTCATCCTCGGCGGCCCTGACCAGCTCGGCGGCAGCCTCGATCGCGCCGCCCACGGTCCGTAATGAGCGCGGCAGGCGCAACACGGAGGAACGGCGCTCGCGGGCACCCTCATCGCGGGCAAGTCGCCGCGCCCGGCCGACATGACCCCCTGCCGCTGCCGCGGCGAACACGGCTAGCTCCCGGCTCACGCCCTCGGCGGTCAAGACGGCGGCCACATCGCTCAACGATGGCAAGCGCAGCGCCGCTACCCGACACCGCGACCGAACGGTCGGCAGCACGTCTGAGATTGCCGGAGCGCACAGCAGGAACACGGTGGCAGCGCCCGGTTCCTCGAGCGGCTTGAGCAGCACATTGCCGGCAGCCTCAGTAAGCCGGTCGGCGTCAGCCACGATGATCACGCGGGCCCGGCCGACGGTCGGCGCCGACGAGGCGAGGGGCGCCAGCTCGCGCATCTGCTTGACCCCGAGCGAAAGACCCTCGGTGGCCACGCCGGTCACATCCGGGTGGGTGCCGGCCAGAACCTCCCGGCAGGGCCGGCAGATCCCACACCCGGTCCGCGTCTCACACTGCAAGGCGGCCGCGAACGCGAGGGCGGCAACGCTGCGTCCCGAGCCCGCCGGCCCCACCACCAGCCACGCATGGCCGGGGCGCTCACCGGCCGCCGCGATCCGAAGCTGCCCGACGATCTCGGGCTGCCCGACCAACCGGTCCCAGACGCTCATCGCCTCCTCCTGATGCTCACGCGGCATTTAATCTGCATTCGCTACGCCACTTCGCAGCTTCGCTCATGCCACGTCCAATCTGCATTCGCTACGCCACTTCGCAGCTTCGCTCATGCCACGTCCAATCTGCATTCGCTACGCCACTTCGCAGCTTCGCTCATGCCACGTCCAATCTGCATTCGCTACGCCACTTCGCAGCTTCGCTCATGCGGACACGGGTTGCCGGCCCGGGGCGGGCAGCAGCCCGCGCCGGCGCAGGCGCGCCAGCACCTCCGCGGCGACCTGCTCGGTGATGTGCTCCGCCGGCTCGGTGCCATCCACGACCAGGTAGCGGCCTCGGTGGCGGTGCGCTAGCTCCACGAACGCACCACGAACCGTCTCGTGGAAGGCTACGTCCTCGTTTTCTATCCGGTCGGCGGCGGACCGGGCCCCTGCCCTGGCCAGGCCGACTGCCGCTGGCAGGTCCAGGACCACCGTGAGATCCGGGTGCAGGCCGCCGGTCGCCGCCCGCTGTAGCCGCTGCACCTCCTCCATCCCGAGCGCCCGCCCGGCGCCCTGGTAGGCCAGCGAGGAGTCGACGTATCGGTCGCAGAGCACGACGGCGCCGCGGTCCAACGCCGGGCACAGCACCTCGACGACATGCTCGGCGCGGTCGGCGGCGTAGAGCAGCGCCTCGGCCCGGGCGGACAGTCGCGTGGTGGGATCCAACAGCAGCAACCGCAGCCGATCCCCGCTCGGGGTTGCCCCCGGTTCGTAGGTGGATACCACATCGGGGTAGCCGGCTGCGGTCAGCCGCGCGGCGAGCAGCCGCAGCTGGCTGGACTTGCCGGCCCCCTCCCCCCCTTCGAACGCGACGAAAAAGCCGCTCCGGACCGGCGCGAGACGACCGATGCGCAGCCCGGCCCGCAGCTCGGTGACGATCGACAGGCCACGCCGGTCGTCCATCTGCCGGAAGGCAAACACGCCCACGGCGGCCGCGACCAGGCCGCCAACGAACAACACGATCGTCACGCCGTCGGCGCGGACGCGTGCGTGATTGGACAGCGTCACGTGGTGCTGGCCGATCAGGCCGGCGAGGGTCGGTGCCACCGCAAGGACCAGCAGCAGGTCGGTGCGTACCAGGGACTGCACGAAGGCGAACGTGCGTCCGCGCAACTCGTTGGCCACCTCCAAACCCAGCAGCGTGTAGCCGGTGACCCAGCCCACCCCGGCGAAACTGGTCACGACAACAACGAGCAGCAGCGCCAGTGCCAGGTTTGGCGCCACCGCGAGGACAGCCAGCGAGCCGCCGGCCCCGACGACGCACATGCCGAAAAGCCGGCGCCGGCTCACCTCGGCGAGTAGCCGAGGGCCCACGCCCATGCCGAGTGCCAACCCCACGAAAACACCGCCGAACAGCAACCCATAGGCGGCGTTGCCGCCGCCGAGCAATGCCACGTAGGGCCGGCCCAGGGCGATGACCGCCCCCCCGGCGGCGAAGGCACCGAGGATTCCGACCACCAGGCCGCGCACCAGCGGGGTCTGGCCGATGAACCGCCACCCTTCGACGATGCTCCGGAAGAACCCGAGCGACTCGACCTCCTGCGCCGCCGTCCGCTGGCGGCCCGGGCTGGCGCCACTGATCTTCGACAGGCCGGCCACGGTGATCGCCGCCACCAGGAACGTGACGGCATTGAAATACAGCGAGAGGTCCACCGGATTGCTATGGAAAAACCCCAATCCGGACGCCAAAACCCGGTTTAGCGCCGCAAGCAGGGCGAAGATGGCCGCCGCGACCGCCCCACTACCGTAGGTGACGATCAAGCTGAGCTGATTCGCGGTCTCCAGCAGCTCTCTGGGCAGCAGGTTAGGCACGCTGGCTTCCTTGGCCGGAATCCAGAACAGGCCAAAGACCTCAACCAGGAAACTCGCCAGATACAGGTAATCCAGCCGCCCGAAGAACGGGATGGACGCGAACAGCGCGAAGCGCGCGAGGTCACTCACGATCATGGTCCAGCGTCGATCGAAGCGGTCAGCGAAGGCGCCAGCCAGTGGCCCCAGGAACACCGACGGCAGCAGGCGGACAATCAGCACACCGCCGATCGCGAACAGCTGCCCGGAGGACGTGGTGGCCAACTCGGCGGCCAGGGCGGTGGTGGCCAGCAGCCCCAGCCAGTCGCCCAGGCTTGACAGCGCCAACGCGACGAACAGGCGGCGGAAGTCGCGAACATGCAGCACGGCCGCCAGGTCGTGCATGGCCCCGACGTTGACCCCGGCGAGTTCGTTGACCGCCGGGTTCAGCGGGCGGCCCAGATCGTCGGGTGGGTTCTGCGCGATCGGGGGCTCCCAGGGGCGGCCGGCTGGACGCTCTAGATGCTAGCCGCGCCCGACCTGCGCTCAGCCCTTCGCGGCCGTCTTGCCGCGGCCAGTCGCCTTTCGAGGGGTCTTGCTCGAGGCCGACTTCCTGGGTGCCTTTTTCGGCGCCGGCCCGCGCGAGCGCCGCTCGGCAAGCAGCTCGGCCGCACGTTCGATGCTCACGCTTTCCACCGAGTCGCCCTTGCGCAGCGACGCGTTGGTCTCCCCGTCGCTCACATAGGGCCCAAACCGTCCCTCCCGGACGACCACCGGCGCACCGGTCGCCGGGTCGGTCCCCACCTCGCGCAGCGGTGCGGCGCCCTGACCGCGCCCGCGACGCTCCTTGGGCTGCGCGAACACGGCCCTCGCCTCATCCAGGGTGATGGTGAGAAGCTTCTCCTCTGACTCGATCGAGCGGGAGTCGCTGCCCTTTTTCAAGTACGGGCCGTAACGCCCGTTCTGCGCGGTGACCTGCTCGCCCGAGATCTCGCCGACGGTTCGCGGCAGGGTCAGCAACAGCAAGGCTTCGGCGAGGGTCACCTGATCCAGGGACATGCTCTTGAACAGCGATGCGGTGGCCGGCTTGGCCTTGCTCCCCTCGGGCAGCACCTGGGTGACATACGGGCCATAGCGCCCCGCACGCGCCACCACCGGAAAGCCGGTAGCCGGCTCGGGGCCCAGATCCCGATCGCCAGACGGTGCGTCAAGCAACGACAGGGCGGCGGCGACGGTCAGTTCGTCCGGCGCCCAATCCTCCGGGACGCTGACCCGCCGGTCCGAGTGCTGGACATACGGCCCGTAGCGACCTACGCGGACTACGACCGGAGCCCCGTCCGGGCCGTTCCCGATCGGGATGGAGTTGACCTCACGAGCATCGATGTCGGCAAGCCGCTCGGCCACCAGATTCTTCAGGCCACCGGCTCGGGCCAGGCCTCCCGCGTGTCCCTGGTCAGACCCGAAGTAGACCCGCCCCAACCAATGCCGTCCCGCCTCACGCCCGTTCGCGATCTCATCGAGGTCGTCCTCCATCGACGCGGTGAACGCATAGTCCACCAGTCGACCGAAGTAGGCCTCCAGCAAACCGATCACCGCGAAGGCGGTCCAGCTGGGGACCAGCGCGCTTCCCTTCTTCCACGCGTACCCGCGGTCCTGGATGGTGGAGATGATGGAGGCGTACGTAGAGGGTCGGCCGACGCCCAGCTCCTCGAGGTATTTCACGAGTGAGGCTTCGGTGTAGCGCGCCGGGGGCGAAGTCTCGTGTCCCTTCGGGGTGACCTCCGCGGTATGCAGGCGGTCGCCCCGCGACATGGTCGGCAGGCGGCGCTCGCGGTCCTCGAGCTCGGCTTCAGGATCGTCGGCACCCTCGACGTAGGCCCGCAGGAAGCCCGGGAAGCTGATCACCTTCCCCGACGCCGCCAGGTCCGCACGCTCGCCGGCCGCTGTCTCGATGGCGAACCGCACACTCGCCGAGGTGCCAGTAGCGTCGGCCATCTGCGAGGCGATGGTGCGCTGCCAGATCAGCTCGTAGAGCCGAAGCTCATCGGCGGACACCTCACGGGCAAGCTCGCCCGGCGTCCGGAAGCTGTCGCCGGCCGGGCGGATCGCCTCATGCGCCTCCTGGGCGTTTTTCACCTTGCGCGCGTAGATCCTCGGCGCGTTGGGCACATGGTCGGCGCCGTAGAGCTGGCGGGCGGTTGCCCTCGCCGCGTCCAAAGCGGTCTGGGACAGCGTGGTGCTGTCGGTGCGCATGTAGGTGATGTGACCGTTCTCGTAGAGGCGCTGCGCGGTGCGCATCGCGGTCTGCGCGGTCATCCGCAGCTTGCGCCCCGCTTCCTGCTGCAGGGTCGAGGTCATGAACGGCGCTGCCGGCGAACGCCTATACGGGCGCGTCTCCATGCTGGTCACCGTCGCCGGCCGACCGGCCATCGCCGCGGCGAGGGCGGTTGCCCCCGGCTGGTCGAGGACCACGACCTCGCCGCCGCTCAGAGTCCCGTCTCGCGCGAAGTCTCGGCCGGTGGCAACCCGGCTGCCGTGCACGCCGACCAGCGTCGCGGTCACCGTCGACGGTTCGCCGGCTTCGGCCGGCCGGTCCACCGACAGCTCCGCCTCCAAGCCCCAGTACGACGCGGCTCGAAACGCCATCCGCTCCCGTTCGCGCCGTACGAGCACTCGGGTTGCTACCGACTGCACCCGGCCGGCGGACAGCCGGGGGAGGACCTTTTTCCACAACACCGGGCTGACTTCGTAACCGTAGAGCCGGTCCAGGATGCGCCGCGTTTCCTGGGCGTCAACCAGTCCGTCGTCGAGTTCGCGCGGGTTGGCGACGGCGTTGGCGATGGCGCCGGCCGTGATCTCGTGGAAGACCATGCGGCGCACCGGCACGCGCGGCTTGAGCGTCTCGCGCAAATGCCAGGCGATCGCCTCGCCCTCCCGGTCCTCATCGGTGGCGAGGTAAAGCTCGTCGGCGTCCTTGAGCAGGGACCGCAGCTTGGCGACCTGGGCCTTCTTTTCCGGGCTGACGATGTACAGCGGCACGAAGCCGTGATCAACGTCGACGCCTAGGCGGGCCCAGGGCTCCCCCTTGTGGCTAGCCGGGACGTCGGCCGCGTTGCGCGGCAGATCCCGAATGTGCCCGATGGACGACTCCACGGTGTACCCCGGGCCCAAATAGCGGGCGATGGTCTTGGCCTTCGCCGGCGACTCGACGATGACCAACTTGCCGGCCACGATGCCCCTTCCCGCAGATGTCTGCACCCGGGCTACCCCCTGGCGTGAACCGGGCCCTGATCGGCGCCCGCCAGCGACGGTACAACCCCGCCGACCGCTGACCGCGCCGCAGCTCACGACGGCCAGTCCTGCGGTGGCCAGCCCGAGGGCGGGTCGCCCACCAACTCGGCCAGCCGCCGGCGCCGACGCTCGCCGACCAGGCGGTATGCCGGGCCTTCCCCACGGGGTCCGACGAAGGCGGCCGGTAAACCGGCGCGGACCAGAGCGGCGCCGACCGCGGCCCAGCTGCGTTCGTCGTTCTCACCGAGTCCCAGGGCGTGACCGGCCTCCCAGCCGCGGCCCGCCACCACGTACCACAGCCGCAGGGCCGGCCCGTCCAGCACTAGGTCCGCCGGTGCCCGCTTCCCGGCCCCCGAGGCGCCCCAGCTGTTCGCCAACGCGACAAGGTCGGGGCTGAATTCGGTCCGGACGCTTCGGATGAGCCCGTTCGCCTCGCCAGCCGGCGGCGACCAGCCGTCACTTGGTTGCGCCTGGTGCACCTCTGCCGCCAGCTCCCGCCTGGACAGCTCGGCAACCAGCGCATCGACCCGCCATGAGTCGGCGAGTACCACGCTCACCCGCGCGGACCCGTCCTTTCGGACGACCTGGGCCGGTCCGCACAGCGCCCCAGCGAGATCCGCCGGCGTCGGGGGCAGCGCGGACGCCGAGAAGAACGACAGCTGCCCGGCCACGAGCATCCACGCTAGCCGGGTTGGGCCGATCGGGCGTCAGGCTCCATCCGCCGGGGGACGCCCTGACGGCACCTGCCGATCGTGGGCCGATGTGCGGCTGGCCATCGCCGGGGGTGCGGCCGGGATGAGCGCAGCCTGGTCCGGGGCTCCGGTAGGCCCGAACTCGACCCGACGGCGCTTGCTGATGACGACGGCTACCAGGATCACCGCCACGGCGATCACCCCGATCAGCACCCGAAGGCCGGTGTTTTCCGTCGGGCGACCTACCCCGTAGCGCACTACCGACGGGGCGATGAGCAGCGCCACCAGGTTCATCACCTTGATCAGCGGGTTGAGCGACGGACCTGCGGTGTCCTTGAACGGATCTCCCACGGTGTCGCCGATGACGGTGGCCGCGTGTGCCTCGGACCCCTTTCCGCCGTGCACCCCATCCTCCACCAGCTTCTTGGCATTGTCCCAGGCCCCACCCGAGTTGGACAAAAACACGGCCATCAGCACCCCGGTGGCGATGGCGCCGGCCAGATAGGCACCGAGCGCCTCATAGCCAAAGAAAAAGCCGGTCGCGATCGGCGCCATCACCGCCAGCAGGCCCGGGGTCGCAAGCTCGCGCAACGAGTCCTTGGTACAGATGTCGACGACCGCGGCGTAGTTGGGCCGCACGGTGAAGTCCATGATCCCCGGGTTTTCCCGGAACTGGGTCCTGACCTCGTTGACCACGCGGCCGGCCGCTCTGGCCACGGCGCTGATCGCCAGCCCGGAGAAGTAGAACACCACCGATGCTCCGATGATCAACCCGAACAGGACGTTCGGCTTGTTCACTGAGAGCGAGAAGGCACTCAGGTTGATCTTGGTGGTGTCACCGCCCGCGATCCGCACGGTCTCCCGGAGCACTGCTTCGCCATAGGAACCGAACAGGGCGGTCGCCGCCAGCACTGCCGTCGCGATCGCGATGCCCTTGGTGATGGCCTTGGTCGTGTTGCCCACCGCATCCAACTCGGTAAGCACCCGCGCTCCCGCCTCGTCGATGTCGCCCGACATCTCCGCAATGCCCTGCGCGTTGTCGCTGATCGGGCCGAAGGTGTCCATCGACACGATGACGCCCACCGTGGTGAGCAGGCCGGTTCCGGCCAGCGCGACATAGAACAGGGCCAGCAGCACCGAACCGTGCCCAAGCAGGAAGGCACCGTAGACCCCACCGCCGATGAGCAGCGCCGAGTACACCGCCGACTCAAGACCCACGGATATTCCGCCCAGGATGACGGTCGCGGCCCCGGTCAGCGATGCCTCACCGATGTCCTTGACCGGGCGGCGGTTGGTCTCGGTGAAGTAGCCGGTCAGCAGCTGGATGGCCGCCGCGAGCACGATGCCAACCACCACGGCGAGCCAGGAGAACACCCGCGGGTCGCCGCTGAGCCTGGTGATCTCCTGGACCCCGAAGTCGCTGTAGTGAGCCGGCAGGAACAGGAAGCTGACGACGAGCACGCCCAGCGCCGAGATTAGCGCGGAAAGAAAAAAGCCCCGGTTGATCGCGGCGATGGCGTTGCGGTCGGAGGCTCGGAACCGGACAGCCAGAATTCCGATCAGGGCGGTGACCACCCCAACGGCCGGGATCAGCAAGGGCAGCACGAGCCCGCGACCGCCGAAGGCTTGCTGGCCGAGGATGAGGGCGGCGACCAGCGTGACCGCATAGGACTCGAACAGGTCGGCCGCCATTCCGGCGCAGTCGCCGACGTTGTCGCCAACGTTGTCGGCGATGGTCGCGGCGTTGCGCGGATCGTCCTCGGGGATCCCCTGCTCCACCTTGCCCACCAGGTCGGCGCCCACATCGGCCGCCTTGGTGAAGATGCCGCCGCCGACCCGCATGAACATCGCCAGCAGCGCCCCACCGAAGCCGAACCCTTCCAGCACGATGGGGGCGTGGTTGTTGTAGAGCAGCGTGACAAGCGAGGCACCGAACAGCCCCAGCCCGATCGTGAACATGCCGACGACGCCGCCCGACCGGAACGCGATGCGCAGGGCCGTGCGTACGCCGTCGTTCTGGGCGGCCGCGGCAACCCGCACGTTGGCGCGAGTGGCCAGCGTCATCCCGACGAAACCGACCAGCGCGGAGAAGACGGCTCCGACCAGGAAGAACAGGCTCCGACCGATCTTTACGCCGAAGCCACCCTCTGCGGGCAGCAGGAACAGCAACACGAAGACCAGGACCGCGAACACGGACAGGGTGCGGAACTGGCGGGCCAGGAAGGCCGAAGCGCCCTCTTGCACGGCGGTCGCGATGTCCTGCATCCGGGTCGTGCCTTGACCGGCCGCGAGCACCTCGCGGACGAAAACGCCCGCGGCCGCCAGGGCCAACAGGGCGAGGACGGCCACGCCGACGACGAGGCCGCGCTGGCCTCCCGTCAGCGAGAAGTTGTCCACGCTCAACAGCGAGGCGTGGGCTGATCGCATGCATCCTCCACGACGTCAGGCGGCAACGGGCCGGTCCGTGCGGGCGCGGCGCGCCCGCGGCCTTTTCGGTGCCGAGGACCCGAAGCGGTCAGCAGCACAGGCCGCGCGCATCGTAGCCAGATGGGCGCCGGGGACACCAACGCGGCATCCCGGCGGGCGTCGCGGGGGCGGGCGGCGTGGCCCGGTCAGCGCTGCCAGCGCAGCCTTACGACGGTCCCGCCGCTGGCGCCCGCGCTCACCGTGACGTCGTCCACCAGGCCGCCAACAACAGCAAGGTCGAGCCCGGCAGGAAGTGCGGGCAGCTGCCCGGTCAAGTCCCGCGTACCGTCCGCGTCCGCATCCGCCACGAAGTCCTCAAGGTCGGCACTTACCACCGCTCCGGCGTCTCCGACGTCGCGGACCGTGATCTCATAACCCCTGTCGTCATCGGTCATGGCCACCTCGACGTGCTCGGCCGAATGCAATCGGGCGTGCACGGCAACCGCCCGTGAACACACCTCCCCCACCGCGAGGCGGACCTCATCGAGTAGCTCGTCCGGGAGGCCACTACGGCGGGCGAGCACGACCGCGAGCAGGCGGGCGGTCCGAACCTCGGCCGGTAGAGGGGAAAACGACAGCGAGACAGTCGACACGGGCTGGCTCCTCAGGCGGCCTCAGCCGGCCGAGGAAAGCGCCTCGGCGACCGACGTGTGTATCGGGAAGACCTTGGTCAAGCCCGTGATCCGGAAAATCTTCAAGATCCGTTCCTGGGTGCAGACCAGTTTCAGGGAGCCCTCGTGCGCACGGACCCGCTTCAGGCCGCCGACGAGCACCCCGAGTCCGGTCGAGTCGAGAAATTCCACGCCCTCCATGTCGACGATGAGCTGATAGCTCCCTGCGCCCACCAGGTCGATCAGCTGCTCGCGCAACTTCGGCGCGGTGTAGACGTCGATCTCGCCTCCGACCACCACAACCGTCGCGTCGCCTTCGGGTCGGGTCGACAGCGTCAGATCCACAAGAGCTCCTTCGTTGATATGTCGCTCACAGGTCAGATTGCGGGCGGCCCTACCCGCCCGCCCCGTCCAGTAACCGTACGGCCGGGCATGGCACGGTAACGGGATGAGGCCGGACCGGGGTCAGGCGCTGACCGGGGTGCTTGCGCAGGGCAGGTCAGCCGGCGCGGTGATCCACGTCGAGGAGCGGGCCGGCCGGCCGGGTGAATCCGCCTGCTGGCCAGCGTGGGCGGATGCCTTGCTCATCGAACGGGTGATGGCCACCGGCGTCGCCGAGCCATGGCGCCATCAGGTGACGGCCGCCGACCTGGCGCATGCCGGGCGGCACGTGGTGATCGCGACCGGCACGGCCAGCGGCAAGTCGCTCGCCTACCTGCTCCCAGTTCTGAGCGCGCTGCTGGCCGATCCGAGTGCCCGTGCGCTGTACCTGTCCCCCACCAAGGCGCTGGCGGTCGATCAGTTACGTGTCATTAATGGCCTCGGGTTAGGCGCTGTCCGGGCGGCGACCTACGACGGGGACACCTCGCACGAACAGCGGGAATGGGTGCGCGCGCACGGCACGCTGGTCCTGAGCAACCCCGACATGCTGCACCACGGGATCTTGCCGCGTCATGCCCGGTTCCGGCCACTGCTCGGCGGTCTGCGTTACGTCGTGATCGACGAGTGCCACGTGTATCGGGGTGTGTTCGGCTCCCACGTCGCGCAGGTGCTGCGCCGCCTTCGACGGATCTGCGACCGGTACGGCGCGCACCCCACGTTCGTACTGGCCTCGGCGACGGTGGCCACACCCGTGCTGTCGGCCGGCCAGCTGACCGGGTTGCCGGTCGTCGCGGTCACCGAGGACACAGCACCGCACGGTCGCCTGTCGTTCGCCTTGTACGAACCGCCCTTTTCCCCGGTGACCGGCGAGCATGGGGTGCCGGTCCGACGGTCCAGCACCGCTGAAGCGGCGGACCTGCTGGCCGACTTGGTGCTGGCTGGCGCTCGAACCCTCGCGTTCGTCCGGTCCAGACGCGGCGCCGAGTTGATCGCGGCCGGCGCCCGGCGCGCGTTGGCGCAGGTGGATCCCGTGCTGGCCGAGCAGGTGGCTGCCTACCGGGGCGGCTATCTGCCCGAGGAACGACGTGCCCTCGAAGCAGACCTGCAGTCGGGCTCGCTGCGCGCTTTGGCGGCCACCAACGCACTGGAGCTGGGCCTTGACGTGGCGGGGCTGGATGCGGTGCTGGTGGTGGGCTTCCCCGGAACCTTGGCCTCCCTATGGCAGCAGGCCGGCCGGGCCGGCCGGGCCGGGCGGGGCTCGCTGGTGGTGTTCGTGGCCCGCGACGACCCACTGGATACCTACCTTGTGCACCATCCGGAGGCAGTATTCGGCCGGCCCATCGAGGCGACGGTCCTTGACCCCACGAACCCCTATGTGCTGGGACCGCAGTTGGAGTGCGCGGCGGCCGAACTACCGCTGACCGACGCGGATATGACACTGTTTGACGGTGCCGCGCCGGTAGTGGACGAGTTGGTGCGGCTGGGGCGACTGCGCCGGCGCCCCGGTGGGTGGTTCTGGGCTCGGCACGGTGAACGGCCCGAAGCACATCTGCGCGGTGGGGGCTCGGTGGTGGCGCTGATCGAGCAGGAGACCGGCCGGTTACTCGGCACGGTGGATGAGTTCGCCGCACCCCGAACGGTCCACACCGGCGCTGTCTACCTGCATCAGGGCGAGTCGTACCTGACCCAGGACTTGGATCTTTCGGCTGGCGTGGCGTTGCTGGCCGCGGCGGACCCGGATTGGACCACCTCAGCCCGCGAAATCACCGACATCCGGCTGTTGCGCCGGCTGTTCACGCGGGCAGGGCGCGGTCTGGAGCTCTCGCTGGCCGAGGTTGAGGTGACGACGCAGGTGGTGTCCTACCTGCGCACGCGGCTGACCACCGGCGAGGTCCTCGACGAGACCCCGTTGAATCTGCCTGCGCGAGCGCTGATGACCCGCGCGGTGCTGTATTCGGTGGAGGACTCCTTGCTCCAGCGCGCCGCCCTCCGCCCGGGGCAGGTTCCAGGGGCAACGCACGCGGCCGAGCACGCTGCCATCGGGCTGCTGCCCCTGTTCGCCTCCTGTGACCGCCTCGACATCGGCGGGGTTTCCACTGCCCTGCACCCCGACACGGGCCGGCCGACGGTTTTCGTCTACGACGCCCACCCCGGGGGCGCCGGCTTCGCCGAACGCGGGCATGCCAAGGCCGCAGCCTGGCTCGCCGCGACCCGCGATGCCGTGGCCGCCTGCGAGTGCCCGAGTGGGTGCCCCTCCTGCGTTCAGTCGCCCAAATGCGGGAACGGCAACGAACCGCTGCACAAGGCGGGGGCAATCCGGCTGCTGACCGAAGTCGTCGGCGCCCTGGCGAGCGTTACCGTGGGGTAGGCGGAGGAACCTGGGTGGGTGCGCCGCGCTCACCGGGGTATCCCGGCCCTGAGTGCCCGTACCGTGCGGGCGGTACGGAGGTGGACATGTTCGTCATCGGACTGATCTTGCTGCTCGCGGCGGCCGGAGTCGCGGCTGACCTCATCGTGCAGAACGCCAAAACCCTGGACGTGAGCTTTTTCAACGCGACCGTGAGCAACGCGAGCGTCTCCGCTGCCGTCATCGCCGGGCTGGTGTTGGCCGCCGTCGGGGCCCTCGGTCTGTTGTTCATGATCAGCGGGGGCGCCCGCGCCCGCAGGCGCCGAGTGGCGCACCGTGAACAACTGGCCACCCGCGAGCAGGAGAGCGCGCAGGCTGGGGCCGAGCGGGACCAGCTTGCCGCGGAGTTGGAGAAGGAGCAGCAGGCGCGACGTCGCGCCGAAGCCGATGCGGCCCCCGAGGCCGGTGCAACCCGGATAGCCCGGGACGGTGGGTCTATCGCCGAAGGGCCGGTGGAGCCGGCGGCCGACCGTGAGCAGACCGGCCACGGGCGGCATTCCCTGCTCGGGCGCCGGGGCACCAAGACCTGACCCGGCGCGGGGCGGGGTGGGGCGCACTGCGACCCCGGGTTGGCGGGCAGAACTGACGAGTGCGGTAGTGACCAGTGCGGCGCCGCCGGCCGGCGGCTCGGGCCTTATTTCGGGCCGGGCAGTGAGGCAACCGGGGGGGGCGGCGGGCTCACGGCGGGGGCGCTTGGGCCGACCGCAGGCTTCGCGCCCTTGACGGGGGTGGCACTGACCAGCACCGCCCGCAAGATTAGCCGCTGGCTCGCGCTGCCCTTCGGGGTACACGTCGTGAGCGTCAACTCATGCACGGCACGGTTGCCGGGTGCGGCGATGACCGAAACGTCGGTCGGCAACACGGGGTGCGGATTGGCGTTCGCGTCGAAGCTCTGCACCGCCTGGTAGATGACGACCATGCTGGGGGTATCCAGTTCGATCTGACTGCCCGGGGTGACCTCATCGAGCCGGTTGAACGGATGACCGTAGGTGGTGCGGTGCCCGGCGATGGACACGTTCCCCGCTTCGCCCGGTAGCGGCGTTCCGACGTAGTGCCCGGCGCCGGCGCGTAGGGCGTCTGGCGTGGTTCCCTCCACCACCAACACATCGACGCCGATGCGCGAAATCCGTAGCCGGGTCAAGCCGGCGCCGACCTTGAAATTCCGGCTTCGGTACGCGTCGGCGGTCGACGGGCTGGTGAACTGATTGCGCAACCCGCCCTGCAGGTGGCGCTGGTAGACGTCGGTGAAAAGGGGATAGGCGAACAGCCCGATGCCGGTCACGAAGAGCACCGCCGAAAGCACCGACAGCGCGCGGCGACCGCCTGGGCGGCGCAACCCGTCGCCCAGCAGCGCTACGGGACCGCGCGGGCGGCCGGCGAGCGCGGGCGTGACGAATGACGGCTCCACAACTGACCTGCCTTCTGCGTGAGCGGGCGCGCGGGCGAGTCCGCGACGGTCGGTACCCGGTCCCTGAGGACCAACGAGCGCAACCCACTCGACGTTACGCGACCGCGGCTAGCGCTAACGCAGTCGGGGCTAGCCGCGGTCGGGGCCGGCCCGCGCGCTCGCCTGTGCCGGGCCGAGCCCCAGGCGGGCGAGGGGGGCAGGCAACGAGGCGGCGGTCCTGATCAGCAGATTGTCCCCGCTGATCTGGCACGAGGTGACGGTGGCCGTGTTCGCGACCGCGATCGGTCGCGCCCTGCCACAGGGTTCGACGGTGCCAGCGATCAGGGCGGCCGCCCCCCCGAGCGCGGCGAGGTCCGCTGCCGACTGGGCCCGCTGCCGTGCGGAGATCACCGAGCCGACCGCAGCCCCCATGACAGCCACGATCAGCACGATCGACACGCACAGCAGCACCCAGATCGTTGCCGAGCCGCGGTCGACCGTGCCGCCGCCTGCCGAGTACCGGTGGGTACTCACGAAGCCCCTTCCGCCGGCGCCGTCGCAGCGCCCGCGACTCGCCAATCGGACCAGGGTTGCCACCAGCCGGGCACGCCTACGGGGGCCGCGACTATCACCTGCACCGTGCCGGGTGCTTCGAGCACGGTGACGGTCGCCCCGCGAGGGGCCTCCGCGCGCGCCGCTGCCCGCACGGAGGCGATCGCCTCCCCTCGAGCGGCGAGCCGGGCCCCGTCGCGGGCAGCCTGCTGGCAGCGCAGCTTGGCACCGGCGGCGCCCAGCAGGCATACCGCGAGGACGAGGACCATCAGCAGGCTAGGCAGGGCCACCGCCAGTTCGGCGGTAACCATGCCGCGGTCGGCCCGGGTCAACCCGGGCCGACGCAGCGAGTTGATCACAGCGTGTGCAGAGCCTTCACGAAGGTAGCGAGGAGGGCCTGCTGAACGGCTCCGCTGTGGGCCAGGGCCCACAGCAGGGTGGCGAATGCGCAAGCGGCGATTGTTCCCACCGCGTACTCGGCGGTGGTCATGCCGAAGTCGCCGCGAAGGCGCGGGGGCAGTCGCCGACCGCGACGACGAGCGAGCTGCGAGCTGCTGGCTGACGCAGCGTGGGACGAACGAGGATGGGACATAGCACTCCTTGCCAGGTCGGCCCCGCATCTGCGGGGCGTGAGCGGCCCGCGATCGCGAACCGGCTGACCACTCCGGGCGGTCGCACCTCACTCCGCCCCCGGCGGGGGCATGACAACGCTGGCGGTTTCCAGGGGCCGGCGCAGATCAACCGCCTGATCTGGGGACAACGCGGCTTTGTCCACAGCCACGCCTCCCGGGCAACCAGCGCGTCAACAGCGCAGGCCGGAAGGCGCAGGCGTGGGCACTCACATCCGCACCAGATGGATCGCCCCGGCCACCACCGGCAGCACCCCCACCAAAATGAATGCCGGCAGGAAGCACAAGCCCAGGGGGAGCACCGACCGCACCCCGGCCCGCTGGGCGGCTGCGGCGGCCGCCGTTGCGGCCGTCCAGCGTTGCCGCTCGGCGATGGCGGCCAACTGGGGAATGGGCGCCACTCCCCGCAGCTCAGCCTCGCTGAGGGTCCCCGCCAGCTCGCGCACCGCCTCGGGGGCGTCGCTGAACGCGGCGCTCCAGGCCGCATCGGGCGGGGCGCCCAGCCGCAACTCGCCCAGCGCCACCGCCAGCCGGGCCGCCAGCGGACCTCCGGTGACCTCCATCGTTACGGCGAGTGCCTCGCGCAGTGGGCAGCCAGCCGCCAGCGCCGAGGCCACCAGTTCCGCGGTGAGCGGAAGGTCGCCCAGCTGGCGGGCCCGCTCCCGTCGGCTGGCTGCCGGTTCCAGTCGGGCGATGATGCGCGGACCGAACGCGACGGCAAGTACCGCGAGCGGCACGCCGACCGGAATGCCGACCACAGCCAAAGCCGCACAACCCGCCAGCAGGGACACGGCGCGAGGAGTGATCCGAGCGGCCCGACTCGCGAATCGACCCCCGCGGGCGGTGCGGGTCCCGAACCGCTCCACCGCGCCGGTGCGGTGACCTGCGGGGGTTCGCCTCGCTCCGCGCGGGGACCCTAGCCACGCGGCAAGGGCCGCAAGCACTCCCGCTGACTGCGCGATCGGGGTCACGGTCGCCCCCGGCAAGAAACGTGAACGGGGCGCCGGCCGCGAACCACCGTCAACGCCCGTCCGCCGGGAGCAGCCACTCGAGCCAGAGCAGGCCGGCGGTTTCAAAGATGGCCGCAATCAGCAAGCTGAGTTGGCCGAAAAAGGAATCGAGCAGGAACCGCGGAGCCGACGTTCCGAGCGCCGCGGCCAATCCGATCCCGGCCAGCGGCAGGACCGCCAACAGGCGACCGGTCGCCATCGCGCTGGCCACCGCCACGTCGGCCTCGCGGCGGCGCAGTTCCTCCGCCGCTTCCGCCGATGCCAGGCGAACGATGAGCGGCGCGGGTGCGGCCCCCAGCTTGGCCGCCAGCGACAGGCAGGCGGCGAGCGCGCGACCGGTGGGATCCCCCGTTTCAGCCAGCCACCTCCAGGGCTCTCCCCCCGCCTGCGCGGCCGCGCCGGCCGCCGTCAACCGGGCCGCGGGACCGCCCGCGTCGCGCGGCGCGCGCCCGTCGCGCACCCCTCCGGCACCAGCCAGCAGCGCGGCCGGAAGGTCGGCGCCGGCCTGCAGCTCAGCCGCGCAGCGTCCCAGCGCGGACTGCCACGCGGCGCTTCGCCGTGCCTTGGCCCGATGGCCTGCGCGCCGCCGATGAACCCACGCAATACCGACGCTCACGATGACGGCCGAAACGGCGGTGAGCGGGCCGCCGGCCCACAGCCCCACCGGCAGGCACCCCGCGACGGCCCACAGACCGGCTCTTTTCGGCGGCCGGTACCGCCTGGCAGCAGGCCAATGAGTGGCCGACGCGATCGCCGGATCCCCTCGCTGCGGCACGCGCCCCACCGGGCGTGACGCAGCTACTGCCGCGGCCGCACACAGCACGGCGAGCAGCGTCAGGCCGCTCAGGCCACTCATCAACAACCCGGGGCCGTTGCCGAGAAGCCACCAGGGGGCCCGGCCGAGAACCGACCCCGGGTGCCGGCCGAGCGGCCATCGATGCGCCCTTGGCCGCTTCGCACCCTCACCTCGGGTCCCTGGGGCTCGCGGTCCCGCGAGCGGCGAGCAGCTCGCGCAGCGCGGGCAGAGCCGGACCTGCCCGCAGCCGTGACCCGCAGCCGAGCAATGCGGTCGATGACCGCACAGTGCCGGTGTGGTCGCGAGCCAGGACGCCCACCTCCCCCAGCGTTCGACCGGTGGGGTGCCGGACGAGGTGCAGGACGATCTGGAGTGCCGGGCCGAGCAGGCTGTGAATGGCGTTGCGGGGGAGGCCGCCGAGCGCACCCAGTGCTTCCACTCGGGCCGGTACCTCAGCGGGACTGTTGGCGTGCAGGGTAGCGAGACCGCCTTCGTGGCCGGTATTCAGCGCGGTCAGCAGATCAAGCACTTCTGGGCCCCTCACCTCGCCGAGCACCAGCCGATCCGGTCGCATTCGCAGGGCCTGCCGGACCAAGTCACGAAGGCTCACCGCACCGGCGCCTTCCAGGTTCGCGGCCTTGGCCTGCAACCGGATCAGCTGAGGATGGCCGGCGCGTAACTCCGCCTCGTCCTCGACCAGCACCACCCGCAGCCGGGCTGGGAGCGCCTGCACCAGCGCGCCGAGCAGCGTGGTCTTCCCCGAACCAGTGGCACCGGTGATCACCATTGATAGCCGCGCAGCAAGGACGGCCTCAACCCACGCCCTGGCCGAGCCGGGAAGCGCCCCGGAGCCCTGCAAACAGGTCAGGTCGAAGCCGTGGGGCCGATGCACCCGCAACGACAAGCACGTCCCGTCGACCGCTAGTGGCGGCAGCACGGCATGCAGACGATGGCCGTCGGGGAGAACGGCGTCCGCGTACGGCCGGGCCGCATCGAGGCGCCGACCCGACGCTGCGACCAGCCGCACCGCCAGCCGGCGCACCTCTGCCTCACCGCCCAAGGCCACGGGCTCCTCGGCAAGGCCGGCGCCGCGATCCACCCAGACCCGGCCGCCGGCATGAACCAGAACGTCGGTGACGGTGGGGTCGGAGAGCAGCGGCTGCAGGGGACCCGCACCGGTCAGCTCGGCCTGAAGTGCCTGGACCACCTCAAGGACGTCGGTCTGCGAGCGCAGCCCCGGCAGGTCGCGAAAGGCCGTCGCGACAGCCACAGAGGTAGGTTGCTGCCCCCGCGCCACCAAAGCCCGACGGACCTGATCCACGAGAGGCGCAGATGCGGCGCTACTCACTTGACGGCCAATGTGCATTCGCTTCCCCCTTCGCAGCTTCGCTCATGCAGCGACCCCGGCGACGGGGTTGGCGATTGCGCTCACCAAGCGATTTGCGGCACGAGCCAGCGGTCCGCGGGAACGGCCAGGTGGCTCGCCCCGCTCCAGGGCGAGCGCCAGTGCGGGTTCGCTCCGGAAGGCCGCGGCGAGCGGCAACCCGAGCGAAGACGCGATGCTCGCCGGGGCGAGTCGGGACGGCCCAGGCCCGCGCACCACCACCTGCAGGTCGAGCGAATGAACGCCCAGTTCCTCGACGACCCGCGCCGCAGACGCGCAGGCGCGCACCTCGGCCGGCACGACAAGCAGCGCCGTCCTCGCCCGGGAGAGGGCGATGTGACCCGCCGCGCTCGGCCAACGCGGCAGGTCAACGATCACCAGGTCGCTGCCGCGGCAACCGGCCTCGAGCAACGACTGCATCGCTGGCGCCGGTATGCCGCCCTCCCCCACGCCCTCCCTGCCACACGAGAGCACCGTCATCTCCCCCACCGCCGGCAACGCACCGGCCAAAGCGCCGCTCGGCAATCGACCGTGGAGCCCGGAGAGCTCCCCCCACCGAAGTCCTGGTGCGCCCTCCACCCCCAACGCCAGATCCATTCCCCCACCGAGTGGGTCAGCGTCGACCAGCATGGTGCGCAGGCCGGCGCGCAGGCCGGCCAGACCCAACGCGAGCGCCAGCACGGTGGCCCCGGCCCCTCCCCGCCCGCCGATCACCACCGCGACCTGTCCCCCGCGTCCCGGTCCGTCGAGCAGGGTCGCGAGCCGATCGAGCAGCCGGGGCTCCGCTTCAGGCAAGAACAGCACCTGCTCGGCCGCCAGCTGGACGCCGCATCGCCACGCCCCGCCATCCTCTCGATCCGCGCCCACCAGGAGTACCCCATCCCTGCGCGCCAGCTGCCCACTCGCGCTAAGGGCAGCCGTCTGCTCGGCCAGATCCGTGCCCACCATGACTAGCGGAGCCTTCGACCACAGCGGCAGCGCCGCGCCCGGTTCGGGGACCACCCGCGGGGTGGTGCCCGCAGCGGCACAAAGGCGGAGAAGGTCATCGAGCAGCTCGGGATGTGCACACACCACGAGCGGACGCGGGGCGCCCGCCGCTGCGGAGCCAGCGCTGCCGGTCACGAGGCTCGCCGGCCATCCGGGTCGGTCACGAGGCTCGCCGGCCAGCCGGCCATCGCCATGAGAAGCATTCAACGAGACTGACCGCATCAGCCCTGTGCACGACCGAGTTATCCACAAGGCACAACATGGGCACAGCGTGAGACGGCCCCCGCCCGGGGGGTGGGCGAGGGCCATCCTGGCAATCGACCCGGGGGGGGATGGGGCCGATTGCGGGTGCCACGCTGCGGCGAGGGTGCTGCCCCCCGCCGACCGTGCTACCAGGACGTTGCCCGCCAGCCCCGCCGGTAAACCTGCTGCCCCGCCCTACCCCCTTGCGTCGGGGGCCGCGACGGCGTACACCGACAGCTGCACGGTCCGGACCGGGTACCCACGCGCGACCAGCCGCGAGAGGCCCGTCGTACCGGCACTGTTGCCCTCGTGGCAACAGCACCGGTACGGCGATGAGGGTGCACGCCTGATCACCCGGTCCGGTCGTGCGCTTTCGAGAGTCCGTTCGGATCACGTCGGATCACCTCGGATTCCCGATGATCAGCCGATTTTCCTCACCCGAGCGTTTCGGCGGTACGTGAGAGCGCCTCACACACCGCGAGGGACTCCACCGCCCCGAGCCGCGCCGCCTCGGCGCAATGCACCAGCCATGGACCCGGATCGCCGTCGGCGTAGGCCCCGGCGGTCAGGGCGTACTCCTCGCGCCGCGCCAAGTGCCCGACGTCCGGGACCGTCAGCGCCTTTGGATCTAGCCCCCGAGCTACGAGTACCAACCGGGCGGCGCCCCGGGCCACCACGCCGCCAGCCGGGTAAAAGGCCCGCACCGCCAACAGCTCACCGTGTATCACCGCAGCCAGCAGCAGGGCCGAACCGGGCCGCCTGGCCACGATTAGCTCGGCCAACCCGGACAGGCGCGAGCCGATCGCCGGGTCCGTTCGCGGCCGACCCAGCTCCTTATCGGCGACCAGACCACGCGCGGCGAGGCTGTGCAGTCGAGCCAGCGCCTGCAGGGGGGCCCGGTCGATGGTGTCCGCCAAGGATCCCAGTCCGGTGGCCACCCGAAGTGCGCCGGTCAGCAACGGATCGCTCACCCCGGCCCGGATCTGCTCCAATCCGATCTCGACGCCCTCCAGTGCCGCCGACGCCCTGGCGCTGCGCAAACCGGCCTCGGCGCTGACCTCTGCTGAGCGACGACGCAGCACCCGATGCCCCAGTAGGCCGTCCACGCCGGCCCGCGCCCCCTCCATCGCCGCGCGCACGCCGGGTAATTCCAGAAGCGGAGCGAGCGGATCGCTGGTCACGGGCTGCGACGCTATCGGCCGCTGCCCGCGACATCAGTCCGGTCAACCGCTGGGCGCCCTACCCTCCGAGCGTGGGACAAGCGGTGCTGCTCGCGGTGGTCGTTGTAGGCGTGGTAGCGATCCCGGCCGGGGTGCTGGCGCGCGCCGCCCGCGCGCGGGCGCCGTTCGGCACCGACGCCGACCGGGCGGCGCATCGCGCGCTGCACCTGGCGAGCCTGGCCGCTCCTCCGCTACGTGATGGGCTCACCCCCACGGCGGCGGCCCGCAGCGCCCGGCACCTGCGACCGTTGCTCGGCGTTCAGGCGCTAGCCATTGCCGATGGCGAGCGGCTGCTCGCGTGGGAAGGAGCCGCCGACCATCACGCCCCCGGGGCGGCCAGCCATTCTCGTGAGACGCTACGCACTGGCGAGACGCGGGTCGCCGGCCGGTCCGAGGTTTCCTGTCATGACGCGGACTGCCGGGTGCGCAGCGCGGTCATCGTCCCGCTCACAGTGGAAGAACGCGTCGTCGGGACCCTGGCTGCCTACGCGCCCAGCGCCAGACCAGGATTGATCCGGGCCACCGAGGAAGTGGCCGGCTGGGTATCGGCCCAACTCGAACTGGCCGAGCTCGGGGAAAGCCGTTCGCGGGCGGCCGAGGCCGAAGTCCGGGCGCTGCGGGCGCAGATAAGTCCACACTTCGTGTACAACGCACTGACCGCCATCGCCTCGTTCGTCCGCACCGATCCGGCGCGGGCCAGAGAGCTACTGCTCGAGTTCGCCGACTTCACCCGTTACTCGTTCCGCACCCACGGCGATTTCACCACGCTCGCCGAGGAGTTGCGCAGCATCGACCGCTACCTACTGCTAGAAAGGGCCCGGTTCGGGGATCGACTGTCCGTCTCGCTGAAAATCGCCCCCGAGGTGCTGCCGGTGGCCGTGCCGTTCCTGTGCCTGCAACCGCTGGTGGAAAACGCCGTCCGGCACGGCCTGGAAGGGGAGGGCGACGGTGCGGCGGGATACGGCCATATCGCGATCGTCGCCGTCGACGCGGGCCGGGAATGCCATATCAGCGTGGAGGACAACGGTCGCGGCATGGACCCCGAAGCGCTGCGCGGAATGCTGGCCGGTGACGAACGCAATGGCGACCGCGTACATGTGGGGCTCGCCAACGTCGACGAGCGGATGCGCCAGGTCTTCGGCGACGCCTTCGGTCTGGTGGTCGAGACGGCGCCCGGGGCTGGAACCAAGGTTCACCTGCGGGTGCCCAAATACGCGGAGGGGGTGCGCGCATCGTGACCGTCGCGGGTTTGTGCGTCCTTGCGGTGGATGACGAGCTGCCCGCATTGGCCGAGCTGGAGTTCCTGCTGTCAGCCGATCCACTCGTCGCGCAGGTCCGCACCGCTGGCGACGCCACCGAGGCGCTAAGAGTTTTCGACCGCGAGCGGATCGATGCCGTCTTCGTCGATATCCGCATGCCGGGCCTGTCCGGTCTCGACCTGGTCCGGACCCTCACGCATTTCGCCGACCCGCCTTCGGTCGTGATGGTCACCGCCTACGAGGACGCCGCTGTCGACGCCTTCGCCCTGCGGGTCGTCGACTACCTGCTCAAGCCATTAGATGCCCACCGGCTCGCCGAGGCTGTCCGGCGCGTCGCCGAAGCTCGCGGCCGCGCCGCACCCACCGAGGACGAAACGCTCGCGGTCGAGCTCGCCGGCGTGACCCGGTTTGTGCATCGCAGCGACGTACACTGGGTGGAGGCGCACGGCGACTATGCCCGGCTGCACACCGCCGACGGCAGCTCCCACCTGGTGCGCATCCCGGTCTCCACCCTCGAGGAACGCTGGGCCAAGCACGGCTTTGTCCGGATCCACCGTTCTTACCTGATCGCAGTCGCTCAGGTGAGCGAACTTCGCGGCGACAGCGCAGGTGGGCATGTGGTCCGCGTCGCGGGCGCCGAACTGCCGGTGAGCCGGCGCAGCGCCCGCGGGCTCAAGGACCTGCTCGTGAACACCACGCTGGGACGCCAGAGCGGCAGGTCAGCCCGGCAATGACCGACCCCGAGCCGCGCCCACCCCGGGTTACAGTCACCCACCCGCGCACCATGGCGGTCCGGCGCCATCCACCCCGGGCGGCTGTGCACGAGATCGATGAACAGACCGACGTCGGCGACCTGCTGGTCCGATCACTGGTACGGGCCCAACTCGGGCTCGCGTTGCGTACGGTCGCGGCGCTCACGTTGGTGCTGGGCGGCCTGCCTTTGGTGTTCGCCCTGGCCCCGAGCGCCAGAAGCGCGCAACTATTCGGGGTGCCGCTGCCCTGGTTGACGCTGGGCCTGTTGGCCTACCCGCTGCTGGTCGGCCTCGGAGCGGTACATGTGCGGCTGGCCCAGCGCCACGAGCGAGACTTCGTCGCCCTGGTTGAGCGCAGCAGGCAATGAACGCTGGTTACGGCGTCGGAGCCGTCGCGCTGATCAGCGCGCTGACGTTGGCCCTCGGCGCGTTGGGCCTGCGCATGTCACGGCGCACCACGAGTGATTTCCTGGTGGCCTCCCGGTCGGTGTCACCGTTGGCGAACGCGTCGGCAATCGGAGGGGAGTACCTGTCGGCCGCGTCATTTCTTGGGGTGGCCGGCCTGATCCTCGCCTACGGCGTCGACATGCTCTGGTATCCGGTTGGCTACGCGGCCGGCTACCTGCTGCTGCTCGTGCTCATCGCCGCACCGCTGCGCAGATCGGGGGCGTACACGATTCCGGACTTCGCGCAGGAACGCCTGCAGGGCAAGCGAATCAGCCGGGTGGCCAGCGCGTTCGTTGTACTGATCGGCTGGCTCTACGCGGTGCCGCAGCTGCAGGGCGCCGGACTCACCATCCGCACCGTGACGGGGGCGCCCAGGTGGGTCGGAGCCGTGCTGGTTGCCGCCCTGGTGACCGGGGCTGTCGCCGCAGGCGGCATGCGTTCGATCACCGTCGTGCAGGCGTTTCAGTATTGGGTGAAACTCACCGCGATCAGCGTTCCGGTGCTGTTCTTGGTGATCGCGTGGCGGGCGGACGGCGCGCCGCCAGCCAACCGCGCGGTCCCCCCGCACTTCGTCCGGCACACGGTTACTCAGGTACGCAGCGACGCCCGGATCGACGTACCGGTGACAGTGACGGTGACGGCGGTCGGGAGCGTCGATGGCCAGCACGTCGAGGGCGAGCGAATCCTCGCGGCCGGAGCACACACGGTGGGAGGAGGGACCCGGCTGACCTTTGCCGCCGGTGCTCCCGCTCCACATCTGCACACGCTGCGGGTCACCGACAACGCCGTCTGGGCCAGCCCGCTGCACGGTGTTCGCGAGCATCCGCTGTACGCGGTCTGGTCGCTGATCATCGCGACGTTTCTGGGCACGATGGGGCTTCCCCACGTGCTGGTGCGTTTCTACACCAACCCCGATGGTCAGCAGGCGCGCAGAACCACGCTGCTGGTTCTGGTGCTGCTCGGTGCCTTCTACCTGATGCCTACCATCTACGGGGCGCTCGGGCGGCTCTACGCACCGGACCTGCTGTTGACCGGGAACACCGACACCGTCGTGCTGATCCTGCCAGGTCGGCTCGTCCCAGGGGTGGTCGGCCAGCTGCTCGGCGCGCTGGTGACCGCCGGGGCGTTCGCCGCGTTCCTGTCCACGACCTCGGGGCTGGTCGTCAGCGTCGCTGGGGTCTTAGTCACCGACGTGTTGCGCGGACCGGTGCGACCGCTACGCCGGGCCACCCTCGTCGCCGGCGCCGTCCCGCTAGGGCTGACCCTCGCCGTGTTCCTTCGCGGTGATGGGTTGCCGGTCGGCGAAGTCGTGGGCCTCGCCTTCGCCGTCGCCGCCTCCAGCTTCTGTCCGTTGCTGGTGCTTGGCATCTGGTGGCGCGGGCTCACCGAGGTGGGTGCGCTGGCCGGAATCGGGGTGGGTGGCGGCCTAGCTGCCGCCGCAGTGCTCGCGACCGTCGCGGGATGGCAGCCAGGTGGCTGGCCGGCCGCGCTGCTGGCCCAGCCGGCGGCCTGGACCGTCCCCGTCGCCTTCCTGGTCATGGTGGGCGTCTCGCTGGCCACCCCCGGCCACCAACCCCCGGACGTCGGGCGGTTCATGACCCGCCTGCATGCCCCAGAACAGCTGCGCCTGCGAGTGGGCCGCCGCTGACCCTGCGGGGGCGGGGGCCGCTCGGCGCAGGGGCAGCGCCGCTTATCGCAGCGAGGCCGACCGCTGAACGACGCAGGAGGATCGGTCGTCGAAAGGGCCGCCGAAGGCGTTGCCGTCACGGGTTCATCGCGCGACTGTGACTGTCGTCACGCCCACCAAGGGCGACCGAGAAGGGACGATGATGACCACCACCAGGGACAACGCGCGTGAGAGTCGCATCCCGGATGCGGCCGGCGGAGACTACGAGCGACTGTCCGCCCCCGAGCTGGTCACCGCCAGCACCGGAGCCATCGCCGACCCCGGGCCGCTGGGATTGGCCGCCTTCGCGATGACCACCTTCGTGCTGAGCTGCTTCAACGCCGGGCTGATCAAGGGCGCAGCATTGGAAGCCGTAGTCCTTCCGCTGGCACTTTTCTACGGCGGGACGGCGCAGCTGTTGGCCGGCATGTGGGAGTTCAAGAAGGCCAACACGTTCGGCGCGCTTGCCTTCACTTCCTTCGGCGCCTTCTGGCTGTCGTTTGCGGCGCTGGTCAAATTCGTGGTTCCCGGCATCGTCGCCGACAAGGCCCTGGCGCCCCAGCTGCCGCATGCGCTTGGCCTGTTCCTGCTGGGTTGGGCGATCTTCACGGTCTACATGACCGTCGCCGCCATCCGGGTATCCGGCATCGTGTTCGCCGTGTTCGCGGTGCTGAGCCTCACCTTCATCGCCCTGAGCGTCGGCAACTTCGGGTCCATGACCGGGATCGTCCACCTCGGCGGCTATCTCGGACTGGCCACCGCCGCTCTCGCCTGGTACGGCAGTTTCGCTGGGGTCACCAACGCCACCTTCGGCCGGACCGTCCTCCCGGTGATGCCCGCCCGCAAGTAACGTGCGAACCGGCCCCTGACACCGCCTGCATGAGGGAGCACCCGTGAGTGAGCCTGGCCTGTCCAATCTATTGCACGAGTCCCGCACCTTCCCGCCGCCCCCGGCGCTGGCCGAGAACGCCATCGCCCAGCCAGAGGTCTACGACCACGCGGCCAAGGATCGGCTGCGCTTTTGGGAGGAACAGGCCGAACGGTTGGAGTGGGCGCAGCCCTGGACGCAGGTTCTGGACTGGTCGGGAGCGCCCTTCGCCAAGTGGTTCGTCGGGGGCCGGTTGAACGTCAGCGTGAACTGCCTTGACCGGCACGTCGCCGCCGGCAAGGCAGACAAGGTCGCCTACCACTGGATCGGCGAACCCGAAGGTGACAGCCGTACCCTTACCTACGGGCAGCTACTCGAGCAGGTGTCGCAGGCGGCAAACGCGCTGACCTCCTTAGGAGTGCAGGCCGGCGATCGGGTCTGCATCTACCTGCCGATGATCCCAGAAACGATCGTGGCGATGCTCGCCTGCGCCCGCATCGGCGCTCCACACAGCGTGGTGTTCGGCGGGTTCTCGGCGCAGGCACTGGAGGACCGAATCCTCGACGCCGACGCGCGCGTCGTAATCACCTCCGACGGCGGCTACCGTCGGGGGTCGGCCGCCGCCCTGAAACCGGCGGTCGACGAGGCGTTGAAACGCTGCCCTGAGGTGCGAACGGTGCTGACGGTGCGGCGTACCGGGCAAGAGGTTCCGTGGGTCGAGGGTCGAGACGTGTGGTGGCACGACGCAGTCGACTCGGCCGAAAGAACTCATGAGCCGCAGGCGTTCGACGCGGAGCATCCGCTGTATTTGCTCTACACCTCCGGGACCACGGGTAAGCCCAAGGGAATCCTGCACACATCCGGCGGATATCTGACCCAGGTAGCGGCAACGCATCGCAACGTGTTCGACCTGCATGAGGACAGCGACGTGTTCTGGTGCGCAGCCGACGTCGGTTGGGTCACTGGGCACAGCTACATCGTCTACGGGCCGCTCGCCAACGGTGCCACGTCCGTGATGTACGAGGGGACTCCGGATACCCCCACCAAGGACCGATGGTGGCAAATCATTGCGGAGTACAAGGTTTCCATCCTGTACACCGCACCGACCACGATCCGTACCTTCATGAAGTGGGGCGCAGAACTCCCTGCGGGACACGATCTTTCATCGCTGCGCGTGCTGGGGAGCGTCGGTGAGCCGATCAACCCGGAGGCCTGGATGTGGTACCGGCGGGTCATCGGGGGTGACAACTGTCCGGTGGTTGACACCTGGTGGCAGACCGAAACCGGCGCCATCATGATCACACCGTTGCCGGGGGTGACCGCCACCAAGCCCGGCTCCGCGATGACTCCGTTCCCCGGTATCGGGGTGGATGTCGTCGATAACGACGGGCGGTCAGTGCCCAACGGCTCGGGGGGATACCTGGTTTTGACCGAGCCGTGGCCCTCGATGATGCGCGGCATCTGGGGTGACGAGGCACGGTTCAGGGAGACCTACTGGTCACGATTCGATAAGCAGTACTTCGCAGGGGACGGCGCTAAGAAGGACGAGGACGGGGACCTGTGGCTGCTGGGGCGCGTCGATGACGTGATGAATGTCTCCGGGCACCGCATCTCCACCACCGAGGTGGAATCGGCACTGGTATCGCATCCCAGCGTCGCGGAGGCGGCCGTTGTGGGCGCCTCGGATCCCACGACCGGGCAGGGGATCGTGGCTTTCGTCACGCCCAGGGGGTCGGTGGCCGATGACGTCAGCGGCGGAGATGCCTTCGTGCAGGAATTGCGCGACCATGTGGCGAAGGAAATCGGCAAGCTCGCCAAACCACGGCAGATCTTGATCACGCCCGAGCTGCCGAAGACGCGGTCCGGCAAGATCATGCGGCGGCTGCTGCGCGACGTCGCCGAGAACCGGGAGCTTGGCGATGTGACAACCCTTGCCGATCCCACCGTGGTCAATGCGATCGGTGCCGGCCTCAAGTCAGGAGGCGCGGACAAGGAGGGGTGAGCACCGCTCGCCAGTGGCGGTGCCCATGCGGTGCGAGTGCATAGGGTCGTGGTGTTCTCAACACCGCGTCCGGAGGTTTTGTGCCGCTCGATCCCGTCCTCGACCAGCTGCTGCACGTGCTCGAGCAGTCCGGCAACCCGCCGCTGGCCCAGCTCACGCCGCAGAAGGGGCGTGACTCGTTCCGGCTGATGACCAGCATGCTCGCCGCCGCGCATCCGGAGGGCCCGCGGATCGAGGTCGGCGAGAGCCTGGAGGCAAGGATCGCTGGGCCGGCCGGGGACCTCCCGGTGCGGATCTACCGGCCAGCAGCTGGCTCGGGCACCCTCCCCACGGTGGTCATGTTCCATGGTGGTGGGTTCGTGATCTGCGACCTGATCACCCACGACGAGCAGGCCAGGCTGATCTGCCGCGGCGTAGGCGCGGTCGTGGTGAGCGTCGGCTACCGGCTGGCGCCGGAGGCGCCCTATCCGGCGGCCATTGAGGACTGCGTTGCGATCACCCGGCACGTCCTTGGGCACGTGGCCGACTACGGCGGTGACCCGAGCCGGGTGGCGGTGGCCGGCGATAGTGCCGGAGCAACGCTGTCGGCCGTCGTTGCGCAGCGCCTTCGTGATGAGCCGGCCGAGCACCCGTTGGCCGCCCAGCTGCTGCTCTACCCGTCGGTCGATGCGACCGAGCCCGCCGACACCTACCCGTCACGGGTAGAAAACGCCGCCGGCTACTTCCTCACCGAAGACGATTTACGCTGGTTCATCGAGCACTACGCCGGAGCCCAACAAGACCGCTCGGTGCCGGGCCTGTCCCCGCTGCGGGCACCCGATCTGTCGGCGCTACCACCAGCTGTGGTGATCACCGCCGAGTTCGATCCGCTGCGAGATGAGGGGGAGGCATACGCCTTGGCGTTACGGCAAGCCGGCGTGCCCGTTGTCCAGCGCCGGTACGACGGGCTCATCCACGGATTCGTCGGCATGGGTGCGCTCAGCCCCGCCTGCGACAAGGCCGCCGCCGAGGCGATCGACGAACTGGCCAAGCTCTTGTCCTGAATCAGACGCAACGAGTCCGAACGGCAAGATCGACCCTATGTCAGGGTGAGCCGGTGCCGCCTGATCCCTCCGTCGTGCGCGTCGATGGACCCTGGACACACCGCGAGGTCGGCGCCAACGGACAGAAGTTTCACATTGCCGAAATCGGCAATGGGCCACTGATCCTGTTGCTGCACGGCTTTCCGCAGTTCTGGTGGTGCTGGCGCTTCCAACTCGAAGGGCTGGCGGCACGTGGATTTCGGGTGATCGCACCGGACCTGCGGGGCTATGGGGCAAGTGACAAACCGCCGCGCGGTTACGACGGTCCCACCCTGGCTGCCGACGTAGCCGGGCTCATTCGGGCGCTCGGGGAACGAGACGCGGTCGTGGTCGGCCACGACTGGGGCGGATTTTTGGGTTGGACACTCGGCGCCCTGCACCCGCAGGTGGTGCGCCGGCTCGTGATCGTGTCCATGCCGCACCCCCTTGTGTTCCGCGCCGCCACGCTTCGGCTGGGACCCCAACTCTCGGCCAGCTCGTACATGCTGCGCTTTCAGTTGCCGTGGAAGCCCGAGCGCGACCTGGTCGCTGATGACGCCCAGCTCGTTGCCGACCTGCTCAGGGATTGGGGCGGGGAGCGGTTCCCGCTGGCCGGCACCGTGGCCCGATACCGCGAGCAGATGCAGGTGCCGGGGGTGGCACACAGTGCGCTGGAGTACTACCGGTGGGCCGTACGCTCCCAGACCCGCCCGGATGGGATCAGGTTCACGCGGGCCATCTCCCGGCCGGTTCGGGCCGCCACCTTGCACATCCAGGGGCTACACGACCGGTGCACCCTTGCGTCGACCGCCCGCGGCAGCGATCGCTACGTCCAAGGGCCCTATCGACTGATCGAGCTGCCCGGAGTCGGCCATTTCCCCGCCGAGGAGGCCCCCGAGCAGGTGACCGGCCACATCGCCGCCTGGGCTGGGCAGTAGGGCTCAGGCGGCGGACGAACGCCGTTCCGCGGTTCGGGCCAACCTGGCCAGAAAGCGGCGAGCCGGTGGCTCCAACGCCCGGGCCGGCGTGTCGAGTGACAAGGTCGCCCGGGTGCCCCCGGGGGCGTACGACAGGCGCAGGGAGCCGGTGGTCTGCGCGAATTGGCCGCCGCGGATCCGGAAGTCGGTGACGAATGCGGCGGTCGTGCGTCGGGGCGGCAAGGCCACCACCTCCACCGGGGTGAGTTCGCCAGCGTGGTCCACCCGGGCTAGCACGGCAGGACCGCGCCGCCCGGTAAGCTCCAAGCCGGGCCACATCTCCAGCGCCGGCGTAGCCGTGAGCAGCAGGGCAGTGGAGAGAGGGTCCGCGGCGATGATGCGCTCCATCGTGAGCCGGGTCATGCCGCACCTCCTTCGGTCGCACGCCGCTAACGCCGACGCCAGCTGCTTACCACTGTAAGCACATTGGCAAGCACTCGCGTGCCGGGACACGGGTGTGCTCGCTCACACCGGCGCGGTGGCACCCACGAGGCGGGCGGTCAGTCGCAGACGCCGGTGGAGACCGGCGTAGTGGCGGCGCGGCCGGCAGCCACATCGGAGGCAACCTCGGCGGCCGTGAGGGCGTAGCCGGTATCGGAGGTATCGGTCGAGGCCGCGAAGATGACGCCGTACACACTGCCGTTCGGAGCCAGCAGCGGGCCGCCGGAATTGCCGGGCAGCACCGAGGCGCGAATGGCATAGACCTGCCTGGTCACCGTGCGCGTGTCGTAGATATTCGGCCCGTTGATGTCCTGGCGCTGGCGGATCCGTGCCGCGACCACGTTGAATGGCCCGTCTTGCGGGTAGCCAGCCACGACCGCGCTGCCGCCGGGTGGTGCCGGCCCGGCAAAGGGCAGGGCGCCCTGCCCAAGGCCGGGGACGGCGAGAACGGCGATGTCGCGGTCGGGATCGTAAAGCACCACGCTCGCCGGCAGACTGCGGCCGCTTGCTGACACCTGGGGGCCGCCGACGCCGGCCACGACGTGCGCGTTGGTCAGCACCCGGTTCGGGGCGATGGCGAAACCGGAACCCTCGATGCGCCGACTACAGGAGGGGGCCTCACCGGTGATCTTGACGATCGCTGCGCGGGCGCTCCGCACGGCGGTGCTGTTCAACACGGCCGGGTCGGGCGCGGGCACTGGGGCCGTCGGCACGTTGGCCAGTGGCCCCACCACGGCCGGAAAGCCGGTGGTGTCGACCAGCCGCCGGAAGGCGGCCAGCCCGTGCCGCACCTGGTCGGGCACGGCATGATCCACTGCGGCGATGATGACCGACCGGCGGGCCTGGCGGGCCAGTCCGGTCAGCGTGGAATGGGCGAGCGCGGTGGCCAGCAACCAGGCCACCAGCAGCACCGACAGGATGGAAAGGACCCCGCCGCCGAGGTTGTCGACTGCCCGCAACGGCCGGAACGTCAGGCCACGGCGAAGCGCAGCCCCGATCGCCGCGGCCAGCAGCTGCCCGAGGGAAGCCAGGACGAACACCACCAGGACACCGGTGACCGGCGCGGAAATGTGACTTCCCAGCGCCCGTACGGCGGACGGGGCCACCCGGGTGCCGAGATAGCCCCCGCCGAGGATGCCGACAAAGGACAACGTTCCGACGACGAAGCCCTGCCGGAAGCCGCTGATCCCAAAAAATGCGCAGGCGACGAGCAGGACGATGTCGAGCAGGTCCCCATGCACGAGACAAGCCTACGGACGGCGGCCGGCGGCCGGTTCAGGAGATGGTCAGCGTCCCGGTCATCTGCGGGTGAATGGTGCACAGGAAGTGGTAGGTACCAGGGGTGCTGAAGGTCAGCGTGACCGTGCTGCTGGCGTGCTGCACGGTGGGAGTCCCTCCCATCGGCCCGTCAGAGAACATCAGATCGTGGGGACTGGAACCGGGGACGTTCAAGGTGAGATCCAGCCTGCCGCGATGAGCGGTGAGGTTCGTCTGGACGAAACGCAGATCGGCGCCGGCCTGGACCGAAAGGTGCTGGACCCCGCCGCTGTCGGTCGCGGCCTCGCTGGCACCGGCGGCCTGGGGCCTCACCCCGGGACGGCCGCCGGCGCAGCCCGCGATGGCCAGGGCGCCGAGAGCGAGAGCGGTGACCGTCCTGGCTGCGACGCTGGGGAGCGGCATGACCTCGACGCTACCTCCGCTCACCCGGGCAGCGCGATGTACCGGGTGGCGTCCCACGGTGTTGACCAGCCGCCGATCTCAAGCAGTCGGTCCAACAGCCCGGCGGTGAAGCCCCACACCAGCAGCCCCTCGATCTCGAAGGCCGGGCCGGTGAAACCCGAAGGATGGCGCACCGACCCCCGGCAAGCCGGGTCGACGAGCTTTGCCAACGGTGCGCGGACCACCGTGGCCACCTCGGCTGCATTCACCGCGCGGACGAGTGACTGCTCCCGCCACCAGCCGAGCACCGGCACGACCGCGAAGTCGCTGACCGGGAGCCACAGCGCGGGCAGCACCGCGAAGGGCGCAACCCCCGCGGCGAGCAGTCCAGTTTCCTCGGCCGCCTCACGCAAGGCCGTTCCCAATGGGCCGCCGTCCCCCGGATCGGCAACGCCGCCGGGGAAGGCAGGCTGGCCGGCATGATCGCGGAGGGTCGCAGCCCGCTCGATGAGCAGCACGTCGGGACCCTCCGGCCCGTCCCCAAACAGAACCAGCACGGCCGAGCTACGCAGCTCGCGGCCGCGTGGGGGAGTGAACCTGGAAAGGTCCTCGCCGCGAAGCCCGCCAGCGGCGCCGGCCAGCTGGGTCAGCCACGCCGGCAAGTCCCCGCTCGAGGCGGTGGTGGGCAGTGGCCTGATCCTAGCCAACGCTGCCGATCTCTCCCTTGATCAGCGCCGCCGCGACAAGCGGGTCGGTGGGACCGAGCCCGTAGGCCGGGCACAACCGCGCCAGCGCGCACGCCCCGCAGGCCGGCTTGCGCGCGTGGCACACCCGGCGGCCATGGAAGATCATCCGATGGCTCAGCAGGGTCCAGTCCCGCTTGGCGAACAACGCCCCAAGGGCATCCTCGACCTTGACGGGGTCTTGCTCGTCAGTCCAGGCGAACCGGCGGGCCAGCCGGCCCACGTGGGTATCCACCGCGATGCCCGGGACACCGAAGGCGTTGCCGAGGATCACGTTCGCGGTCTTGCGCCCTATCCCGGGCAGCGTGACCAGGTCGGGCAGCCGGCCAGGCAGCTCACCGCCGAACCGTTCCAACAGGGCCGCGCCCAGCCCGATCAGGCTAATCGTCTTGGCCCGGAAAAATCCGGTCGGATGCACAAGTTGCTCGAGTTCGCCCCGATCGGCCCCAGCGTAGGCGGCCGCGTTCGGGTAACGCGCGAACAGCGCTGGGGTGGTCAGGTTGACCCGGGTATCGGTGCACTGCGCGGACAGGATGGTCGCGGCGGCCAGCTCCAGCGGAGTGCGAAAATCCAGCTCGCAGCGCGCACCGGGGTGCAGCTGCGCGAGCACCCTGTGCATTTTCCGGGCCCGCCTGGTCAGTGCCACGGGGCTCTCGGTCACCCCAGCAGCCTAGGTGAGCAACCGCGCTAGGCCGTTCGGCGGGTGCCCCAAAGGTCTGGACTACCCGGAAGGGTCATCTTTGCTGGCGGTCGGCGTAATCGCCTCAAGGAATCCACCCAACCGGACGACAGGCAGCCTTAGCAGGTTCGCTTTCCTTCTCCCTCAGGAGCCGTCGAGATGCTGTACCCCTCGTCCACCACCTTTGCCGAACTGCCCAGCGGGGACGCCCTCGGCGCCGAACTGGTTGCACTTGTCGAGTGCGAGAAGGAGCGCGCCGCCCGCAAGGCCGTCCAGGCCCGGGCGCGGGCTGAGCGGGCATCGGCTCGCGCGGCCGCACGCGCCATCCCACCGGAGGTGGACGAGGCCTATGCGCACCTGGCGCTATCCGAGCTGCGCGCAGCCCGCCAGCTTGTTGCCGAGGAGGAGGAGCGATTGGGCTACTGGCAGCGGATTCTCGCGACCCGGCAGGACGCACTGCGCGGGGAAGGCAGCGACCTCGATATGGAGCGACTCCGGCCGGCGCTTTCAGCGGGAAGAATGCACTCGGCGCGCAGCGCCATCGGCCGGGTCTATGGAACCGCGCTGCCTGCCCTTCCCGACCTGGGACTGCTCTGGGTAGACCCGGACGCGGGGGACGCCGACGCCATCCTCACCGATGTCGCCGGGGGCCTCGCGGCATACCGTGACGCTCTCGCCAGCCGGCTCAAGTCCATCACCCAGGAGTTGATTGCCCGCTACCGGATGTCCCCGGCTGACTGCCTGGCCCTGCTGCCCGCCTGATCCGCCGGCCACAATGTGACGTCGATGCGCCCTGGGAGGATGCTGACCGCGTGCTGATTGTGGTCGCGCTCGCCTTTCCCGTGCTGTTGCTGTTCGTGATGCTGGGGATGGAGCGCGTCGAACGCCCGCTGGAGGTTCACGACACCCGGTTGGAACTGGAACGTTTCCTGGACGCGGCCGAACTCGGCGTGCGCCCCGATGAGGTCGAGACGTTCGTGGCCGAGGGATACTCCAAGGCACTGGACCGGTACTGGGGGCGGCGACGGCGCCGGCAGCGCCGCGTTCTCAGCGGATCCATCCGCCCCCCCGGCGCTCGGTAGGACAGGATGCCCGACGTGCCGCAGGAGCTCGCCGATCGCCTCGCCGATTTCGCGCTTTTCGCTGTACTCAGCCCGGAGGCCCGCGCCGGACTCACCGAGCGCCTCACGCGGCGGGTGGTCCGCCGCGGCGAGGTCATTTTCGCTGAAGGGGAGCCAGGCGACGCTGTGCATCTGGTTCTCAACGGCAAGATCAAGATCAGCCGGGCGGCGCCGGACGGGCGGGAGAACCTGCTGGCCGTCATGGGCCCCGGCGACGTATTCGGTGAGCTCTCACTGTTCGACCCGGGCCCACGCACGGCGAGCGCGAGCGCTGTGGTCGACACGGACCTGGCCTCCCTAGGGCATCAGGACCTCACCTACTGGCTGGGGCACCGGCCCGAAGCGGCTCAGTTGCTGCTGCGGGTGTTGGCCCGGCGGCTGCGCCGCACCAACGACGCAATGAGCGACCTGGTGTTCACCGATGTCCCCGGCCGGGTCGCCAAGGCGCTACTCGGCCTGGCGGGACAGTTCGGAGCCACCGACGAAACCGGCGCGGTGCACGTGGAACACGGGCTCACCCAGGAGGAGCTGGCCCAGCTCGTCGGCGCCAGCCGGGAAACCGTGAACAAGGCCCTGGCCGATTTCGCCTCCCGCGGCTGGCTCCGGCTGGAGTCGCGCGCAGTGACCCTGCTGGACACCGATCGGCTGGGCCGCCGGGCTCGCTGAGCCTGCCCGTCGCTACTGGCCCACCCCGATCCGCTCGACCAGCTTGCGGGTAGCGGCAAGCTCCCCGTCGATGCCAGCTTCCTCGACCAACCGCAGGGCCTCGGCGGCGGCGGCGGCGGCCCCTTCCACGTCGCCTCCGGCGCGCAGCACCTGGGCCAGCACCCGCTGGGTGACGACCTGGGAGCGAACGTCCTCGGCAGGCGTTGACAACGCCCGCATGATGGTTGCCAGTGCACCCTCGGGGTCACCCTGCTCGAGGAACACCGCGGCGAGGTGGGCCAATGCCTGCCGGCGCGGAAATAGCAGGGACGGCACCTCAGCGCCAAGCGCGGTGGACAGCAATTCGGCCGCCTCCGGCAGCCTGCCGCGGGCCCGCAGCACCCGGGCCCGCAACACCCGCAGCGCCATCAACGCGCCGTCCAGCAGGTCCAGACCGTCGGCGAGTGACTCGGCCTTGTACGCGGCGGCGGCGGCCGCCTTCACATCCCCGCGATCGAGCTGAAGCAGGCCGAGCGAGACGGTGGCCAGCAGCTCCTGGACGCGGTGGCCGCCCTCGGCGGCGGTCGCCGCCGCCCGGCGGAACGCCGCCCGCGCCTCCCGGGTCTGGCCGTTGCCACGCGCCACTAACCCGGCCGCCACCATCGCCAACGACCGTCCCCAGGGATCGCCGAGGGCAGCGAACGCCGTCGCGGCCAGGGCGGCCTCCCGGGCAGCGACCTCAAGGTCTCCCAGTTCCGCGCCCGCGATCGCATCGATCGTCAGGCAGGCGGCGGTCTCCCAGCGGGTACCGAGCGCAGAGGCCGCAGGCAGCAGCCCCGCGACCAGCCCGCGAGCCTCGATCAGGCGCCCCTGCAGCACTCGCACGAGGGCCTCGGTGCCGGCGCACCAGGCCAACCCCCCGGAGTCCTGCAGGCCAAGGAAGACCTCCCGCGCCTGCAGCAGGGCCCGATCGGCGCCCAGGTAGTCCCCCCGGGTGGTGGCGGCCCACGCCAGATGCTGCAGCGCCCACCCGGCCCCCCGCGCATCCCGCACCCGCCTGGCCAGCTCCAGCGCTTCCCGGAACCGCTCCTCGGCGTCACCCAGGCGGCCACCGAAATAATCCAGCAGGCCAAGCTGGCGGATCGCGGCCCCCGTGAGGCCGTCGAGGCCGGCCGCCCCGGCGAGCACGAAGGCTTGAACCAGTGCGCCACGGGCCCCGTCGTCGTCACCACCCTTGTGCCGCAGCTCGCCAAGCACTACCAGCGCCCCGGCCCGCACGTCGGGCAGATCCGACGCGAGTGGAGCCTCAAGTTGCTCCTGCGCCTCGGCCAACCGCCGCTGCCCGGTCAGGGCCTGCGCGTAGGCCACGTGAACGGCGAGCAACCGGTGCCCCGACTCGCCGGCGACAACCGAAAGGCGAAGGGCCCGTGCCAGGTGCGCCTCGGCAGCCGGGTAGTCGTCCCTGGCCAGCGCCAGCTCGCCCAGCCTGGTCGCGGCGGACGCGCCCGGCGCGGCCGCGCCCCAGGCGGGGTCCGGCCGGGGCAGCCCCATCTCCTCGGCCAGCCGGACCGCGCGCTCGGCCTGGACGGCAACGACAGCGTCGACCTCGCTGACCGCGGCCTGCATGTGTCCCTCTGCCCAGCTTGCTGCGGCCGCGTGGCGCCGAGCCCGATCCACCTTCGGCAGCCCGGCGTAGGCGACGTCTCGAGTAAGCCGGTGCGCGAAGGCGTACCGGCCGTCGCCCTCGGCCCGCAGGATCCCGCGCCGGGTGATCTCACCGAGCACGTCGATCACCGTGCCGGGGTCGATGCGAGGATCCAGCGCGGTCAGCGCGCTCGCAGGGAAGCTGGTGCCCAGTACGGCGGCGTCACGAAGTAAGGCGCGGGCGCGGGGATCCAACGAGTCGATCCGAGCCGCCAGCACGGCCTGCACCCCAGCGGGAAGCAACTGCGCTGGAAGTTGACCGGTGAGCTCCCATCCCCCCTCCGGAGTGTCGACGAGGTCACCGCGGTCCACCAGCAGATGCACGAGCTCGGCGAGGAAGAACGGATTGCCCTGTGCCCGCCCCAGCAACGCCTGCCCAATCTCCACCGCGAGTTGGGCCCCGCCAAGGTGGGCCGAGAGAAGTTGCTGCGTCTCCTGATCGGCCAGGGCCTGCACGGGAATCAGTTCGGCGTGCGGGAGCCCCGCCCAGCCACCGCGGCCCGGGTCCAGCATCTCGGGCCGGCCGGCGCCTACGAGCAGGACCGGCCCGCTCACCCGAGTCATCAGCTCGAGCAGCGCGTCCCGCAACGGCGCCCTGGCGTCCTGAAGATCGTCGACGACGAGCACCAGCCGGCCCCGAGCTGCCATTGCGCTCAGCAGCCAGATCAGTCCCTGCAGCTCCTCCCAACGGCCACGGCGTCCGCCGGTGGCTCCCTCACGCGGCGCCTCGGAGTCAATCGCTGGTTTCTGGCCGAGCCCCAGCAGCTCCAACAGCCGATCTGCCCTCATGGACGGGAAAAATCCGCCAGAGGTGCTCAGCTCCAGCCCGGCGACGACGCGGCGTACCCGATCACTGGCCACGTCCGGCGAGTCGTCCTCGGCGATACCGCATGCCCCACGGGCGATCTCGGTAAGCGGCGAAAGATCACGACCCAAGCCATAGGGAATGCAGCGACCCCAGAGCACTTGAGCGCCAGGGACCGTGGCGGCGTACCGACCCAACTCGACCGCAAGACGCGTTTTGCCGACCCCCGCCTCACCCACCAGCAGCGCCGTCGCCGGCGCCCGGCCGGGGTCGGCAAGTGCATCAAACCGGTCGATGAGGGCGGCCAGCTCCGGCTCGCGGCCAATCATGGGCGCCTCGTCGCCGGTCCCCAGACGCGCCGGGAAGGCGGCCCTTAGGCCGACGAATTCATAGGCCTCCACCGGCTCGCGCTTGCCCTTCAGGCGCAAGGGCGGCAGGGTGCGCCAGGAAGCGACCTGCATGGTAGCGACCGCGGTGCCCCGCCCGGCGAACGTCGCTCCCACCGCGGCACTGTCGGACAGTCGGCTTGCCGTGTTCACCGTGTCCCCGACCACCGTGTAGCTCAGATGACCCTGAACCCCGGCTAGCACCTCGCCGGTGTTGAGCCCCACCCGCAGCCCGAGCCGGTGATCGGTACCCCCCTCGTCCCGAACGAGTTGACCCACCGCCGCCTGCATCGCCGCGGCGGCGCGGACGGCACGCTGGGCGTCGTCCTCATGCGCGGTCGGGGCACCGAATACCGCCATGATGCCGTCGCCGGTCAGCTTGTCCACGTGACCGCCGACGCCGGTGACAATGTCAGCCAGCGCCGCCAACACCCGGTCGGTGACCACGCCGACCCGCTCTGGGTCCCGGTCCTCGGCCCAGCTGGTGAAATCCGACAGGTCCCCGAACAAGACAGTGACAACGCGGCGCTCAGCCTCCTCCCCCATGCTGGCCTGCTGGGCAGCCCCGCAATGCCAGCAAAACCGGGCGCCGGGCACCTGGGGGGCGCCGCAGACAGGGCAACTCACCGCGCGGGCCCGGGGGCCCTCGGTAGCTCACCGCGTTCGCGCAGGAAATCCAATGTGGCGGCAACGCTGCGCTGCGCGGCCGGCCAGAGCTCGCTGTCCACGTCGGTGTAAACGGCGGCGACGACCTGCGCTGGGGTGCGTGCCCCGGACGCGACGGCCTGCCGGACCTGTTCGAGCCGGGCCGCGCGATGCTCACGGTAATAGCCGAGCCATCCGGCTACGTCGGTCACCTCCGGACCGTGTCCGGGGCGGATGCGGTGCGCGTCAACCCCCGCCAGCCGTTGCAGGCTGCGCAGGTAGTCCGCCAGGCGGCCGTCCGGGTGGGCAACCACCGTCGTGCCCCGTCCCAGCACCGTGTCACCGGTGTAGAGGCATCCTTCGTCCTCGTCGAGAAAGGTCACCGAGTCCGCGGTGTGCCCAGGGGTCGCCAGCACGCGCAGGGTCAGACCGTCGACCGCGATCAGGTCCCCTTCCCCCACGGCGGTCGGCTGCACACCGCAAAGCGCGGCCAACGACCCGAGCCCCTCGGCGTGGTCGAGATGGTGATGGGTGACGACGACGGCGGCCAGCTCCCGGCCCCCCTCGGTCGCCGCGGCGACGACTCGCTGCAAATGCGCGGGATCGTCAGGTCCGCAGTCGAGCACGAGGCTTCGCCCACCAGTGGCGCCCAACACCCAAGTGTTGGTGCCCTCGAGCGTCATCGGCCCCGGATTGCCCGCCAACACGCGGATGGCGCTCACTGCCCGTCGGCCGGCCCGGCCGCCATCTCGTCATCGAGGGTGAACCGCAAGGTGTCGCCGTCGGAGACCAACCGGGGCTGGATGCGTCGAATGGCCCGCGCCCGGCCCAGCGCGGCAGCGACATCGGGGCAGTCGGCGAGGTCCGCGAGTGCCGCCCGAGTCGGGGGCATCATCTCCAGTGCGGTGCCCGCGGTCGGGCTGACCCACATCCCCCGGTCGGCCTCGGCGTCGGCCCGGCTGGCCCGCTGGCCCGCGGGAAGGGCGGCGATGAGGAACCGGGTGTCGTAGCGCCGAGGTTCGATCTCGGGCGTGACCCAGTGTGCGAACGGCTGCAACTCGGCGGGGGCCAGGATGACGCCGGCTTCCTCGATGGTTTCGCGCATCGCGGCCGCAATCACCCGCCGCAGCAGCGCGGGATCGCCCGCAGTGAGTTCGTCGGCCCATCGCTGCGGCAGCTCGACGTCGCTGCCCAGGTCATCGAGTGGATCAACCTTCCCACCGGGAAACACGTGCATGCCGGCGGCGAAGGCCATGGTCGTGACCCGGCGCAGCAGGAACACCTCGAGTCGACCATCCGGGCGTGGCGCCGGCGCATCACGCACGAGTACCACCGTGGCGGCGTGCTTCGGTGCGGTCGGCGTCAACCTGCCCTCAGCCAGGGCCCGGGCCCGGTCCACCAGTTCCGGCGGCCACGCCCGCCCGGCAGTCGCGCTCACCGCGCCAGCCTACGACCGGTGGGCGGAGGTCACCCGACCGCCGCCACGAGCTCCACCTCCACCGGGGTGCCGGCCGGCAACGCGGCCACCCCCACCGCGCTGCGGGCATGGCGACCGGCGTCACCGAACACCTCAGCCAGTAACTCGCTCGCCCCGTTGATGACAGCTGGCTGCTGTGTGAACCCGGGCGCGCTGGCAACAAAGCCGGTCATTTTCACGATCCGGGTGAGCCGGGCCAGGGGGATGAGCGATCCGACCGCGGCCAAGGCGTTGAGCGCGCAAAGCCGCGCGCATTCCTGCGCCTGCTCCACGCTCACCTCGGCACCCACAAGCCCGGTGTAGGCCAGGACGCCGTCGACCAGGGGCAGCTGCCCAGAGGTGTAGATCAGGTCACCATGACGCAGGGCAGGCAGGTACGCGCCCGCTGGGGCCGCCACCGGCGGCAGGCTCAGCCCCAACTCGGCGAGGCGCTGCAGGGGATCGCTCACGCATCCGCCACCGAACGCTTGAAGTAGGCCACCAGTTGCTCGGGGTTATTGGCCCCCGGCACAACCTGTACCAGCTCCCACCCGTCGGCGCCCCAATTATCCAAGATCTGCTTGGTCGCATGGACCAGGATCGGGGCAGTGGCGTACTCCCAGCGCGTCATCGGCCAAGCCTATCCGGCGCATCCGCGCCCATCCCCTCACGCGCCTCCGGCGCCCATCCCCTCACGCGCCTCCGGCGCCCATCCCCTCACGCGCCTCCGGAGCGGCGGCGAAGCAAGCGGCGGCGCTCCAGCTCGTTGAGACCTCCCCAAATGCCATAGGGCTCCTGCACATACAGCGCGTAGGCAAGGCAAGTTTCGCGTACCCCGCATCGCCGGCAAAGTGCCCGAGCCTCCCCCTCACGTTCTCGCCGCTGCTCGCGACTCTCGGTCGTGCTCGGCGGGTAGAAGGCGTTGGCGCTGCTGCCCTGACAGGCGGCGTCGGCGCGCCAGGTCGGTTCCACTACGGCCAGGCCGGCGTCCACCCGCGCCGTGGCTGCCGGGGCTACAGCCGGGGCTACAGCGGTTCGGGCGCTTAGCCGTGTGGGCATGGCCTACCTCCGGGAAGCGGTCACTGGCAGGCTCAGCGTGGCCCCTTGACGAGCGCTCGGGAAGTCTTGACTTTCCGGGCCTCCCGGATTATTCACACCGGGGGGCGCCCCGCCGGCCGGCATAGGCTCCCCCGGTGCCCGCCCCAGCCGCCGCCCCCAGCCCGGTCCGGCTGCACATCGTCACCGGGAAGGGGGGCACCGGAAAGACGACGGTCGCGGCGGCACTCGCCGTTGCCCTGGCCTCCGGAGGGCGACGGGTACTGCTCACCGAGGTGGAGGGGCGCCAAGGGCTGGCGCAGCTTTTCGACACGCCACCACTGCCCTATGAGGAACGCCGCGTCGCGGTCGCACCCGGCCACGGGGAAGTCGTCGCCCTTGCAATGGATCCCGAAGAGGCGCTGTTGGACTACCTCGACATGTTCTACAACCTGCGACGCGCCGGCCGGATGCTGAAGCGACTTGGCGCGGTCGACTTCGCCACGACGGTCGCCCCCGGAATGCGCGATGTCCTGCTCACCGGCAAGCTCAAGGAGGCGGTGGATCGCAAGACAAAGGGGCAACCGGTCTACGACGCCGTCGTAGTTGATGCGCCTCCCACCGGCCGGATCACCCGTTTTCTCAACGTGAGCGCCGAGGTCGGCACCCTGGCCAGGGTGGGACCGGTGAAGGGACAGGCCGACAGCGTGATGCGCGTGCTCCGCTCCCCGCGCACGGCCGTACATCTCGTCACCGTGCTGGAGGAGATGCCGGTGCAGGAGACGGTCGACGGCGTGGCGCAGCTACGCTCGGCCAACCTGCCCGTCGGCCACATCGTGGTGAACATGCGGCGCGCCCCCTACGCTTTGCCGGCAAGACTTCCCCGCACGATGGTGGCGGCCGGCCTGAAGGCGGCTGGGCTGTCCCCGACCAAGCCCACCGTCGACGGCCTGCGCAGCGAGGCCGCCGAACTCCAGACCCGGCTGGCACTCGAGCACCGAGAGTCCGAGGATCTGGCCGGCCTTGGAGTGCCGCTGTTGTCGCTACCGCTGCTGGTCGGGCCGGTTGACCGCGGCGGGCTCTACCGGCTTGCGGAGGAGCTCACGGCAGGAGGGCTGGGACCACCATGACCGGCGCCCCCGCAGAGCGGCACTTCGACATCGACGAAATGCTGCGAACGGCGAAGGTCATCGTCTGCTGCGGCAGCGGCGGTGTCGGCAAGACCACCACCGCGGCGGCGCTAGCGCTGCGCGCCGCCGAGCAGGGGCGGCGGACCGTCGTACTGACCATCGATCCGGCCCGGCGGCTGGCCCAATCGATGGGCCTGTCGGAGTTGGGCAATGCCCCCGCCGCCGTCAAGGGGGTCGCCGGCAACCTCGACGCGATGATGCTGGACATGAAGCGGACCTTCGACGAGATCGTCCTCGCTCACAGCGATCCGATTCGGGCCGAGCAGATCCTGGTCAACCCGTTCTACCAATCGCTGTCTTCCTCGTTCGCGGGCACCCAGGAGTACATGGCCATGGAGAAGCTCGGTCAACTCGTGGCGCAGAAGAACTGGGATCTGGTGGTCGTCGACACGCCACCCACCCGCAGCGCGTTGGACTTCCTGGACGCACCGAAGAACCTGGGCCGATTCCTTGACGGCCGCCTGCTCAAGTTGCTGCTTGCCCCGGCTCGCGCCGGCGGCAAGGCCTACCTGAAGGTCGTCAGCACCGGCCTGTCCGTTGTCACCCGCACCCTGACCCGCATCATTGGCGCCCAGGTTCTGACCGACGTACAGGAGTTCGTTTCCTCCCTCGAGACCATGTTCGGCGGATTCCGGGAGCGCGCCGAGCAGACCTACCAGATGCTGTCCGCGCCGGGAACGGCCTTCATCGTCATCGCCGCGCCCGAGTCGGCCGCCCTGCGCGAGGCCTCGTATTTCGCCGAGCGGCTCGCCACCGAGCGCATGCCGCTGGCCGGCGTCGTGGTGAACCGGGTGCATACCCCGGCCGCGCCAAGGCTGGGGGCGGCCCGCTCGCTCGTGGCCGCGGAGGCACTCGAGGAGCGACAAGGCCATCTCGCGGTTGCGGCCCTGCTGCGGCTGCATGCCGAACGGGTCACCCTTGCCGAGCGGGAAGCGCAGCTGGTGGACGGCTTTCGCCGAGCTCACGTGGAGATCGCGTTACGCCGGGTCCCGGCCTTCCCCGAGGACGTGCACGATCTGGAGGGCCTACGTGCGGTCGGTGCGGCGCTCGGCGGCTGAGTGAGGGGCGCTGGATCGCGGTACGTAGCAGGTGTCAGCCGGCGAGAGCGACCTTGTTGGCGGCCAAATGCTCGCGCCGCGCCTGCTGCAACAGAGCCTTCCAGCTCGTGACGTCGGGTCGCCGGCGCAGCAGCGCCCGACGCTCCCGCTCGGTCATCCCGCCCCAGACGCCGAATTCCACCCGGTTATCCAGTGCGTCGGCCAGGCATTCGGTACGAACCGGGCAGCCCCGACAAAGAGCCTTGGCCCGATTCTGCTCGGCGCCCTGAACGAACAGCTCGTCGGGATCGCTGGCCAGGCACGCTGCCCGCGCGGTCCAGTCGTGGTCGGGTGCCGAACAGGTCAGCCGATCGGCACGCACATTTGTCGTCACGCTCATCGCGTCGTACCTCGCTCGCTCAAGGGCCTACAGCCCGCTGCTGAAGAGAACGGTACGAAAACGGACATCCAACGCACATGGCCCGTTGTGGGCATCTACGGGATAGTCCCTCCGAGCCATCCCGCTGGCATGTGCGCGGCGAGTCCACCGCACTGCCTCCATTGTCCTGGCGCTTGAGGCATCGGCACGCGCGCCGCCGAGCTACACTCCGGCATTGCTCCGACCGGCCCAATGCGCAGGTAACCTGACGCGGTGCGCCGAGCCGGGTCCGTCCTGAATAAGCTGGGGCTGCTTGTCGCCTTGTCGCTGGTCGCCGGTCTGCTGGTGGCGGGTGTGGCACTCCCGGTGGTGGGCGGGGTTGGGGTCGCCGTCAAGGCGACCAACGATGCGCTCGCCGCGTTGCCCACGTCCCTGGACGAGCCGCCGCTCGCGCAACACTCCCTGCTCCGGGCAGCCGACGGCAGCATCATCGCCACCCTTGCCGGCGCCGAGGACAGGGTCATCGTGCCCATGTCGCAGATCCCCAACGACATGCAGGCAGCGATCGTTGCGATCGAGGACAACCGCTTCTACGAGCACAGCGGGGTGGATATCCGCGGCCTGCTGCGTGCGGTGCGCACCAACGCCGACACCGGCGGTTTCTCCCAGGGCGCCAGCACGATCACCCAGCAGTACGTCAAGCTCGTACTGCTGGAGCAGGCCGGCAACAAGGCCGACCAGCAGGCCGCCACCGAGAAGTCGATCAGCCGCAAGTTGCGTGAGGCGCGCTACGCGATCGCGTTGGAGAAGAAGCTGACCAAGGCGCAGATCCTCGAGCGCTACCTGAACATTGCCTATTTCGGGGAAGGCGTCTACGGGGTGGGAACCGCGGCGCAGCACTACTTCCAGGTGCCGGTCGAGAAGTTGACGCTGGCGCAATCGGCGCTGCTCGCCGGCCTGGTGAACAACCCTTCCGGCTTCGACCCCATTGCCCATCCCAGGGCGGCTGCCGACCGGCGCAACCTCGTTCTCGACGCGCTCGACAGGTACGGCTTTCTCCCGCATGCCCAGATCGCGGCGGCGCTCAGGGCGCCGTTGGGGGCGCACCCCATCCAGAAGGCAACCGACCCCTGCGCCGTGGCCAGGGCACCTTTCTTCTGCGCGTCGGTGCTTCGCCAGCTGCTGGCCGATCCCAAGCTGGGGCCAACCGCCTCCGACCGCCGGCAGGCCGTCTACGAGGGCGGCCTTTCCATCACCACGACCTGGGATCCGCGGGTCGAGGCGGCTGTCGACGACACGCTGCATGCAGCGCTTCCCAACGACATCGCCCCGGTGGCCGGCGTCGTCGTGATGGAACCGGGGACCGGCAAGGTGCTCGCCATCGGCCAGAACCGGGCCTATGGCGTGGGTAAGGGCCAGACCACGGAGGTCTATCCCAGCATCCGCGGCGAGCAGGTCGGGTCGACCTTCAAGGCCATCACGCTCGCCGCCGCCCTCGATGCCGGCCTTCCGTTGAACACCACGTTCGACAGCCCCGCGTGTTACATCCCCCCGTTCCCGATCAAAGGCAAGGAGACAGGCGGCTCCTGCCCACTGGGGATCAGCAACGCCGGGGACAGCGAGAGCGGTCAGTTCAACATGGTGAACGGCAGCTGGTATTCGGTGAACACCTACTTCGTCCAGCTCGAGCTTGCGGTGGGCATCCCCAAGGTCGCCCAGATGGCCAAGCGGCTTGGCATCCACAACAAGGACCTAGACAAGGTGGGAACTCGCGACGTTTCGACCACCTTGGGCGCACCGGGCGGCACCTCGCTCAGCGTGCTGGACATGGCCACTGCCTACGCCACGCTCGCCGCGCACGGCCGGGAATGCCAGCCCATGACGGTGTCGGCGATCACCACGCTGAAGGGTCAGCCGGTCGATTTCAGCCAGCCGGAACCTTGCCAGCAGGTAGTAGATCCGGCCGTCGCGGACACCGTCACGTCCATCCTTCAGGGCGTCCTGAACCAACCTCTGGCGACGGCATTCGGCAAGGGCCTTGATCGGCCGGCCGCCGGGAAGACCGGAACCCTCGACAACTCCAAAGGCGCGTGGTTCGTCGGCTACGTGCCGCAGTACGTCACCGCCATCGGACTGTGGAACCCCAAGGCGCCGAATAGCCCCCTGGTGCCGCTGTGCGCGAGCGGGATCGGCTGCTTCAGCCAGCATTTGTACGGCGGCGACATCCCGGCCCCGCTCTGGCACCAGATCATGACCAAGCTCGTGCAGGGGGTCCCGGTCGTCGATTTCGCCCGCCCGCAACAGGGCAACGTCGCCGCGGCGCTCCCCCCGGTGCCTACCGACGTGCCGACCACCTTGCCGCCGTTCGGTTCCGGCCTGCCGACTGGGGGGGTGCCGGGTGTGCAACTGCCACCATTCGGAGTGGGCCTCCCCACGACCGCGGTGACGCTGCCACCATTCGGAATCGGTACGGCGCCCCCGGCGATAAGCCGGCCTCCCGCGAGCCCGCCGCCGACCCCAGGGCCGCCACCCAAAAAATAGCTGGCTCAGCCGAGCTGACGACCTACCGCCGCAGCGACACGCCGCCCGTCTGCCCGGCCCGCAACCTTGGCGTTCGCCGCCTTCATCGCCGGCCCCATGCTCGACCGGCCGGCAGCGGCCAGGTTGGCCTCGGTGAGCGCTTCGGCGATGATCTCTTCGAGCTGCTCATCCCCCAACTGCGCAGGCAGGTATTCGGCGATGACCTCCCCTTCGGCCCGCTCCCGCGCGGCGAGTTCCGGCCGTCCTGCCTGCTCATAGGCGGTGGCGGCCTCCCGGCGCTTTTTCCCTTCGCGGGCAAGGACCGCCTCGATGTCGCTGTCGCTCAGCTCGCGCGAGGTCTTGCCCGCAACTTGTTCGGTCTGCATCGCGGTGAGGACCATCCGCAAGGTGGCGAGCCGCAGCTCATCGCGGGCCCGCATTGCGGCGGTGAGGTCGGCTCGCAGCCGGTCGTGAAGCATCCGCTGACATTAGCCGCGCGGGCCCGGCGGCTGGGAGGGCAGGATGTCCCCGTGACCTCGAGTGCCCGATGGGGCGGCCGGCTCGCCCTGGCGGCCGCAAGCGGTCTTGGCTACGCCGCCCTGTGGGAGCGCAACGCCTTCACGTTGCGTACCTTTGAGATCGGGGTACTGGCCCGAGGCGCCAGGCCTTTGCGGGTGTTGCACATCAGCGATATCCACATGCTTGGCCGCCAGCGGCGCAAACAGGCCTGGATCGCCGACCTGGCCCGTCTCCTACCCGACCTCGTGATCAGCACGGGGGACCACCTCGCCGGTCCGGACGGCGTCGCCGGCACCATTACCGCGTTGGGTCCGCTGCTGGATCGGCCCGGCGCGTTCGTGCTCGGGTCGAACGACTACTACGCCCCGAAGCCGAAGAACCCGCTGAAGTACTTCAAGCCGGGACACAAGCGGGTGCAGGGGGAGAGCTTGCCGTGGCGTGAGCTCGCCGAAGACCTGCGCGCAGCCGGGTGGGCGGATCTGACCAACGCACGCGCCTCGTTGACCGCTGACGGGCGTCGGGTGGACCTGCGCGGGGTCGACGACCCGCACCTGCGACGCGACCGGCTGACCGCGGTCGCCGGAGCGGTGGATGGCGCGGCCGCCCTCAGCATCGGCGTCGTGCACGCGCCGGAGCCGCGGGTGCTGCGGGCATTCGCTGCCGACGGTGTTCCGCTTCTGCTCGCCGGTCACACCCACGGCGGCCAGCTGCGGGTGCCCTGGTACGGGGCGCTGGTCACCAACTGCGGCATCGACCGGGGCCGCTGCCGAGGGGTTTCCGCGTTCGACGGCGCCGCGCTGCACGTGTCGGCCGGGCTGGGGACCAGCCCATATGCCCCGGTGCGCTTCGCGTGCCGCCCGGAGGCCTCACTCCTCACGCTGGTGCCGGCGCCGTCGTAGCCGGCGCAGAGGCGCTGCCCTGGTCGGCTAGACTCGCCACGCACCATTCGGGATGTGGCGCAGCTTGGTAGCGCGCTTCGTTCGGGACGAAGAGGCCGTGGGTTCGAATCCCGCCATCCCGACCATCGCCGGCCGGTGTTCCGCAGGTAGGGGGCACCGGCCGGCGCATGCTCGGAGGCGGGCAAGGACGGGCCGCGGGCGGCACACTGTGGCCATGGATGATTTGCCGGTTACCTCGCACCTCGACGACGATGACAATGCCGAGTCGGGCCGGCCGCCGCGCCCGGTGCGCCCCACCGCCATGTTCGCGGCCGCCGGGGTCGCCTTGACTGTCGCCCTGGCGTTCGCCGGCGCGCAGCTGTGGCCCTTCTTCATCCTCGATTTGGCCCTGGCCGCCTCCTTCGCCTGGCTGGGATGGACCGCCTACCGTCACCGAAGCCGCGAGGAATGAGAATCGGTCTGCTCGGGGCCACCGGCTACACCGGGCGCCTGACCGCCGCCGAACTGCACCGGCGCGGAGTCACGGCGCGGCTGGGTGGGCGCAACCCGGACCGGCTGGCCGCCGTCGCCGGCTTCGGAGAGGTGTTCGTCGTCGACACCGAGGCCGACCCGGCCCGGCTGGCGGCTTTCCTCGAGGGGCTCGACGGCGTCATCTCCTGCGTTGGACCGTTCGAACGGCTCGGCCGGACCGTGCTGTCCGCGGCCGTGGCAAACGGGGTGCCATACGTCGACTCGACCGGGGAGCCGGCGTTCATTCGCTGGGCCTACGACACCTTCACCAGCGCGGCCACGCCGGTGGTGGCCGCCTGCGGCATGGACTACGTGCCGGGCGACCTGGCGGCCGCGATCGCCGCAGAGCAGCTCGGCGTCCCCGCCGAGCAGATCCTGGTCGGCTACGCGATGACCGGCACGAGCGCAAGCCGAGGTACGGCCCGAAGCGCGCTCGGCGTGCTCGGAACCGTTGCGGTGCATCCCCGGCGCGTCCGGCTGCCGTTCCCTGCCGGGGAACGGACCGGCATCGTGCTGCCGTGGGGGGAGCAGCTGACCGTCCCCCGCCACCTGCCGGGAACTGCGGTGGCGAGTGCGTTCGCCGCCCCGCGCGCCCTAGCGCGGGCCGCTCCCGCGCTGCGGCTCGCCGCGCCGCTGCTGCCGCTGGCGCGGCCGCTGCTCGCGCGGCTGGTGGAACGGCTGCCCGAGGGCCCGTCGCAGCCGCGGCGCGAGTCGGGCCGCGCCAACGTCCTGACGATCGCCCGCGGCGGGGGGCGCGAGGCGCGGGTGCTGGTTCGCTGCCGCGACGTCTACGCCCTGACCGCGCGCCTGCTCGTCGAAGCCGCGCTGCGGCTGCCGGCTGCCCCGGCCGGGGCGCGCAGCCCCGCCCAAGCCTTCCCGGCGCGGGGTTTCCTGGACGCCGTGCAGGGTCCGCTGCTGTCCTGGGAGGTACTGACTTGGTGAGCCGCGACTGGACCGAGCGCTTCCGGGCGCCCAGATGGTCGTTGCCGCAGACGGCCCGTCTGCGGCCGCAGCGATGCGTGGTCGGCGGCGACCCGACCGGAACGTGGGAGGTGTACTGCTGGTCGCCCGCCACTGACCCCGGCCATGCCGGCGTGCCCATCCAGGCCACCGACCGCGCCAACGGCACCATCCGCGCGGCTATCACACCGGACGGTGAGTACGTGTGGTGGTTCGCGGACACCGACGGGGACGAATTCGGCCGCTGGCGCCGGCAACCCTGGGGCAGCGGCGCCGGCAACGACGAGGCCGCCACCCCCACCATCCCGGCCGCCTACCCCGCTGGTCTGGTCTTCGCCGACGACGGGACAGTGGCGTTGGGGTGCAGCGCCGAGGACGGTTCAACGCTGTGGCGAGCAGAGCCGGGTACGGCGCCTCGCGTGCTGTACCGCCACGCGCAGGACGCCGGGGTCCAGGCGATCAGCCGGGACGGTCGCTACATCGCGATCAACCACAGCGAGCGCGGTGACAACCGCCACCCCGCGCTGCGGATCCTCTCCCGCGACGGCGAGAGCGTGGCCGACCTCGACGACGGACCCGGCAAGGGGCTGCGCGCCGTCGGCTTCCTCGGCAAGGGCGCGGACCTGCTCGTCGGGCATGAGCGCTGCGGGCGGGCCGAACTGCTGATCTGGTCGCCGCTGGATGCGGCCGTTCGTGAGCTGCGGCTGCCGATCCCCGGTGAGCTCTCGGCGGTACCCGCCGCGGATGGTGCCTGGCTGCTGGTCACCAGCGAGCAACGCGGCCGGAGCACGTTGCACCGAGTCGCGTTGCCGGAGCTTTCGGCGAGCGAGGTCAGCGTCGAGCCCGGCGTCGTCGAGGGAATCGAGATCCGACCCGACAACCAGGTCTGGTACGCGTGGTCCAGCGCAGCCGCCCCGCCCAGCATCCGGGACCTTTCCGGAGCGCCGGTGCTTCCCCGGGCAGGACCGCCGGCGCCATCGTCGGTTGCGGTCACCGACGTCGTCGCAGCCGGTCCGGGCGGCCAGGTGCACGGGTTTCTCCGGCTTCCCCCGCAGCGGGCCGGACCGCACGCTGCCGTCTTCGTAGTGCACGGGGGACCCACCTGGAATGACAGCGACTCCTGGCATGTGCGTGCGGCTGCGTGGGTCGATGCCGGTTACGCGGTGGTGATGGTCAACTACCGCGGCTCCACCGGGTATGGCAGCACCTGGCGGGACGCGATCGAGCACTCGCCGGGTTTCGTGGAGCTGGCTGATGTGGCTGCGGTGCGCGCCACCCTCATCGCCGACGGGGTAATCGACGAGGCGCGTTGCCTCCTCAGCGGCGGATCCTGGGGCGGGTTCCTGACCCTGCTCGGGCTCGGCACCCAGCCGGAAATGTGGGCGGCGGGTTCGGCTGCCGTCCCGGTCGCCGACTACGTCGCCGCCTACGAGGATGAGATGGAGGGGTTGAAGGCGTTTGACCGGTCGCTTTTCGGCGGCGCGCCGGCCGAGGTGCCGGACGCCTATGCGAAGGCCTCACCGCTGACCTACGTCGCGGCCATCCGCGCCCCGGTGCTGATCCTCGCCGGCGCCAACGACCCGCGGTGCCCAATTCGCCAGATCGAGAACTACCTGACGGCGCTGCGCGGGCTGGGTAAGAACCATCAGGTGTACCGGTTCGATGCCGGACACGGGTCGGTCGTCACCGAGGAGCGGATCAGGCAGATGGCCGCGGAACTTGACTTCGCCCAGCGTCACGTCCCCGCCTAGCCTAACGGCCGGCCGGTCCAGCCGTGGACGCAGGGGTGCAGGCGCAGGCGGTCGGCGCGCGCGCGGCCGCGACAAAGGCGCCGGCGCGGCTGGCCCGGCGCCGTACGCGGCCCCCAAGGTTGCCGACGCGAAGGCGTCCTGCAGCGCCTGACGGTTCTGCAGATATCCACACCTACCCTCCGTGCAGCAGTTCCCAGACGCCGTACGCCTCTTGGCGTTCGCTGCCCCCGCCACCCGCGCTTCTCATACCAACACCGCGCCGCGTGGGCGTCCTCCAAGACCCTGAGTCGCGTGACCCCCGCAACTGCTCTCAGCAGCGCAGTTCCGATGCCTGCGCCCTCCTCAACGGGCAGGACGAACAAGCCATCGAGCTCCGCTCCGGTCGCAGTCGCGAAACCGACCAATGCCTGTTCGCGGCTCGCGAGCCACACCTCGCCTTGATGCGACGCCCACTTCGCGCGTGCCTAGGTACGACCGTGGGAGAGACCCAGAATGTGTTCCTTCCTATGCTCAGCGCGCCGTGCCTATACGCGCTGCTGCCTGCCGGCAGCGACGTGCCCAGTCCCGGGCATGGGAGCCAGGTGGAGCGGCCCGAACCGGGTGAGGTCGAGGCGCCAGCCGCACCTGCTCGACGGCGGGTACGCCGCACCGGCAGGCGCGCCCGGCTTATACTGTCGCCGGAAAGGCAGGCGCGCTGACCCGGAGGTGGCTGTGCGGTCCGTCCAGGCGGCTGTCGCGATGGCTTCAGTGCTCGTGCTGGTGGCTGGCTGCTCGTCCGGCGGCAGCGGTGGCGGACGAGACGGCCGCCCGGACGCCCGGACGCCCGGCAACGCTGCGCTGCCAAGCACACCATCGGCACTCGTCGGTGACCTCACCAAAGCGGTCATCAGCCGGACCGCCAACTTCTACGGCCCCAACGAGACTCAACGCACGGTTCACCTCGACGTCTACCCGGCCGTGCGCGTTGACTCCGGCCTGCTCGTCCCGGTCGACCTCACCGCAGAAGGTGGCGACAAGCCCGAGGGCAGCGACTACTTCTGCAACGACGCCGTCGTTTGCGCGGACTTCGGCGCCGCTTCCCTCGTGGACCCGAGGGGCCTGGTCCGCTACGGGCCGCTCCGCAACGCGGACGCCAAGGGTGCTGTGTTGTCCAGCAAGCTCCCGTTCGAGCTCCAGCCGGGCACCCGCTACCGCGCCGGAGTCTTGTTCCCGGTCCCGGACGGTGCGCCGACCTCCGTGGACCTGGACCTGCAGTACGGCGGTCCGGTGCTCGGACTGCCCGTGGTGAACGGCAAGCCGCCCGAGGGCCTGCTCACCGGTGGGGACGCCGGCATGCCGACGGCGGCTGGCGGCGTCATCACCCTTCCTGTCCAGGCGGCCGCCGGGACTCCGTTCGTCGACCGGCACCCCTTAGTGGCCAAGGTCGTCGGCAGCACCGTCAACCAGGGCGGGAGCGCCAAGCAGGGCGTGGTCTCGCTCGCCGCCGACGTGCTGTTCGCCTTCAACTCCTCGACTCTCACCGGACCGGCGCAGAAGGTCGTTCAGCAGGCCGCGCAGATCCTGACCGACAAAGCCGACCCGACCAAGCCCGTGACGGTGACCGGTTACACGGACGTGAAGGGCACCGACGCCTACAACGCGAGCCTGTCTCAGCGGCGTGCAGTGGCAGTGGCGGACGCGCTGGGCAAGGAAAGCAAGGGCTCGGGGCTGAGCCTGCGTCCCACCGGGCGCGGCGCCGCCGATCCCGTCGCCCCCAATGCACGCCCCGATGGAGTGGACGACCCGACCGGCCGCGCGCTGAACCGCCGCGTGGAACTCGCCTACACGCCCAAGGCGGCGCCGCCGGCGCCCCCGGCGCCGCAGGCCGCGGCCCCGCAGTCGGGGAACGGACAGCCGCTCGCGACGCTGCCCGCAGCGAACGTCATTGCAAGCGGCGCCGGTGCGGTGGCGATGACCGCCTCCGTGCGGTCCGTGCGCAGGGATGGCGCCTTGACTGTTGTCGAGGTGGGCGTGACGCCGGCGGGTCCCGCGGGCGGCGTCGACTACTTCAGTCGCGGGCGCAACGATCGCGACCTGGGTTCATGGCGCCTCGTCGCTGCGGCGACGTCGGCGACCTACGTCCCCGCCGCCGACGTCGACGAGCCGAAGCGACTCCTCGGCACCACCGTGAAGCAGATGAACGGTGGGCGGGACTACCTGCTGACCTTCTGGACAGCTGCCCTCCCGGCCGACCTGTCCTCCGTCGACGTTGTGCTGGGCCAGCTCGGACGCGCCAAGGACGTTCCCGTCACCCGCTGACGGCTTCCTCCAGCTCGAGCCGCACCGGGCCCGATGCCCAGGACGGCCATCCGTCCCGCCTCGGTCTCGAGGGCCCCATGACTGCGCGCCCGCCAGGCGCGAGCCGGTTCGACGGAACGTCACCAGCTGGCCTTCTGGGAGACTGCTGCTTCACTCCGACCCGGGGAACCGCCCGTGAGTAGCTCCTGGTACACCGATGATGCAGCCGAGTTCACCAGCAACCGAGACATAGCCGGTTGCGCGGTGACAGCAGCCGCCCTGACCCTGGTCTCGTTCGTGATCCTGCAGCTCCTGCTGGTGGCGATCGCCCTGGGGACGGCGGACTACGCCGCCGGCCGGCCAGGCCCGGCCGACGGCTTCAACTCCGGCCTCACCGCATGCGTCGTCGCTGCTGCGGGTGCCATCGGCTCCTGGTCCGGTGCGCGGCTGCTGCGGGTCGAGCACGGAACCTCGATGCAGGCCTTTCGGACGGGTGCCGTAGGCGGCTTCGCGTCGGCGCTCGTCGTCCTCACGCTCAACGCGGCCCTCGGCTCGCCGCAGCTGCTCGCCCTCGTGCTGTCGGCCCTCGGTGGCCTGCTCGGCTGCGTCGTCGGCGGTCGCCGGGGGGCAGTGGCTCTCAGGTACCCGCTGATGCGGACCCGCAGGCGCGGCCTCCCTCTGGTGCCGGGGTTCCTCGGGCTCCTGCTGCTCGCCGACACCGGTGCCTGCGGAATCGTGCGCGGCGTCTCGAGCACCGTGTCCAGGCCCCCGGCCAAGCCGGTTGACGTGTCCGTGGTTCTGACGGTGCTGCCCGGTGGCGTGCGCGTGCAGGCGGACCTCAGCGGCACCGGCCTCACCGCCGCAGCCCTTCGCCCCAGCTTCGCCACCCGGGACACCGGTTACGTCCTCAACTCCACTGAGCGGACGACCGGCACCCAGCTTCGCTACACCGGGATCGCGGTGCACGCGGCGGCAGGCGGCCTCAGCGCGCAGATCGAGTACGACGTGCAGGGCGACGTCGTCTACCCCGTGCCGGTGTCGCAAGCCGTCTCGGCTCGGCGGCTGGTGATCACGGTGTCAGGCGGCCGGATCGCTTCCTGCCTCACCGCCTACGGGACCTCGAACGGCACCCCGCGACTGCGCCCCTGCCAGCCGGCCACTGGTGCGCCGCTGGCTCTGGCCGGCGAGATGAACGGCCTGGAGCGCGTACGGCTCACCGTGACGCGGTGAGGCCGTGCTCGTCGTTGACGCAGCGGCGCCGGCCGGGATGACGGAGGGCTTCAGCCGGCGAGATGTGCCCAGTCGGGCGCGAGCTCCGACCACGGGCCACGCGCGGCAACGCCGCGGTCCACCAGCACCACGACCTGGTCGGCCCTGCTGCAGCTGTTGCCGGCTTCGACGTCGATCTTCCAGCACCGTCGTACCGCGGCTGCGCAGCGCCGCCTACACCTCCACCTCCACCTCGGTGCGGGCGTCGAGGGCACTGGACACGTCGTCGGCCAGCACGACCTCGGTCTCGGCGGCGAGGGCTCGCGCCAGCTTGAGCCGCTGGAACTGGCCACGGCCAGCCGCACCCCTCGATGCCCGACCAGTGCCCGTCATGGGATCATGAGCAAGTGCTCCCCCGAACTTCCATCTCGGTGGTACTGGTCGGGATCCTGCTCTCCGGCTGCGGCGCCGGCTCGCCAGGAGGCGTCGCCGCCGGGGCCAGACCCGGTACGGCCGGGGGCTGGCCCGCTACCGGGCAGATCATTGCCGCGCCCTGCCCGCGCGCGTACCCGGACCGGCTCGCCACGGCGCAGGTCGCCTTCGACGGCACGGTCACGGCGGTCGGCCTCGACGAGGTCGTCCCGAAGGCCGGTGACCGGCGGGCCCACGTGCAGTTCGCGGTCCACGAGGTGTTCACCGGCTCACCGGGGAACGGAGCCGGTCCTTCGGACCTGGACGTTCTTCCTGCCCCCGGACCAGCAGCGGATCGTCGGGCAGCGGGTGCTGGTGTCGACGGGGCAGTCGACAAACGAGATCGACGGCTGCGGCTTCTCCCGACCGTGGTCGCCCTCGGACGAGGGAGCCTGGCGGGCGGCGTTCGGCTCCCGCTGAGGTTCGGCTGCGCTGCCAAGCCCAGCCGTTGATGCAGAGTTGCTCACCGATCCGCGTGCAGGCGCCCGGCCCTGGGGCCAGCAAAGTCCTCGCTGCGCGCATGGCCCTGCTCCGGCACGGGTGCCCTGGCCTAGCCGGCGAGGTCCGGCCTAGAAACCGAACTCGGCCGCGACCAGCTCGGCAATCTGAATGGCGTTGAGGGCGGCGCCCTTGCGCAGATTGTCACCGCAGACGAACAGGTCCAGCGCGTGCGGGTCATCGAGCGCCTGCCGCAGCCGCCCCACGTAGGTCGGGTCCGTCCCGACCACATCCGCGGGCGTCGGCAGGTCCATCAACTCCACGCCGGCGGCGTCGGCCAGGACGGCCCTAGCCGCGGCGACCGAGACCGGGCCAGCGAACACGGCGTGCACGGCGAGGGAGTGCACGGTGATCACCGGTACCCGGACGCAGGTGGCGCTGACCGCCAGCGTCGGCAGCCCGAGGATCTTGCGGGACTCGCCTCGGACCTTGAGCTCCTCGCTGGTCCACCCGTCCGGTTTCGCCGAGCCAGCCCATGGCACCACGTTCATCGCCAGCGGCGCGGGGAACGGGGACTCGCCAGGCAGCTCGCCCACGGCCTTGCGCACGTCACCCCCGACCGCCCCGAGCCCCGCACCGGCCACCGCCGCCAGCTCCTCGTGCAGCCGGTCGATGCCGGCCTTCCCCACGCCGGAGGCAGCCTGGTAGGAGGCAACCACCAGCGAGGTGAGCGTGAACGCGCGGTGCAAGGCACCGACGGCAACGATCATCGACAGGGTGGTGCAGTTGGGGTTGGCGATGATTCCCTTCGGCCGACTACGCACCGACTGCGGGTTGACCTCCGGCACGACCAGCGGTACGTCGGGGTCCATTCGGAAGGCGCCCGAGTTGTCCACGCAGACGGCGCCGCGGGCCGCCGCCACCGGCACCCACTCGGCGCTCACCTCGTCGGGCACGTCGAACACCGCCACGTCTACCCCGTCGAACACCGCCGGCCCGAGAGCCTGCACGGTGAGCTGCTGCCCGCGGACCGGAAGGGTTCGCCCCGCCGAGCGCGCCGAGGCGACCAGCCGGACCTCGCCCCAGACATCGTCGCGTTCGTTGAGCAGCTGCCGCACCACCGACCCCACCGCTCCGGTGGCCCCCACCACCGCGAGGGTTGGCCGCCCGCTCACCGGCCGGTCCCGCCGTAGACGACCGCCTCGGTGTCCTCCGAGCCCAACTCGAACGCGTCGTGAATGGCCCGGACCGCACCAGGCACGTCGGTGTCCCGGCAGACCACGCTAATCCGGATCTCAGAGGTGGAGATGATCTCAATGTTCACGTTCGCCGCGGCGAGGGCCTCGAAGAACGTCGCGGAAACGCCTGGGTGCGAGCGCATGCCCGCGCCGATCAAGGACACCTTGCCGACATGATCGTCATAGAGCGCTCGCTCGAAGCCAACCGCGCCGCGGACCTTCTCCAATGCGGCGATCGCGGTCGGTCCATCGCAAGCGGGCAAGGTGAAGGAGATGTCGGTGCGCGCCGTGGCCGCCGCCGAAATGTTCTGCACGATCATGTCGATGTTGATCGCGGCGTCGGCGAGGGCGCGGAAGATGGCGGCGGCCTCACCCGGCTTGTCGGGAACCCCCAGCACGGTGACCTTTGCCTCGCTGGTGTCGTGCGCGACCCCGCTGATGATGGCCTGTTCCATCGAAGCTCCCTCCGCAGTGATGAGCGTCCCTGGTTTGTGGGAGTAAGACGAGCGAACCACCACCTCGACCCCGTAACGGCGGGCGTACTCGACGCAGCGAAGGTGCAACACCTTGGCCCCGCAGGCCGCCAGCTCAAGCATTTCCTCATAGGAGATCACCGGGCGCTGCCTGGCATTCGGCACCAGCCGCGGGTCGGCGGTGAACACCCCATCGACGTCGGTGTAGATCTCGCAGCGGTCTGCTCCCAGCGCCGCGGCGAGGGCAACGGCGGTGGTGTCCGAAGCCCCCCTGCCCAGGGTGGTGATGTCCTTGGTGTCCTGGCTGACTCCCTGGAAGCCGGCGACTATCGCCACCGCATGGGCGGCGAGCGCGTCCCTGATCCGGCCGGGGGTGATGTCGATGATGCGTGCCTTGCCGTGCGCGGAATCGGTGATGATCCCGGCCTGGCTGCCGGTGAAGCTGCGCGCCTCATGACCAAGGGCCGCGATCGCCATCGCCAGCAGCGCCATCGAGATACGCTCGCCGGCGGTCAGCAGCATGTCCAGCTCACGCCCGGGGGGCATCGGCGTCACGCGTTCAGCAAGGTCACGCAGCTCATCGGTCGTGTCGCCCATCGCGCTGACCACGACCACCACGTCGTGACCGGCCTTGCGGGTGGCGACGATGCGCTCCGCCACGCGTTTGATCCGCTCGGCGTCGGCAACGGAACTGCCGCCGAACTTCTGCACCACGAGCGCCACACGCCGAGCCTACCGGCGAGCGGGTGGGGCCAGCCGTGACATATTCGCGGCCATGCGCCGCCGGCTGGCCCTTTTTCTGCTGCTCACCCGCGGTGGACGGGGCCGTCCGGGCGGCCGGTCTATGACTCGACCAGCCGGCGCCCTTCGAAGGCGCGGCCCAGGGTCACCTCGTCGGCATACTCCAGGTCGCCGCCGACCGGCAATCCGCTCGCCAGCCGGGTGACCCGCAAACCCATCGGGGCCAGCAGCCGGGCCAGGTAGGTAGCGGTGGCTTCACCCTCGGTGTTGGGGTCGGTGGCCAGGATGATCTCGGTGACCTGGTCGTCAGCTAGCCGAGCCAGCAGTTCCCGGATCCGCAGGTCGTCCGGCCCGACGCCCTCGATCGGGGAGATCGCGCCGCCGAGCACGTGATAGCGCCCACGGAACTCGTGGGTCCGCTCGATGGCGACGATGTCCTTGGGCTCTTCCACCACGCAGATGACCTCGGTGCTGCGCCGCGGATCGCGGCAGATGCGGCACTCCTCGGCCTCCGCCACATTCCCGCAGATCCGGCAGAACCGGACCTTGTCCTTCACCTCGGTGAGGACGTGCGCCAGCCGGGCCACGTCCACCGGATCGGCTGCCAGCAAGTGAAAGGCGATCCGCTGCGCCGATTTCGGACCCACCCCGGGTAGCCGGCCGAGCTCCTCGATGAGGTCCTGCACCGGACCTTCGTACATATCTGCGACCTAGAAAGGCAGACCGGGGAGACCGCCGGCCAGGGGGCCCATCGCGTCCTGCTGCAGGGCGGCCGCCTTCTTCTGCGCGTCCTGGACGGCATAGACCACCAGGTCGACGAGGGTGTCCACATCATCGGGGTCCACGACCTCGGGTTGCACCGCCAGCCGCAGCAGCTCACCGCCCCCGGACACCGTTGCGGTGACCAGCCCGTTCCCCGCGCTGCCCTCCACCTCGGTCGCGGCCAGCGTCGCCTGCGCCTGCATCATCTGCTGCTGCATCTTCTGCGCCTGCTTCATCAGCTGCTGCATGTTCGGCGCTCCGCCGGCACCTGGAATACCTTGCTTGGCCATCTGCCCAGCGTACGGGCCGTCGGGCCCGATGCACCGCCGCCGAGCGGGCCCGGCGTCATCCCGACGAGTCGGTCTCCTCGATCACCGTTGCGCCGAACGCGCTCTTGAGCAGCCCAATGGGATCAGGACCACCGGGCCGCTCCGGCCGGGGCGCCGCGTCACCCTCGCCGGCCGCTGCCCGATCCGGCGTGCCGTCGATTCTCCGAGCACCCATGGCCGGCCCGTCGCTGGCCGGCCCGTCGCCTGGAGCGAAACCCTCCGCGGCCGGCACGATCTGTTCGGGGGGCGCCTCGACGACGCTGACCCGCCAGCTGCCACCCACCACCTCGGCCAGCGCCTCGGTGAGAATCTCCACGCCGGTTCCGGCCTTGAATTGGCGCGCGATCGGCGGCCGGCTGATGGCGACCTCCACCCGATCACCGTCGACGGCGCCGATCGAGCCATGCTGGGAGAGCATGGCGTGCGGAACCCGGCTGCGCCGCTTCACCGCCGCCAGAACCAGCGGCCAGGCCTGCCGGAGCGCCTGGACGTCAAGGGCCGCCATCGGGGCGGCAGCCTTGTCCTGCTCGTCCAAGGTTCGCGGCGGCCCGGCAACCTTGTCCTGCTCGTCCAAGGTTCGCGGCGGCCCGGCAACCTTGTCCTGCTCGCCCGAGGTTCGCGGGCGGCCGGCGATGCTGCCCTGCTCGCTTCCCGCCCCGGCGGGCGCCGCGCCCTGCGCGCTGAGGCCGGGCGCGGGGGCGAGCGCGGGGCCGGGATGGGTGCCCAGGGCAATGCGCCGCTCCACGGCATCCAGCCGGGCCAGCGTCGAGGCCATCCCGCCGTCGGCGGCGGGAAGCAGCAGGCGGGCGCACACCAGCTCCAGCAGCAGCCGCGGCGAGGCCGTCCCGCGCATGTCCACCAGCCCGGAATGCACCGTGTCAGCAGAGCGGGAAAGCTCCGCTGCGCCCAGCGACCGGGCCTGCCGGCGCATCCGTTCGAGCTGATCGGGGGCAACGCCTTCCACCAGGCCACGCTCGGCCGCCTCGGGGACGGCCTGCAAGAGCACCAGGTCGCGCAGCCGTTCGAGCAGGTCAGCCGCGAATCGCCGCGGGTCGTGACCGGCGCTGACCACCCGGTCCACGACCCCGAACAGCGCCGCCCCGTCGCGCTCGGACAAGGCTTCCACCGCGTCGTCGAGCAGCACGGTTTCGGTGACCCCGAGCAAGGCACTTGCCTGGGCGAGTTTCGTGGCCCCACCGGCGATCAGCTGATCGAGCACGCTCATCGCGTCGCGGACCGAACCGCCCCCGGCCCGGACCACCAGCGGCAGCACCTCCGGCTGCACCTCAACGTTCTCCGCTGCGCAGATCCGGGCCAGGTGCTCGCGCAGCTGGGCGGGCGGCACCAGCCGGAACGCGTAGGAGAAGGTGCGCGACCGGATGGTCGGCAGCACCTTCTCCGGTTCGGTGGTGGCGAAGACGAATACCAGGTGGGCCGGTGGCTCCTCCACGATCTTGAGCAGGGCGTTGAAGCCGTCACGACTGACCTGGTGGGCCTCGTCGATGATGAACACGCGGTAGCGGGCACTCGCGGGTACGTAAAGCGCCCGTTCCCGCAGATCGCGGGCGTCATCGACGCCGCCGTGGGAGGCCGCGTCGATCTCCACCACGTCGATCGAGGATCCGGTCCTGATCCCCACGCACTGCTCACACACCCCGCAGGGCTCGGGGGTGGGACCGTTGATGCAGTTCAGTGACGCCGCCAGGATGCGGGCGCTGGAGGTCTTCCCGCAGCCCCTCGGACCGCTGAACAGGTAGGCGTGATGGGTGCGCCCGGTCCGCAACGCCTCGGTGAGTGCGGCGGTCACGTGCTCCTGGCCCACGACCTCGCGAAACGTCCGGGGCCGGTAGCGGTTGTAGAGCGCGGCACTCACCCGGGGACCTCCTTCGCCGCCAAAGTGGGGGACCCCCCGCACACCCGCCAGAGCTCGCTTACCCTTGCTGCCTTCCGGCCCTGGGGGGGTTCACGAGGTAGTCGCCGCACGAGGGGCCTGCCCGCGAGTCTAATGCCGGCTGGGCTAGAGCACTGGATCCACCCGGTGGTGGGTGGCCTGCTCGAAGGCGTAGGCATAGCCGAGCAGGCGGGCGTCCGCCCCAGCCGGGCCGGCGAACATCATTCCCAGCGGCAGCCCCCCGGCGGAGCACCCGGCCGGCACCGTCACAGCCGGGTACCCGGCGATGGCCGTGGGAGCCGCCCCAGAGCCGGCGATCTTCCCGTTACCGCCCCGGCCGCGCCCAATGGGCCAGGCGGCCGGATAGCTCGGCAGCACCAACGCGTCCAGCTGATGGCGCGCGATCGTCGCGTCGATCCCCTCGGTTCTGGCCAGCCGCAGGCACGCCTCGCGGGCCGGGGCGTACCCCGGGTCGGCGCGGCCACCGCAGGCGGCCGCCCGTTCCAGCAGGTCCTGGCCGAACCATTCGAGCTCGAGCCCGGCGTGGGCGGTGTTGAACGCGATGATGTCGTTAAGGTCTCGCGGGCCCTGCTCGCGCGTGCGCAGGTAGGCCGCGAGATCGTCGCGGAACTCGCACAGCAGCAGGGTCAGCTGGTGCGGCTCATCTCGCAGCGCGGTCGCCGTGGCAATCTCCGCCGGGTCGACGATGACCGCGCCGAGCCGCGACAGCATCGCCAGGGCAGCCTCCAACGCTGCGTCGGCTTCAGTGTCGTAGCCGCAGTAGATGCTGCGCGGCACCCCGAGGCGGGCGCCGCGCACAGCCTGCGGCGACAGGGAAATGGGACGGGTACCGGCGAGCACCGACCACACCAAGGCGGCGTCGGCAACCGTTCTGGCGAGGGGACCGACCACGTCCTGGGAGGCGGCGATCGGCACCACTCCCTGCGCCGGGACCAGACCGAGCGTCGGTTTGACCCCGACGACGCCGTTCAGCGAAGCCGGGCACAGGATCGAACCATTGGTCTCGGTGCCCAGGGCGAACGGGACCAGCCCGGCTGCGACCGCGGCACCCGAGCCGGCCGACGACCCACCGGGGGAGTAATCCATGCCGTGCGGATTGCGGCACTGGCCGCCGAGAGCGGACCAGCCCGACGAGGAGCGCGTTGACCGGAAGTTGGCCCACTCGGAGAGGTTGGCGCTGCCCAACAGGACGCCACCCGCCGCCCGGATCCGGGCCAGCGCCGGTGCGTCGGAGGCCGGTCCGGTTGCCTCGGCCAGGGCGCCCGAGCCGGCGGTGGTGCGCACCGGCGACCACGGCCCGACGTCGATGTTGCCCTTGACCAGGAACGGCACACCATGCAGCACGCCCCTGCGGCGGCCGGCCGCAAGATCCGCGTCGCAGGCGGACGCCTGCGCCGGGGAGCCTTCATCGAGGTCCAGTACCGCATTCAACTGCGGATTCCACCGCTCGATTCGGGCCATCAGCGCCTCCACCACGGCGGCCGACGACGGGGGCGCCCCCCCGAGCCAGTCCGCGACCTCAAGGGCGCTGCCGCTGCCCTCGGCTGCGCTCGCGGCTGGGGGCAGGGTCATGTCCGGGTATCCTGCCCGACGGAGGATTCGCCTAGTTGGCCTAGGGCGCACGCTTGGAAAGCGTGTTGGGGGCAACCCCTCGCGAGTTCGAATCTCGCATCCTCCGCCCATGCCCTCCTGGGAAGGCGCGTCAGCGGCGAAACGGCAGACGGATCAGGCCGGCCGCCACCGCTTTGACCTTGTCGCTGACGAAGGTCGGCAACAGCCGCTCGGCCACGGTCCCGCCGACCGCGTCCACCCCGACGAGGTAGCGGGCAAGGGGAACCGGCGAGCGAAGCGCCAGGAGCACGGTCCGTGCCACCCACACCGGGTCGGGCATGAACCGGCTCATGGCCCGCGTCCCACCAGAGCCCCGCGCGTAGGCCGCGCCGTACTCGGGCGTTGCCGGTTCGCTCGGGTAGTCGGCGTCGGCCCAGATGGCGGTACCGAAGCTGCCTGGCTCAACCAGCGACACCCGAACCCCAAACGGGGCCACCTCCATGCGCAGCGCATCAGTCATTGCCTCAAGGCCGTGCTTGGAGGCGCAGTACCAGCCCATGACCGGCACCGAAAGCCGACCGGCCACCGAGGAGATGTTGACGATGCGCCCGTCGCCTCGCTCCCGCATGCCCGGCAGAACCAGCCGGGCGACCCGCGCCGGCGCAACCAGGTTGGTTTCCAGCTGCCGGCGCACATGCGCGTCGTCGACGTCCTCGATCGCCCCGGCCTGCGCATACCCGGCGTTGTTGACAACTGCCCACGGGCCGCCGCCGGTCAGCTTCGAGATCTTCCCAAAGGCGGCCGCGGTTGCCGAGGCATCGGTGACATCACAAAGCACTGTTCGGACGGCCAGCCGCCGCCGCTCTGCGGCGTTCACGACGGACTCGGCCTTCGCCGCCGACCGCACCGTACCAATCACGTCATATCCGGAGTGGGCGAGCAACAGGGTCGTCGCGAGCCCGATGCCACTGTTGGCCCCGGTGACCACCACGCTGCGCGACATAGCGCGCAGACTAGGGCGTGGAAGGCAGCGGGCGGGGCCGGCCGAACAGAAATCCCTGGGCGTAGCACGCCCCGAGGCTGATCAGGACCGCGGCCTGCTCCTCGGTCTCCACCCCTTCGGCCGCAAGCAGCAGCCCGCACCGATCGGCAAGCTCGATCACGCTCTGGCAGATGTGCCGGCTGATGGGGTCATCGGCGACGCGCGCCACGAAGCTTCGATCCAGCTTGACGATGTCGACCGGGAGCCGCTGCAGGTAACCGAGCCCGGCGTACCCGGTCCCGAAGTCGTCGATGGCCACCCGCAGACCGAGATCGCGCAGCCGGGTAATCTCAAGGGCCCCTTCGGTGCGGGACAGCAGGCGGTCCTCGGTCAGCTCCAGCACCAGCCGCCCCGGATCGAGGCCGGCGGCGGCGAGAGTTGTCGTGAGCACTCTCGCAAGGTCTGCGCGAGCTAGCTGCTGGGAGCTGAGATTCACCGCCACCGATCTGCTCACCCCATCGACGGCGCCTCGCCGCGCGGTGTCCCGGCAGGCCCGCTGCAGCACCCAGTTCGTGACCGGTGTTTCGTACTCGGTGTCGAGGATGACATCGAGGAACTGGGCCGGGGCCAACAGGCCGAGCACCGGATGCTGCCAGCGCAGCAGCGCCTCGTGGCCCATCACCACCCGATCGGCGAGCCGGACGATCGGCTGGTAGTGCACCACGAACTGCTCATCGCGCAGCGCCGCGGGCACGTCGCCCCGCAGTTCCAGCTGCGCCGACGCGGTACTGCGCATGCCAGGTTCGTAGAGCTGCCAGCCACCCCGACCGCCCGACTTGGCCCGGTACATCGCGGCGTCGGCCTGGCTCAACAGCTCCTCAGCACTGACCGCCCCATCAGCGGTGAGGGCAACCCCGATGGAAAGGGAGGGGGTGAAGGTGGCGCCCGCAAGGCGCAATGTCTGGTGCACGCCGCCGATGACCTGCGCGGCCACGCCGACAGCTTCGTCCTGACTGCGGACGTTCTCCAAGACGATGATGAACTCATCGCCGGCGAGCCGTCCCACGGTGTCCTCCGCGCGCACGCTGGCCCGCAGCCGCAGCCCCACCGCCCGGATGTAGTCATCGCCGACGGCGTGTCCGTGCCCGTCGTTGACCAGCTTGAGCCGGTCCAGGTCGCAGAACAGGACGACCGTGAGAGCTCCCTGCGCGGCGGTGCGGGTGAGCGCGGCCCGGAGCCGGCCCAGGACCGCCGCCCGGTTGGCGAGCCCGGTGAGCGGGTCGCGCGCTGCGGCGTGCAGTAGCCGGTGCTCCTGCGCCTTTCGCTCGGTGATGTCCTCGATCTGGCCAAGGACCTGGGCCTGGCCATTCCCGGCTCCGAGGTGAGCCAGATGCACCAGGCCCCAGACCTGCGTGCCATCCGGCCGCAGGTAGCGCTTCTCGATCGAATCCGGCCGGCCGCGGGCACGCACCACCCCCGAGGCCTTCACCGACGCGGCCACGTCATCGGGATGGGTGAACTCCATCGGGTCGTGGCCAACAACCTGCTCCCGGCCGCGTCCCACCAGCGTGCAATAGGCGTCATTGACCGCAAAGAGCCGCCGGTCGTTATCCAGCAGGGCGAGGGCGACCGGGCTGTCATCGAAAACGGCCCGAAAATGCTGTTCCGAGCGGCGGCTCTCGGCGTGCATCGTCGCGTGCTGAACGGCCAGGGACGCGGTGACGGCGAAGGCCTCCAACGCCCGGCGGGTCGCGCCCTCGGGGCGGCGACCGTCCCGGGGAACGTCGACCGACAAGATGCCCACCAACCGACCATCCGTGGCGTGCAACGGGGCGAGCAGCGCGTCGTCGGGATGCCAGGCGTTCGGGTCGTCACTGATGGGGATGTCCGGTACCCACATCAGCAGATCCTGCGGGTCGGCCGGAGCTGTGAGGTGATCCAGGAAATAGAGCCGGCCCCACCGGTCACAGGCCTTCAGCAGCAGGTCCCAGGTGGCGTGCTGCTGGCGCTGGCCAAGCAGCAGCTCACGTACCGACGTCGGCCCGGAGACCGCCACAGCCACCAGGCAATCGTCGGATTCGTCGACCAGGTTGACGACTGCCACCTCAAACCCGAGCGACTCAACGATGGTGTCGGCCACCAGTTGCAGCGTCTGCTCGAGAACGAGGTCGCTTCCTGCGCCCTCCTGCCCCCGGTCCCACCGGTCCGGGCGAGGGCTCGGCGTGGCATCTGAGCCGACGAGCCGAAGGACGGGGTCGCCCGGGGCGGCCGCGTCCTTGTTACTGGCGATGGTCCCCCGCGCTCCCGGCTCGATCGACGCTCCAACGGAGTGTCAGAGGTCAATCCGTGAATCGGCCTGATCCGACACTAACGTGAGCGGACCGCAGCTAAACCACCCGAATTGGCTACCCGGGGGGGGCCTGGGGCCGGTTCACCCCGCGCCGGGCAGACAGACCTCCAGGCGGCCCTGGCGTACCCGGGTGCGGAAATGGGGCTGAGGCGAGGTAGCCGGCCCGTGCACCACAGCCCCGTCTGCGATCCGGAACACGCTGCCGTGCCAGGGGCAGGTCAGGCATCCGCCAGCCAGCTCGCCATCCCACAGCGGCGCCGAGAGGTGTGAGCAGAGCCCCGCGAGCACCTGCGCTCCGGGGCCGGTGCGAACAACGATCAGGTCCACCCCGCCAAGGCTGCGGTGCGCCGGTCGCCCCTCGGGAAGTGCCGCCAGCTCACCCACGGCATGCCAACCGGGCGGGACGCGATGTGGCACGTCCTCGACGTGGTTGGCGCCGGCGGCCTGGCGGTAGGCCAGGTGGCCGCCAAGGTAGCCGCCGGCCGCGACCAGGGCCAACCCGGCGTAAGCCCACACCTTTCCCCGGCCCTCCCGACCGCCGCGGCGGGAAGCCAGGCTCACCGCGTAGGCACCGAGCGCGGTGATATTGGCCACCGCGTGCACCAGACCAACCCGCTGCTGCTGCTCGTGCAGGGCCTGCCAGTCGGCCCACCCCGCGGCGGCCGACGGGAGGGCGCCGACCAGTCCGCTGATGAGCAGGGCGTTGGCGGCCGGTCCGGTGCCGGGGAGTGCATCGAGCACTGCAACCGACGTGAACGAGCCAAGCGGCACGGCGATCAGCGCCGGATGCAGCGGGTGCCCCAGCCGCACGCCGTGCAGCAGGTCCCGGACCCGCTGGCTCGGCAATGCCTTCGCGACCACAGTCCGGGCCCGGGCAACGAGGGGGTCGAGCGCCGTCAGTTCCTCGAGGCGTTCGGTCAGCCGAGCCAGCAGGGGGGTATGCGTCATGCCCACCGTCGTACCGTGTTCGCCGGGCCGGGAAACGGGATACGGCTGCTATACCCGTTCGGCCAGACCGCGCTGCAGCAGCGCGATCGTCGCCAGGTCCATCAGGGCGCCCATGGCGGCGCTCAGTTCTGGGAACCGGCGACCGAGTTGATTGATCCGCAGCCGGCTGTGTACCTGCGAGCCCCCCTGCGAGGTGGGGGTGATGATCAATGCCCAACTCAGGGCGAGCACCCCGGTGCGTTGCGCGTCGCCGTCGAAGGGCCACCGCCAGCGATCTGCCTTGTCCCGCAGCGATAGGTACACCAGCGTGTGGGGCGGCGTGATCTGCGCGACCCGGAATATGGGCGCGCCGGGACCCCAGTCCGGCACCTCGTCGCCGACCGCCAGGTGTTGGTAGGCCGGGATGATGCTCCGGGCGCCCCGGCGGCTGGTTGGGGTCACCCGCTCGAACGCAGAGGGCAGGTACCACCCGGCGCGGCCCTTGCCCAATTGGGCCAGCCATGGCCACAGCGATTCCGGCGGCACGTCGAAACGGAGCCCTCGATCCAGCACGACGCGTGCTCTCGGCACCAGCTCGTCGCCGGGAAGGTCGCGGTCAATGTCGGCCGCGGATACCGCGAAGTGGCGGCGAAGATGACGCAGGACGGTCATGACTGCATCATCCCTCGTTGAGGCACCGGCTCCGCTACCGGCGGCTACCGGCGGCCGCGGGGAAGCGGGCGGCGCTGCGGTCGCGGGCTTTCGCCGCTTCGAACTCCCTGTTTTTGGGCGGTGCGGCGGTGACGAACTCGTTCAGCAGGCGCATAGATATCTCGGTGACCGCATCGACTGCCCGATCGAAGGCAGGTGTGTTGGCCTGCGACGGCTTCCCGGCCCCACTGATCTTCCGGACGTATTGGAGGGCCGCGCCGCGCACCTCATCGTCGGTGGCCGGCGGCTCAAAATTGGCGAGCGGGCGAATGTTGCGACACATAGGAAAATCGTACGTGTCCCGGTGGCGGCGGCGGGGTGGGTGCCGATCCGTTCGGGGAGGTCGGGGGGGTCGAGGATGCTGCCCATGCTGTCTCCGGGGAGTGTTCCCCAGACGCTGACCTGGCCGGTGCTGCCGGCCACCCGGCATCCGAGGAGCTGGCCGGGGCGCGCCTGGTCGTACGTGCGGTTGTGGCGCTGCTCCGTGACGTGCACCCAGGCGGCGGTCGTGTCGTGGCCTGCGGGCACGGGCGCTGACGGACCCACGCCGCCGACCGGGCGGAGCTCGGACGCCAGTCGCGAGGGTAGCGACCCGATGATCCGGGACGGCCGAACATCGAGCCCCCAGGCCCTGCTCCGGACAGCCTTCGCGGCGGCCTGACTCATCGACTGCTACGGGCTGCTCAACGTGCCCTGGGACGTGTGACCTCGCCCGTTGGGGAGTGCGGTGCTGGTGGTGAACACGTCCTCGTCGTGGACGACACCGTTCTCCGGGTAGGGGTTCTGGTTTCGGGTGTCGGACCAGATCGGATGCGCTTGCTGGCCTTGGTTAAGCACCAGGCCGCTGTAGTCACCGTTGAACCCGGTCTGATTGCCGTCTGGCGGTGCGAACGTGGGCGAGAGTGACTTGAAAGCGTACGGCGTCTGCTCTCCTTGGCCGCCGGCGAGCACGTAGTCGGAGTTCTTCACTCCGGTGCCGGTGCTGCACGCTGTCGGGTCGCCACCCTGGTTGGGGTTACAGGATGCGAAGCCGGCTGCCGGGGTGGCGTTCTCGTTCGTGATGCGCGCCGTCCGGTAGTAGCTGTCCCCGACCCGGTCCGTCGCAACTGCGCTGTGTCGGTCCTGGTCCTGCGGCGCCCGGTCCACGACCGGAAAGTAGTGGTCCAACCCGCGGTCAGGGTTGACCGTGCCACGTTCGGCCCAGGTCCGGCCACCGTCTAGGGACTGCGCTAGTTGCACGTCGAACTCGCCGTTGCGGTAGTCCTGCCAGGTGGCGTAAAGGTGGTTATTCTGGGCGTTCTCCTGCGTGATACGCGGAAAGTCGTTGGTGCGGATGAACGCGCCTGGGATGCACTCCTCGGGACCGCGGCCGAAGTTGCACTGCGGCTCCCCGGACGACACATCCGCCCCGACTTTGGTCGGCCCGGCGCAGTTCAGGCGAGCCGTCCCCAGCTGCGACTTGCCGGCCGGCGTGCAGTGCACTCCCAGCTGCTGCGAGTTGGGGTTACCCGCCGCCGTATTACCGTTGTTGAAGATGACCTGCAGGTCGCCGTTGGGAAGCGCTTGCGACTCCGAGCCCTGATCGAAATTGCATGAGTGCGCAGCTGCCTGCGGGTCCAGGGCGTTGCCGAAGAAGCACAGCGAGTCCGACGTGCCACTGATTTGCTCCGGGGTCGACCAGGTGTGCGCGCCGTCAGTAGACATCGAACCGTAGATCGGGGACTCGCACTGCGTGCCGCCCGCCGTGCACCTGGGGTCGAACTTGAACACCGTCCAGGTGACGTAGACGTTGTTGCGGTTCGGGCTGGCCGCGTTGATGTCGGTGCTGATGAAGTTCTTGTCATGGAAGACCGCCGGGCTGTTGTCTTCGGCGACGATGAACTTTCGGCTGCTGGAGGGGATGTTGTAGAAAAACGATCCCTTCGCGCCGGACGGGGCCTGCGTCACATACAGCAGGCTGGCGTTGCTGTTGATGTCGAAACCGACGCAGCTAAAGTAGCCGGCGCCTGCGGTGTCGAAGGCCACAGTGGGATCGCTACCCGCGTCGTAGGTGTGTCCCGTGCCGGGACCACCAACGATGGTGTGCCGGTTGGGGTCCGAAGCGGTGGGCTCTTCAGCAGCCGGGTTGTTGATCTTCTGGCGAAACGGCGGGAGGCCATCGCCCCAGTGCGCGCCATTGTCAACAGAGAAGTCGAAACCGCACTGGTTGAAGCCGACCCGACTGTCGTTCTGACCGGCGAGCAGGTTGTGCGGCTCGGCCGGGTTGTACCGGATCTGCTCCTCGGCCTGCCGACGGAAAGTGCAGTCCTGATTGACCCGGATATTGTCTCCTGCGCCCTCCCGCTGCCCGCCGTCCCCACCCTTGTGCGGATTAGCCGCCGAAGTGTCTCGGCGGCTGCACCCCAACGTCCCCGGACCTACCCCCACGGTCGTCGGCGCCGACAGGTCACCGCTCACCCCGGACGCGGCATCCGCCTCCTCGGCCCGCAGCTGGTCGACAGCAGCCTGAGCCAGGCCGGCCGATACCTGCGGGGCCTTGCGCTGCAACACCCCCGTGTGGATCACCGGCGCTGGCAGGGTGCCGGTAGCCAGGCGATGGGCCACACCCGGCCGGGCCAGCGCCGCAGGGGAAACCACCAGCATGGCCGAGGCAACAAGAGTCGCCGCCGACGTACCCAGCAGTACGGAGCGACGTAGTCGCATGAGGACTCCTCGTGTCAAGGAAGCAAGCGCACATGCCTGGCAGTGTCCGCAGTGCCACCGGTCCGGTGTCTAGCACGCCCCAGTCGGCACGACTAGAGCAGATTCAAGATCGTCTGCAGAGCGCCTCGGTGTGCCGCGAGACCCGCACCGCCAGCCAGCGCCACCGGTCACAGCCGCGCACGATACATTCCGATGGGCCCGCTGCCAACCCAGCAGTACCCCAGCCATGGGCATCGGCAGACCCCTTGACGGGAGCAGGTTTAGGCCCTGCGGCTTGGACCACAGCGGACGCCGAGGCATTGAACTCCGCCGGCACCGTGGCGTCGCCGGTCGGCAGCACGTGGAGTTCGATGACGGCGTACTGGGAGTGTCCTTGGTGCTCGCGGGGCCAGTCCCAGCGCCAGTCGACCGGGGCCGGTGCGTCGAGCGGCGCGAAGCCGAGCGGGCTGGGTGCCTGGGCGAGGGCGCGGACGGTTGCTGCGACCTTGGTCTGCAGGTCGGCTGTGTCGATGAACTCGTTGTAGAAGACGCCGTCGCGGTAGGACCGGACCTCTTCGATGAGGTCTTTCTGGCGGTCGTCCGGGTGACGCCGGCCTTGCGCACGACGATGCGGGGGATGCCGGCGGCTCGTGCGGCGACGTGCTCTTCGGCGGTGGGGCTGAGCCTGGTCTCCGGGAACGGGTCGCCGTCGTGCTCCCCGAGTAGGAGGAGGCACGCGTCGCTGGCCGCGACGCCGGCCACCCCGAAACGACCAAACCCCCGCTAAGAACCAGCGAGGGCCAGACCGTCAACGACTTTCGTCGGCGAATCCCAGAACTTTCGTCGGGACCCCGTGGCGGTGGAGGTGGGATTTGAACCCACGGACGGCTTGCACCGTCACACGCTTTCGAGGCGTGCGCGCTCGGCCACTACGCGACTCCACCGCGGGGCAGCTTAGCCGAGCCGGGCTCGGCCCCCCGGCGGTCGAGAAAGAACGCCCGCAGCAGGGCCGCCGCCTCGTCGGCGAGCAGGCCACCAAGGACCTCGGGCCGGTGGTTGAGGCGACGATCGCGCAGCAGATCCATCATCGAGCCCGCCGCACCGGCCTTGGGGTCGGGTGCGCCGTAGACGACCCGATCCACCCGGGCAAGCACGGCAGCCCCGGCGCACATGGCGCACGGCTCCAGCGTGACGACCAGGGTGCAGCCGGTCAGCCGCCACCCGCCGCGGGCGGCGGCGGCGGCGCGCAATGCGAGAATCTCGGCGTGCGCGGTGGGATCCCGGTCGCGCTCACGCGCGTTCCGACCTACCCCGACCACGGCATCGCCGGCCCCGATCACTACGGCACCCACCGGCACGTCCTGGGCGCAGCGGCCGGCCTCCTCGAGCGCCGCGCGCATGGCGGTGAGCCAACGGCCGCAGCCGGATCCGCCGCGGCGGGCACCGGCGACCTCAGACGCCGCGCACCTGCTCAAGGACGTCAGCGCACCCCAACCGTTCGCACAACGCGAACGCGACATCGGAAGGCAACATCCCCTCCTCGGCGCAGAGGCCAAGCAGCGTGTTCGCGTCGACGCCCAGATCGGCCAGCAGGGCCGGGTCGCCGCCTGGCTCGACCTCCGGACGGCCACCGTCCTCGTCCTCTCCCTCGGTCACCTCCGCCTGCTCGATGACGACGTCCTCACCGAGCAGGCGGCCGGCCAGACCGGTTCCCTCCAGGGAGCGCCGGTCGGACACGAACATGCGTGCCTCGTCGTCGGCGCTATCGAAGCGGACGACCGCGACATACTCATCGTCCTCGTCCAAGAACAGGATGGACAGTGCCGCCCCCTCGGCCTGCTCGCGAAGCACGTCCACCAGAGCGTCAAGGTCTTCCAGCTCGGACAGATCAAGCTCGGCGCCCGTCCAGCTGCCATCTGCAAATCCGGTCCGCGTCAGTGCGCTCGCGGTGTATGTCACGAGATGGTCGTCCTTCTCCCCTGTGTCGTCGGCAGCCGATCAGCGAACTACCACATCAATGACCTGGCTGAACGCCTCGCCAAAGCCCAACCTTCGAGCCAGCGCCAGCAGCTGCTCATCGGCGTAGGCGTCCAGATCGGCCAGCAGGGCCCCCATCTCCATCGAGGACATCCCCAAGTCCTCGAACAGGTCGAGGTCGCCCACCGGCCACACATCTTCCATGTCGTCATCGCCGGGTGGTTCGAGTTCCAGCCGGTCACACACCTGCCGAGCAAGGTCATCGACCGCGGCCGCTGTCACATCCGAGAGCAGCAGGAGCTCGTCGACCCCACGCGGCCTGACCGCGACGAAGAAATCGTCACCGATATCGGCGAGCGCGATGGGCGCGACCTCGCTGGGTTGGCCACGAACCGCAGCGATCAAACCGCCCACATCCTCGGTAAGCCGCTCAGGCAACAGTTCGACCTGCCAGCGCCCGTCCTCGCGGAAGCACACGACCGCGAAGGACTCGCCCTCGCCTGTCACCATGCCGGCCACATGGTGGATCGTGGCAGAACGGCGCCTCGTCGAGCAACGTGTCCTTTTCGTCCCGTCACCGGAGCCTTGGCGCGACGTTGACTTGGGTGAAACACTGGGCCACCGGGCAGGAGCGCGTGAGGTCCGCGCCGAATTCGCCCGTGAACGCCGCCAACCCACAAGGGAGCCTCCGCCCGATGCCACGCCTGCTACACCGACTGGCGCCAGCCGCTGTCGGCACCGTGGCGCTGGTCGTAGCCGCCGGCGGCGTCACCACGCTGATCGCAAGCCGGGCCCCCTCCACTCACCACAACCGTGTTGCGGCGCTCACAGCGCCGAGTGCCCAGCCCCTCGACCTGATCCCCAGCGGCGGGGATCCCGCGGCGATCGCCTCGCCGCCGTTGGCCACCAGAACGGCAGACGCGGCACCCGCGCCGAAGGTCGCCCCGCTCACCTCCCGGATCATCCCGGACGTGCTCGTCACCGCCGCACACTCGCTCACCGCTGCCGACGTGGGCCGAATCCAGGAGCTCGCCCACGCAACCAAGGGACTCCAGTTTGATCAGGCCCATGTGCACCTTGGTAGCGGCACCACCGAGGCGATTGCGGTGGACCCCGGTACCTTTCGCCCGTTCACCCCGAAAGGAACCGCTGAATCCGACCCACTGTGGACTTCCATCGCCAGGGGGGACGTTGCCGTCGCCCATCAGATTGCCAAGGCGCTTGCCGTCCCACTCGGCGGCACGACCACGCTCGGCGTGACGGCGCCGGGGCCGGTGCGCGTCGGCGCCTATGCCACCACTGGCCTACCAGGTGTCGGGGTCGTCATCGCCCGCGGACCCGGGCGCCTACTCGGGCTGACCCCCGACTCGGGCTTGCTGCTCTCCACCCCCGGCCAGGATCCGGTGATCACCGCCGCGGTCCTGACCAAGGCGTTGGGAACCGGCTTCACGATCACCCCGCTGCGCATCCCCGTCCGGGCCGGCCACGTGGAGTGGGTCGCGCCCGCATTCGGTCCGATCTCCAGCCCGTTCGGCGCGCGCCCGAGGCCCGATCAGCCCGGCCAGGTCGATTTCCACCCGGGTCTGGATATTGCCGCCCCACGCGGTGCCCCGATCTATGCCGCCTCGGACGGTTACGTGCAGTACGCAGGCCCGGCGAGCGGCTTCGGGAACGAGGTGATCCTTCAGCACGCCAACGGGGTGATCACCGTCTACGGTCACATGTCCAGGATCCTGGTCACGAGCGGGCCGGTCACCGCCGGCCAACCGATCGCGCTCGTCGGCTCCGAGGGGGAGTCGACCGGCCCACATCTGCACTTTGAGGTGCACGTGCACGACCAGCTCGTCGATCCGCTCGCGTGGCTTTCAGCCCACGGCGTGCGGGTGTCCCGCTGATCCGGAGCACCGGCCGGCTCACCGCCCGTGGTCAGGCGGCGGTCGCGGCCCAGCGATTCGCGGCGGCTTCTTCCCGGGCGCTGCGGCGCGGATCCGGCGAGGTTGTTGGTGGCCGGGCGGCCCTGCGGATACACCCGGGCCTGGTTAAAGAACTCGCGGCCGGCCGAAGGATCGCCACCGTTTCCGGCACCAACGGGAAGACGACAACCACCCGGTTGCTGGCCCGCGCAGTGGGCACCGGCGGGCCGGTGGCCACCAACGCGGGGGGCGCCAACATGACCCCCGGCGTGGTCACGGCGCTCGCCGGCACGCCATTCCCCGCCCCCGGCGTGCTGGAGGTCGACGAGATCTACCTGCCTCGAGTCGCACCGTCGCTGGATCCCGTCGCCGTACTCCTGCTCAACATCACCCGCGACCAGCTCGACCGATCGAACGAGACCAGGCGGATCGCCGCACTGTGGCGGCGCCTCGGCGGGGCGCTCCCGAACACAACCGCCGTCGCCAACGTGGACGACCCGCTGGTGGTGTGGGCCGCACTCGGCTTCACGCGGCAGGTCTGGGTGGGCGCTGGCCAGAAGTGGCTACTTGACGCCACCGTCTGTCCGGCCTGCGGTCAGCTGCTGGTTCGCCACCCACCCGACTGGTCCTGCGCGGGCTGCGGGCTGACCCGTCCCACCCCAGCAATCGCGGCCCAAGCCCTCGACCGGATCGTGGTGGAGGGCGACACGTACCAGGTTGATCTGGCCCTTCCGGGGTTGGTCAATACCGGCAACGCGGCGATGGCGGTCGCTGGCGCCCGCGAGCTCGGCGTTGCCGCTCCCGCGGCCCTCGCCGCGATGCGCAGCGTCCGGGATGTCCAGGGCAGATACCGTGAGGTCGCGCTGGGCGGGCGAACCGCTCGGCTGCTCCTCGCCAAGAACCCAGCCGGCTGGCTGGAGATGTTGGAGCTGCTGGAAACCACTGCGCCGCGCCCAATGGTGATTCACTTTCACGCCCGGGTGGCTGATGGACGAGACCCGTCGTGGCTCTGGGACGTTCCGCTGGAACGGCTGGCCGGACGGGAAGTCCACATCAGCGGGGAACGCGCCGAGGATGTCGGGGTGCGGCTGGCCTACGCCGGGGTGCCCTTCCGCACGCACCAAAGCCCCGGCGAGGCAGCTGCCGCCTGCGGCGCAGCAAGCATCGACGTCCTCGCCACCTACACCGCCTTTCGCGAGCTGCTGCTCCTGACAGGAGGCGCATGACGGTATCCACGCTGCGCGTCGCGCTGATCTACCCGGAGCTGCTGGGCACCTACGGCGACGGCGGAAACGCTCTCGTCTTGGCCTCCCGGGCCAGGTGGCGAGGGCTGCCGACCGAGGTGGTCGAGGTCCGCGCGGGGGAACCTGTTCCCGCCGGCTGCGACATATACCTGTTCGGGGGTGGCGAGGACGAACCGCAGGCGCTTGCAGCGGCCGGGATGCGCACGGGTGGGCTCGCGCAGGCCGTCCGCGGTGGCGCGCTTGTCCTCGCGGTGTGCGCCGGCCTGCAGATCGTCGGCACGAGCTTCCCCGGCACGGACGGCCACATGCACGACGGGGTGGGCCTGGTCGACCTGACGACCCATCCGGGCACCCCCAGGGCGGTCGGCGACCTGGTCGTCGCCCCCCGAGGCGAGTTCGGCCTCGAGCTGCTCTACGGCTATGAGAACCATGGCGGTCGCACCACGCTGGGGCCGGGGCTTGCGCCGTTGGGTGAGGTTCGGCGCGGCATGGGCAACGGAACCGAGGGTGGCGACGGGGTGTGGGGCGAAGTCGGCGATGGCCTGGTGGTCGGCACGTACCTGCATGGGCCGGTGCTGGCCCAGAACCCGGGCCTGGCCGACCGGCTGCTGACCCAGCTGGCGCCCGACCTGCCCCCGCTGGCCGCCGATCATCGGCGGGCCGGACCGGCCCAGAGCGCGATCACGCAGCTGCGCTCAGCCCGCGCACGCCAGACCGGCGTTCGCTAGGAGCTGCGCGCAGGGGCCTGAGCGGCTAGAGCTCGATGATACCGGCTCAGGCCAGCCCCAACGCGCGGTCCAGTTCCGCCAGCGCCAACGCTCGCCCCGAACCGGCCACGGTGATCATCAGCTCGGCCAGCAGGTCGATCTCGTCGTAGGTGGCCCGCTCCAAGTCCTCCGGCATCCCGGCGCGCCGGGCAGCTGCCGAAGATCGGCGCGCGGCGGCGTCCTGGGGTGCTCCCCCCCTGGCGAGTCGCTGCACTATCGCAGTTTGCGTCCGGCCCGGCATCAAGCGCCATGGTCCTTCTGAGGCATTCTCGGTGGCCATTTACGGCCCCGGTTTGCCGTGGACGAGGCCCACACCTGCTGACCGGTACCTTGGGCGGGCGTCGGTCGTCGCACGTGGATCGGTCAGCTCACCCGGGTGGGGGTGGAGGGGTCAACGTCGTCCTCACCAGCCAGGATCTGGGCCGACGGAGGCCCGAAGCTCTCGGCCAGGTCGAGTAACAGTGTCAGCGGAATCCCGGCCGCCAGCAGTGACATCGACAGGTCGTCCTCGGCGCTTTGTGGGTCGGCCGGAACGTCGTCGTCGGTCATGAAGCACCTCTTCCTGTGGCATGGGAACCGCGTGGCCACTAATAGTTCTTCCATCGGATCACCCAGCCGAATCCTTAGCGGGCGACCGGGTGAAAACATCACACCCTTCCAGTGCCTGACAGAGGGGGCCAGGTTGTTCTTGACCTTGACAAATACGAACAACTTGTCAAGAGTCGATCCATGGACCGGCCGCCGTCGTTCGCCGAGCGTGGGCGCGCCCAGCTGCGCGATGAGGTGCTCCGCGCCATGTACGAGGCAGTCGTGGCAGGCAATTACGCCACCACCTCAATGGCCGCCATCGCCGCCAGGGTGGGGATCAGCCGGCAGACCCTTTACCACGAGTTCAAATCCCGCGAGGGCCTGGTCGCGGCGCTCGTGCAGCAGGAGAATGCGGCGATTCTGGCAGAGGTCGGGGCCACGCTGGAGCTGTATCCGGGAGACCTGCCAGGCGGCGTGGCCGCCGCCATCGAAACGGTGCTGCGCAGGGCAGCCGACGACCCGCTCACCAAGGCACTGCTCGGCGGTGATCCGAACCTGCTCCCGGTGTTCACCACCCAGGCCGAGCCGCTGCTGGAGCACTCCAGGGTCGCCCTGACGTCCTACGCCCTCACGCACTACCCGGACATCGGCCGGGAGGACGCCGCCGCACTCACCGACGCGGTGGTCCGGCTGGCTCACTCACACATCGTGCTGCCGCACGACCCCCCCGACCAGGTTGCTGCCCGCATTGCCCGACTCGTCGCCCGCTTCGTCCAAGGAGGTCACGCATGACCACGCACGATCTGTATGTCCGCCCGACGGACGGCCCGGGGTGGGACTCCACCATGAGCGGCCAGACACGGTTCAGCTGGGAGTACGACGAGCCTCGCGCCCGCCTACTCGCCCTCTATCAAAAGGGAAAGGACAAGCAGTGGGACGCGACCCGGCGGATCGACTGGGACCAACAGGTCGACCCGCACGACGTGCTGGGGCTGCCCGAGCAGGCGAACGTCCTCTACGGCAGTGACATCTGGAACCGGATGAGCAAGGCCGAGCAGCATGAGCTTGATCGGCATTTCGTCGCGTGGCAGTTCAGCCAGTTCCTGCACGGCGAGCAGGGCGCCATGATCTGCTCGGCCCGCATCGTGGAGTCGGTGCCGGATCTTGATGCCAAGTTCTACGCCGCCACCCAAACCATGGACGAGGCCCGGCACGCCGAGACCTATGCACGGTTCCTGCAGGAAAAGGTGGAGCTGGTCTATCCGATCAACCCGAACCTGCAGGAGCTACTCGGAAACACCCTGACCGACAGTCGCTGGGACATGCCCTACCTGGGGATGCAGGTGCTCATCGAGGGCGTTGCGCTGGCCGCGTTTGGCCTAATACGCGACATGACCACCAAGCCGCTCCCGCGCCAAATCCTCGCCTACATCATGCAGGACGAGGCGCGGCACGTGGCATTTGGTCGCATCGCGCTGAAGGACTACTACGCGCAGCTCACCTCGGCCGAACGCGACGAGCGGGAAGAGTTCGTGGTGGAAGGCTGCTACCTCATGCGCGATCGGTTGCGCGGCACCGAGGTGTGGGAGCAGTTCGGCCTGCCTTATGACCGGATGCAGGAGCTCACCGAGAACAGCGAATACATGCGCATGTACCGCTCGCTGCTGTTCAGCCGGATCGTGCCATGCGTCAAGGATATCGGCCTGTGGGGCGAGAAGGTGCAAAAGGCCTATGCCGACATGGGGGTCCTCGAATATGCGAGCTTCGACCTCGACGCCTTGATGAAAAACGACGAGGACACCGCCGAGCGGCTCGATGCCGACCGGGACGCCGAGCAGGCCGCGATCGCCGCTCGGGTTGGCGAGATCGACGAGACCATCGCGATGGCCGACGCCGGCTAACTCCAGCTCACACGCCGGGGGGGCCAGTCAGTCAGTCGCCGTGATCGATCATGCAGATTTGGTCGTGAAATGGGCCATTTCGCCGACGTTTTTGCATGATCACGATGGGGAAGGTATTCATCGGGCGGCTAGCGCCGGCCGAAGCGTCGGCCCTTGCCGGTGGCGGCCTGAAAGGCGTAGAACGCCCCCAACGCCACGAACACCCAGGTCAGAAAGCTCGTACCGTGCCGAAGCACCTGCACCACGCCGATCTGGGAGCGAACCTGAGCGAGGGGTACGTGCGCCGACCTGGTGATGCTGGCGTACGTGCCGATCACGTGACCCGCGAGGCAGCTCACTGCGGTGAGCACCGCGGCCACAATGCCCAGCTCACGGCGATGTCCGGCGTACCTGGCCAGCGACATGCCGACCCCGGCGCCGGTGACTAAGGCGATGAGCGAAAGGACGTACCCGGAGTAGGCCAGCACGACGCCCCACAGTGCGCCGCCGGCGATCCCGACACCGACGCCGATGAGGACGCCTCGTAGCGGGTTCGGGGCCGCACCGAGGCTGGGAGGCGCCCCCCACCCAGCTTGCTCGGGAAGTGCGTGACCGGGACGTGCCGACTCGTTAGGGCCTACGGACATGGCAGCCTTTCGCGGGCCGGGTGGCGGGTTTGCTTGCGTCACGATGCTGGGGGCGGACTACTCGAGGTAGTCGCGCAGCTTCTGCGAGCGGCTCGGGTGGCGCAATTTGGACAGCGTCTTCGATTCGATCTGGCGGATCCGTTCCCGCGTGACGCCGAACTCGCGGCCGACCTCCTCCAGCGTGCGCGGGTGACCGTCGGTGAGGCCAAAGCGCAGCTGGACGACCTTCTTCTCCCGATCGGTGAGGCTGTGCAATACCGATTCGAGCTGCTCCTGCATCATGATGAAGCTGGCGGCATCGACCGGCACGACGGCGTCGGAGTCCTCGATGAAGTCGCCGAGGTGGCTGTCGCCCTCCTCGCCGATCGGCGTCTCCAACGACACGGGGTCCTGCGCTATCTTCAGGACCTCCTCCACCTTCTCCGGCGGTAGGTCGACCTCCTTGCCGATCTCTTCCATCGTGGGCTCACGACCGAGGTCCTGCAGCAACTGGCGCTGCACCCGGACCACCTTGTTGATCGTCTCGACCATGTGCACGGGGATGCGGATCGTACGGGCCTGGTCAGCGATCGCCCGCGTGATGGCCTGGCGAATCCACCAGGTGGCGTAGGTGGAGAACTTGTAGCCCTTGGTGTAGTCGAACTTTTCCACCGCGCGGATCAGGCCCAGGTTGCCCTCCTGGATGACATCCAGGAACAGCATGCCGCGCCCGACATACCGCTTCGCGATGGACACCACGAGGCGCAGGTTCGCCTCAACCAGCTTGTCCTTGGCGGCGGCGCCCTCCCGAACGATGACCTCCAGCTCACGGCGCAGCGTCGGGCTGACCTTCTTCTCGGTGGCGAGCTTCTCCGCCGCAAACAGCCCGGCCTCGACCTTCTTGGACAGGTCGACCTCTTCGATCGCCGTCAGCAGGGGAACCCGGCCGATCGACTTGAGGTACATCTTGACCGGGTCACCGGTGCCGGCGCTGCGCGCGGCGAGCTCGTCTTCCTTGCGAGCGAGCGCGTCCGAGGCGAAGTCCTCGTCCACGTCCTTCGAGGTGTCGACCACCTCGATGCCCTCATCGTTGACCGCGCCCAGCACCGCCTCCATCTGTTCCTGGGCAAGCGCAACCCCCGCGAGGGCGGCAGTAATCTCCTCTGAGGTGAGGAAACCGGCCTCCTTCCCTCGGGACAGGAGTTCTCTGACCTCGTCGATCTGCAGGTCCTTGGGCAGGGCGGTCGTACTCACGATGGTTCAGGCACCTCAAGGTCTACGGGCAACCAGGGTCGGCTGCGGGCTGCTGCCAGGGGCGGCGTGCACCTTGTCATTGTGACGCCTCCTGGAAGTTAACTGTGCACTACCCGAGATCCTTCCCCCCGGAATGCCCAGATCCTTCCCCCGCAGCGGTCATTGGTAGGGTCGGGTTACTCCGCGGGAGCCCGGCGCGCCGGGCTGAGAGGGCGGCACATCGGCCGCCGACCGCCGTACCTGACCCGGGTCATACCGGCGTAGGAAGGACCACCCATGAAGAGGCAAATCTCCACCCCGGTAAGCGGCGAGCATCTGGCCGGCAGCCGCAAGACCTACCTCGAACACGATGGCCTGCGGGTCCCGATGCGCGAGGTGGTGCTGTCCACCGGCGACAGCATGGTGCTCTATGACACCTCCGGCCCCTACACCGATCCGGCGGTCCGCTGCGATGTGCGCCTGGGGCTTCCCCGGCTACGGGAGGGCTGGGTCCTGGAGCGGGCCGACACCGGGCGCTACGAGGGTCGCGTCCACCAGCCGGGCGACGACGGTGCCAAGACGCTGGCCGGACTCGACGCGGTGTTCGCCGATTCGGGGGTGCGCCCGTTGCGCGCCCTGGACGGTTCGGTCACCCAGCTGGCCTACGCCCGCGCGGGAAAGATCACCCCGGAGATGAGGTTCGTCGCGCTGCGCGAGGGCGTCGACGCGGAGCTCGTACGCGCCGAACTTGCTGCCGGGCGTGCCGTGCTGCCGCTGAACGTCAACCATCCGGAAAGCGAACCGATGATCATCGGGGAGCGCTTCCTGGTAAAGATCAACGCGAACATCGGCAACTCCGCAGTGACCTCCTCCATCGAAGACGAGGTGGAGAAGATGACGTGGGCCACCCGCTGGGGCGCTGACACGGTGATGGACCTGTCGACCGGGCGCAACATCCACACCACCCGCGAGTGGATCATCCGCAACAGCGCGGTGCCGATCGGCACTGTGCCGATCTACCAGGCGCTGGAAAAGGTCGAGGGGAAGGCCGAGGAGCTGACCTGGGAGGTCTACCGGGACACCTTGATCGAGCAGTGCGAGCAGGGCGTCGACTACATGACGGTTCACGCGGGCGTGCTGCTGCGCTACGTCCCGATGACCGCCCGGCGCAAGACCGGCATCGTCAGCCGCGGTGGCTCGATCCTGGCCGCCTGGTGCCTGGCCCACCACCAGGAAAACTTCCTCTACACGCACTTTCGCGATATCTGCGAGATCTTCGCCTCCTACGACGTCACGTTCTCCCTCGGGGACGGGCTACGCCCCGGCTGCATCTACGACGCCAACGATGAGGCCCAGCTCGCCGAGCTCGCGACCTTGGGCGAGCTCACCCAGATCGCGTGGGAGTACGGCGTTCAGGTGATGATCGAAGGGCCCGGACACGTGCCCATGCACAAGATCAAAGAGAATGTGGACCTGCAGAAGCGGCTGTGCCACGACGCGCCGTTCTACACGCTGGGACCGTTGACGACCGACATCGCGCCCGGCTATGACCACATCACCTCGGCAATCGGCGCTGCGATGATCGGCTGGTATGGCACCGCGATGCTGTGCTACGTCACGCCAAAAGAGCACCTCGGGCTACCCGATCGCGACGACGTCAAGACCGGGGTGATTGCTTACAAGATCGCGGCGCACGCCGCCGACCTGGCTAAGGGGCATCCAGGCGCGCAGGCCTGGGACGACGCCCTGTCCGACGCGCGTTTCGATTTCAGGTGGGCCGACCAATTCGCGTTGGGGCTGGACCCGGACACCGCGCAGAGCTTCCACGACGAGACGTTGCCAGCCGCGCCCGCGAAGACCGCCCACTTCTGCTCCATGTGCGGCCCGCATTTCTGCTCGATGCGGATCAGCGCCGACATCCGGGCCTCCGCAGTCGCCGCCGATGCCGTCGCCGCAGAGAGCGTCGCCGCAGCTGCGGAGGTCGACGCGCAGATCGCTGCCGGCATGGCTGACAAGTCCCGCGAGTTCGTCGAGGCCGGGAGCCGGATCTACCTGCCGCAGGCCTAAGGCGTCGGCGAGGCCAGCCGAGGCGCGCTCAGTCCAGCTCAGTCCCGCTGCACCAGCACAGCGGCGCCCTGCCCGACCCCGACGCACAGGGTGGCCAATCCCCGGGCCGCCTGCGCGCGTTCGAGCCGGCCAAGCAGGGTGATCAGGATCCGGGCACCGCTGGCGCCAAGCGGGTGACCAAGCGCGATGGCACCCCCGTCGGCGTTGACGGTGTCCGGGTTCAGATCAAGGCGCCGGATGCAGGCGAGGGACTGCACCGCGAAGGCCTCGTTCAGCTCGACGGCATCCAGGTCACCGACCTTCCACCCGCACGCCGCCAGGACCTTCGAGGTGGCCGGAACCGGGCCGAGGCCCATCAGGCTTGGCGCCACCCCGGCGGCGGCCGAGCGGACCAGCCGTGCCCGGGGCGTGAGGCCATGGGTGGCTATTGCCTGCTCGCTGGCGATCAGCACGGCCGCGGCCCCGTCGTTCAGGGGGCTGGAGTTGCCTGCTGTGACGACACCGCCCTCACGGAACACCGGCGCCAGCGCGCCGAGACGCTCCAGGCTGGTGTCCGCCCGTGGGCCCTCGTCGGCGCTCACCTGCCCGGCCTTGGTGGATACCGGGACGATTTCGGCGTCGAACAGGCCGTTCTTCGCGGCCCGGACGGCGCGTTCGTGGCTGGCAAGGGCAAACGCGTCCGCGTCCTCGCGGGTGATGCCGTCGAGGGCGGCCACCTCCTCGGCGGTTTCGCCCATCCCGATGGTCGCCTGGCCACCGTCGAGCACACGCATGTTCGGATTGATCAACCGCCACCCCAAAGCAGTGTCGTACGCCTGCCCGGGCTTGGCCCACGCTCGTTCGGGCTTGGGCATCACCCAGGGTGCCCTGGTCATGGACTCCACCCCACCCGCGAGGACGAGGTCGGCCTCACCGGCCTTCACCATCTGCGCGGCGGTACTGATCGCGGTGAGGCCGCTCGCGCAGAGTCGGTTGACGGTGAACCCGGGGACAGTGTCGGGGAGGCCGGCCAGCAATGCGGCCATCCTGGCAACATTGCGGTTGTCCTCACCGGACTGGTTAGCCGCCCCGAGGACGACCTCGTCGATGGCTGCTTCCCGAACCCCGGTCCGGTCGATCAGGGTCCGCAGCACCAGCGCCGCAAGGTCGTCGGGGCGGGCCGTGGCAAGCGCACCGCCGTAACGACCGATCGGGGTGCGCACCCCGCCCACGACATACGCCTCACCCATGCCCGCTCCTTTCGACACTCCCGCATGGCATTATCCGCTGAACCAACCATGAGGGGGCGCGCCCGCCATGAGCAGCCACAACCTGTACACGCTCCCCGCCGATCAACACACCTACGACGTACCGATGAGTGGGGACGCCCGCTTCTCCTGGGAGTACGACGAGGGCAGGGCCCGGCTGCTGGCGCTTTACCAAAAGGGCAAGGACAAGCAGTGGGACGCGCAGACCCGCATCGACTGGTCGCACACGTTGGATCCCACCAACATGCTGGGCATCCCGCTCGGGTTCAACGAGTTGATGGGTTCCAAGACCTGGGAGCGGATCAGCCGCGACCCAGACGAGATGGTACGGCTGCACCACCACCAGGCCGCCTGGCAGATGAGCCAGTTCCTCCACGGCGAACAGGGCGCGATGATCTGCTCGGCCCGCATCGTCGAAGCGGTCCCCGACATCGAGTCCAAGTTCTACGCGGCCACCCAGACGATGGATGAGGCGCGGCACGTGGAGGTCTACTCCCGGCTCCTGCACGAGAAGATTGGCCTGGCGTATCCGATCAACGGTCCGCTGCAGGAACTGCTGGACGAGACTTTGCGGGACAGCCGATGGGACATGCCCTACTTGGGGATGCAGGTGCTCATCGAGGGTTTGGCGCTGGCCGCCTTCGGTTTGCTGCGGGATATGACCACCGACCCGCTCATCAAGTCCCTGGTGGCGTATGTCATGCAGGACGAGGCGAGGCACGTCGCGTTCGGGCGGCTGTCGCTCAAGGACGCCTACGCGAATCTCAGCACGCCTGAACGAGAAGAGCGCGAGGAGTTCGTGGTGGCCGCCTGCTACCTGATGCGTGACCGGTTCCTCAAGGAGGAGATCTGGGAGCACCTCGGCTACGACGTAGCTGACTGCGTCACCGCGATCGAAACCAGCGAATCCGGGGTGATGTTCCGCAATCTGCTGTTCACCCGCATCGTGCCGTGCATCAAGGACATCGGGCTGTGGGGCGAGAAGGTGCAAAAGGCCTACGCCGACATGGGCGTGCTGGATTACGCCGCCGCTAACCTCGACAACCTGATGGCGGACGACGAGCGAACCGCCGACCAGATCGACGCGGAGAAGCGGATGCTCGACGCCCGGGTGGGCGAGGTGCACCAGACCCTTACCCTCGCCGACTAGAGAACACCCCCCCTGTCGTAGGGCAATGTCGGTTCCGCTGCCGGCCGCAGCGGGTAGGCCCCGACGATGGTGCAAAGCGCGACGTCCCCGGCGGTTCCGCAGGAAGATTCCGAGGACACCTTCGACCGGCTCGTCAGCGAGGGGGAGCAGCGCCTCGGCCGGTCGTGGTCCGGCCTAATTTCCACCGGGTTGCTCGGTGGCCTGGACATCGGCACCGGGGTCCTGGCGCTGCTGCTCGTCGAGCATGAGTCGCACAACATCTTGCTCGCTGGGCTTGCCTTTTCGATCGGATTCATCGCGCTGACCATGGCCCGCAGCGAGCTTTTCACCGAGGGCTTCCTCATCCCGGTGACCGCGGTGGTGGCGAAGAAATCCAACGTCTGGTCGCTTTTGCGATTGTGGGTGGCCGCGGTGATCACCAACCTCGCCGGTGGTTGGCTCATCACCGGGATCGTGATTGGCGGATTTCCGCAGCTTCGCCCCACCGCCCGGGAGGCAGCAAACTTCTATATTCACCTCGGCTTCGGCTGGCGCTCATTCGCCCTGGCGCTGATCGGTGGGTTCGTGATCACACTGATGACCCACATGCAACACAGCACCGATTCGCCCGGCATCCGCCTGGTGCCGGCCGTGGTGATGGGCTTCCTGCTCGGCGCCGCCAAGCTGAACCATGCCATCGTCGCCTCCCTGATCTGCTTCGCCGCGCTGCACGCCGGAGCGTCGTTCGGCTACCTCGACTGGCTGAGCCTGCTGGGGTTCTCAGCTGTCGGCAACATGATCGGCGGTCTGGGGCTGGTGACCGTGCTCCGCCTGCTGCAGGTCCCGCACAAGGTCATCGGAGAGCGGCGGCAGGCGGGCTGACCGACGCCCAGCGGGCTCAGAGCAACGCGGCGGCCAACCTCGCCAGGTCTTCTGCTCGCAGCTGTGCTGGATTCTCCCCCAGCACCTGCACGCAGACGTGGTCGGCACCCGCGTCCAGGTGCTGCGCCACCCTCATGCGGACGGCCTGCTCGTCGCCGTGCACGATCAGCGCTTCAGCCAGCCGGTCCGATCCGCCGCGGCACAGATCTTCTTCCGAAAAGCCCAGCCGCAGCCAGTGGTTGCGGTAGTTCGGCAGCCCGGTGTAGATCTCCAGATGCGCGTGGGCCCTGCGCAGGAATGTCTCGCGATCGGTGGTGAGCGCAACCCCCTGCTCGACGGCGAGCAGCTTGCCGGGCCCGAGCGCCTGCCTGGCCAACGCCGTGTGCGAAGGGGTGGTCAGGTAGGGGTGCGCCCCATCCGCGGCATCCCGCGCCAACGCCAGCATGTTCGGGCCGAGGGCAGCGAGAACAACCGTCGGCCGGCCCTCTCCCGCGGCCAGGAACGGCGCCGTCGCCATCGCGGCCAGATACTCACGCATGGTTGCCACCGGCGCGGCGTAGGCGTGGCCCCTGGTCCGCTCGACCAGGGGGCGATGGCTCACGCCCATCCCGAGCACGAACCGGCCCGGATACTGATCGGCGAGCAGCCTGGACGCGGCGTTCATCGCCACCGCGTCACGCCCGTACACATTGGCGATCCCGGTCGCGACCACCATCCGCCGGGTGGCGCCGAGCAACATTCCCGCGTTCGTGAACGCTTCTCGCCCGTACGCCTCGCCGAACCACAGCGCCGCCCACCCCTGCTCCTCGAGCCGTGCGGCGGCGTCCGCCGCACGTGCCGCGCTCAGGGCATCAAGGGCCGTTGTCCACAGCCCCACCGGACCCATCACCGGCCCATACCCACGGCGACCGGTGCTACCCCCGGAGACCGGTGCCGGCACACGGGGGTCCCGCCGCGCGCCCAGCTTCGCTACCGTCAGGCCCATGCCGACCGTCGCCCGCCAGCCGACCACCCCCGCCGCGCGCAAGGCCGCCCCGGCAACCCGGACGCCGGCCACCCCCGCCGCGCGCAAGGCCGCCCCGGCAACCCGGACGCCGGCCACCCCGGCCGCGCGCAGAACCGCCACCCCCGCGGCGCGAAAGTCGGCGGCCCCCGCCGCGCGCAAGGCCGCCCCGGCCACCCCCGCAGGCCGCCGGGCGCGCCGAGCAGCGGTCGGCCGGCCCCCTGCGGCCACCCTGTGCGTCGACATCGGCGGAAGCGCCGTGAAGGGCGGCACTGTCGACCTCACGGGCGCCTTGATCGCCGAGGCAATCCGAGTGCCCACGACCTACCCATACTCACCTGAGGCGCTGGTGGAGACCATTGGCGTCATCGCTCGGCAAAGCCCGCCAGCGACCCGCGTCTCCCTGGGCTTCCCCGGCATGGTCCGCGCCGGCGTCGTGCTCTCAGCCCCGCACTTCATCACCCGCAAGGGGCCCGGCACGAAGGTGGATCCCCAGATGAAGGCCGCCTGGGATCGATTCCCGCTCGCCGAGCACGTTGCGGCCGCCCTGGGGCTGCCCTGTCGCTTGGGCAACGACGCGGACGTTCAGGGCCTAGCCGCGATCGAAGGCACAGGACTTGAACTGGTGATCACCCTCGGAACTGGCTTTGGCTCAGCCGTTTTCCTCGACGGGGAACTTGGCCCGCACCTGGAGTTGTCGCACCATCCCCTTTCCAAGGGCAAGTCCTACAACGAGGTAGTCGGGGAAGCCGCCCGCGTGAAACTCGGCAAAAGCAAGTGGAGCAAGCATGTCGGCGAGGCCATCGACGCGGCGCAGGCCTTGGTCTTCTTCGACCGGCTCTACCTCGGGGGTGGCAACGCCGCGAAACTGGCCAAATCCGTGGCCGCTCGCGGCACGGTGGTCCCCAACGCGGACGGTATCCTCGGGGGCGCAAAGCTGTGGTCGTTAACGCGGATGCCCTGAGCCCCGACCCGGCCAATGCCAGAGCTACCGGAAGTTGAGTCCCTGGTCCGATTCGTTCGGCGACGGGCCACCGGCCTGGCGGTGGCCGACGTGCAGGTATCGGCGATTTCGGTCCTCAAGACCTTCGACCCACCGCTGGCCGCGCTCGCCGGCTCGCTGCTCACCGACGTGAGGCGTCGCGGAAAGTTCCTCGACCTCGACGTGGCGGGCCTGCACCTGATCATCCACCTGGCCCGAGCCGGCTGGCTGCGGTGGAGCGAACAGCTCCCGACGGCGCCGCTTCGTCCCGGCGGCAAGTCGCCGATCGCCATGCGTCTCCGGTTCGAGGACAACGCGGGGTTCGACCTCACGGAGGCCGGCACCCGCAAGGGCCTGGCCGTTTACCTGGTCCACCGGCCCGAGCAGGTCCCGGGAGTCGCGCGGCTGGGGGTTGACGTACTCAGCGGGGAATTTACCCCCGACGCGCTCGCTGGCCTGCTGCACCGCGCGGGGAGTGCCCGGCTAAAGGGGATCCTCACCGACCAGTCGGTGCTCGCCGGTGTCGGCAACGCCTACAGCGACGAGGTGCTCTGGGCGGTGCGGATGTCACCGTTCACCCCCGCCTCCAGCGTCGGTACGCAGCAGGTGGCCGCGCTGCACGAGGCGCTGGTCGGGCTGGTGACCGAGGCCATCGACCGGGCCGAAGGACTGGGCGCGAGCTCCCTCAAGGCGGAGAAGAAGGCCGGGCTGTCGGTGCACGGCCGCGCCGGCCTGCCCTGCCCTCGCTGCGGCGATCCGATCCGGGAGATCGCGTTCGCCGACAAGTCCTGGCAGTACTGCCCGCACTGTCAGACCGGCGGCAAGGTCCTGGCTGACCGGCGATTGTCTAGATTGCTCAAATGAGCTCGGGCGCACTGGTTACCGCCTTCCTGCGGGCAGCAGCGAAGGCGTGCGAGGACGCCGACGCCGACCTGGTGCGGCACGGGATCCTCCTCGCCGGCCGTTTTGATGCCGCGGCCGGTTCCCGAACCCACCTCACGGCGCTGCCCGACCTCGACGGGGAGGCGTTCGCCCAGCTGCGCAGCAGCCGGCCGCCGGAGGTGAACGAGCTGGTGCGGCTGCTGCACCTCGCCCGGCACGGCGAGCGTGCCGCCAGGGCCAAAGACGCTGCACCGGTGGATGGGGAGCAAGACCCGGTGACCGGGCTGGGCGGGGCGAGGGTATGGGACAGGTTCGTTTTTGCGGAGGGGCCGCGCTCCCAACAATTTGCCCATCCCTGCACCGTGCTTGTCGCGGAATCACCCTGGGTCACCCACCGCTCCGACCCGCACGGCGAGGCCAGCCGGGCCCAACGGGCCGCGCGGGCGCTGCGTCGCTCGCTGCGCGAGCATGACCTGCTCTGCCGGCTCCAGCCGACACTGTTCGCGGTGTTCACGGTTGAATGCACTGGCTTGGTCGCCGACCGGGTAGTGACCCGGGTGCGGGAGGGGCTGCTCGAGGGGGGGCTGGCCTCGGCGATCGGCGCCGCATCCCACGATCCGGCCAGCGATCCGGCCAGCGCCAACCAGATCGGAGCGATCAGCGGCCTGCTGGACCGGGCAGTGCAGCTGATGCACGCCGACCGGGAGCGTCAGCGGGTCGTTCCGCTGTGAGATCGTGGGCATCGTGATCGCACCTGCTACCGACGTCCGAACGGCGCTAGCGGAGCTGGTCCGCACCGACGCCGTGGTCCGCGGCCAGGTCACCCTCTCCTCTGGCCGCAGCGCCGCGTGGTACCTAGACCTTCGCCGGATCACCCTTTCCGGGCGAGCCGCCCCGCTGGTCGGCGCGGTGATGCTCGAGCTCACCGCCGACCTGGACTTCGCCTGCGTCGGCGGCCTCACGATGGGCGCCGATCCGGTGGCCGCCGCGATGGTGCATGCCGGCGCCCAGCAGGGCCGGCTGTTGGACGCCTTCGTGGTGCGCAAGGAGGCCAAGGCGCATGGGCTACAGCGACGCGTCGAGGGACCGGACGTCAGCGGGCGACGCTGTCTGATCGTCGAAGACACCTCCACCACGGGTGGCTCCCCGCTCACCGCCGTGGAGGCGGTCCGCGAGGCCGGCGGCACGGTCGTGGCGGTGGCCACCATCGCCGACCGGGACACCGGAGCAGGACAAGCCATGGCCGATGCCGGCCTGGTCTACCGCTTCGCCTACGGCCTCACCGACCTCGGGATTTGAGCGGGACCAGGCGCCGTTAGCCGGCTACCCCCCCGCGCCGATGCCGGCGATATTCCAGCAAGATCGGGATCAGCGACGCGACGATGATCAGGAAGGTGATCGGCAGGATGTAGGTGTCGATGCTGATGCTCGAGCCCAGTGCATAGCCCAGCAGCGTGACGCCCAGTGACCACACCAGGCCCCCTACCGCGTTGGCGACGGCGAACCTTGCCGCAGGCATCTGCACGGTGCCCATCATCGGATTGATGAACGTGCGGACGATCGGGATGACCCGGGCGAGGAGCACTGCCTTGGTCTCCCCGTATCTTTCCAGAACCGTCCGGGTTCGCTCCACATGCGACGGCTTGAACAGCCGAGACTGGGGCTTGTCGAACAGCGCCGGCCCGACCCTGCGCCCGATCAGGTACCCCGTCTGCCCGCCGAGCACGGCCGCAATCGCCACCCCAGGGAGCAGCAGGGCAATGTTGAGGTGCGGCACCCCGACCTTGCTCGTCGCGGCGTAGGCGCCGGCGAGGAAAAGCAGTGAGTCCCCTGGCAGGAAAAAGCCGATCAGCAGGCCGGTCTCAGCGAAGATGATCAGCCACACCCCGACCAAGCCGAAGTGGTCTATATACGGCGTGGGGCTCAGCAGGCCACCACCGGCGAGGGTCATCACGTCTCCGTCTGGTCGGATCGGCTGAAACAGGTCACTTCGATCACCTTCTTTGCCGATGTGCAACAGGTCTGCCCGATCACCGTCGGGTCGCCTCGAGGGCATCCCGCGCATGATCAAACAGACCGTGGACACCGTGCGCGGCTAGCGAAGTCGCCACGACCGTCCCCACCAACAGCAGGGCGAGGGCCAGCACGGGCCATCGCCTGGTCGGCGGCGGCTCGAGCAACGAACGCACCCGGACGCCCACGGCGTCGTGCGCGAAGCCGGCCGGTGCCGGCCAAGCCTCGGGCCGGTGGGCGCCCAGCGCCGCGCGGCACAACGCGCGGGCTACCACCGAGCGGTCGCCGACCGAACGCGCGGCGCTCTCGTCCGCTGCACGCTCGGTCGCAAGGTGCACGAGGGGAGGCAGGCCGCACAGCAGCGGATCGGCGCGGGCAGCGAGCACAGTCACGGCCCTGAGCAGATGGTGCCGGCCGACCAGATGGGCCTGCTCGTGGGCCAGGACCGCCGCGCGCTCGGCGTCATCGAGCAGGCCAAGCAGTCCGGTCGACACCGCGACCTGCCCGCGGGTGACACCGGCCACCGCGTAGGCGAACGGGGCCCGATCAGGCAGGACGACGAGGGCAGCGGCCGGGCCTCGCACGTCCCGCTCGGCGCGCCACAGCGCTTGCCCGCAGTGACCCGCGCTCCATAGCGCGCCCATCGACAGGACCAGCAGCAGCAGCCCCGCTGCGCACCCGGCCCAGAACGGCGGAGGGTGCGCGGCGGCCATGACCACGGTCGACCACCGCCCGAGGTGGGCTGCCAACGACAGCGTTCCCAACCCAGACACGGTCAGCAACGCCAAGGAGGCCAGCGTGCAGCCGGCGCAGATCGCGGACCCCGACGCGAGCACCGGACCAGCGAGGCCGGGCGGCATCGACCTGGCCAGCCACGGGGCCGACAGCCCCAGTGCCACCGAGGCACCTAGCCCGGTGGCCAGCAGCAGCCAAAGCGTCAACTCGGGCAGCGAACTCACGGGCCGTCCTCGCCTCGGCTGATGTCCGCCAGCGCCCGAGCAAGCAGTTGCTCCTCTTCGGCCGAGAGCGCCGCGACGAACGAGCTGAGCACGAACTGGCGGCCCGGCCCTTGGCCGAGAAGCGCGCGCATATGCTCGGCGGCGGCCAGCGCAGCCGATGCAGTGGGCCGATAGGCATAGGCCCGGCCACGCGGCTCGCGCACCACCTGACCCTTGGCATGCAGCCGGCGCAGGGTCGTCAACACCGACGTGTATGCCAACGGCTGGCCGCCGCGTTCGAGCGCCGCCTGCACCTGGGCGGGGATCAACCCACCTTCGCCCTCAGCGAGCCCGGTGAGCACCGGCCCCGGCACGGGTACGGCGGCCGGAGCGGGGGCGGCGGCAGGGGCGGCCGGGACGGCATGCGCCCAGAGGGTGGCGAGAACCGCGGCCTCCAACTCACCAGGGCCGCGCCGCTCCCCCGTGGTTCGGTCAGTTGATCTCGCCAGCACCCGATGACCGTACTACACGTGTAGTAGCCTGCGCGTTTGTTGGCTCCCGCGCCCGAAAGGCCTCCCTCGCGTGATCTCGTACCTGCAAGCGATCGTGATCGGCCTACTCCAGGGCGTCACCGAGCTTTTCCCGGTATCAAGCCTGGGCCACTCGGTGCTGGTTCCCGCGTGGTTAGGGGGCAGCTGGGAGCCGCTGGTCACCCAATCGGCGACGTCCACCAGCGATCAAAGCCCGTATCTGGCCTTCATCGTGGCCCTGCACGTGGCGACGGCCATCGCCCTGCTGATCTTCTTCTGGAACGACTGGAAACGCATCATCGTCGCGTTCCTCCGTAGCCTCGGACCGTCCCTTCGGGAGCGTCGGCTGGTGGCTGATGACTCCTCGACCCGGCTGGCGTGGCTGATCGTTTTTGCGACGATTCCGGTCGGGATCACTGGGCTCCTGCTGGAGCACACCTTTCGCACCCTGTTCGCCAAGCCGCTGGCCGTGTCGATCTTCCTGACGATCAACGGCGTGGTCCTCTACGCCGGGGAGTTGCTGCGCCGGCGGGCCACCGTGAGCGTCACCACCGTGGGCGGCCAGGTCCAGGAGACGGCCGCTGCGGGGCGCCGCAGGACCGAGCAACTCGGTTACCGCGAGGTGGGCATCATCGGGCTGTTCCAGACTTTCGCGCTACTCGCCGGCATTAGCCGCAGCGGCATCACGATGGTCGGCGGCCTGCTGCGTGGGCTGACGCACGAAGACGCGGCCCGCTTCTCCTTCCTGCTCGCCACGCCGGTCATCTTCGCCGCGGGCATGCTGAAGTTGCCGGTGCTTCTCGGGCCGGCCGGGGCCGCGATCCATGGGCAGGTGATCGTCGGTGCCGTGGTGGCTGGCGTCGCTGCCTACGTGTCGGTTCGCTTCCTCGTGCGGTGGTTTCAAACCCGCACGCTGACGCCGTTCGCTATCTACTGCTTGATCGCCGGGATAGCGAGCATCATTCGTTTCGCGTGACATCCCTTCAGCTGCCAGGAGGCACCGGTGCCCATCGCTACTCCCGAGATCTATGCACAGATGCTGGACCGGGCGCAGAGCGAAAGATTCGCCTACCCCGCGATTAACGTCACCAGCTCCAGCACGCTGAACGCCGCCCTGCACGGCTTCGCGGAAGCGGGCAGCGACGGGATCGTGCAGATCTCCACCGGAGGGGCCGAGTTCGCTTCCGGCCTTGGCGTGGAGGACATGGTCACCGGGGGGGTGGCCCTTGCCGAGTTCGCGCACATCGTGGCGGCGCGCTACCCGGTACACATCGCCCTGCACACCGACCACTGCCCCAAGGGCAAGCTCGACAGCTACCTGCGGCCCCTCGTCGCGTTGAGCGCGGAGCGGGTCGCCGCTGGGCGCCCGCCCCTATTCCAGTCGCACATGTGGGACGGCTCCGCCGTGGATCTGGAGGACAACCTGTCGATCGCTCGTGAGCTCCTTGCAGCCTGCTCCGCCGCCCACATCGTGCTGGAACTCGAGATCGGTGTGGTGGGTGGCGAGGAGGACGGCGTTGCCAACGAAATCAACGAGAAGCTGTACACCACGCCGGGTGACATGCTGCGCACCGCCGAGGTGCTAGGGCTGGGGGAGAACGGGCGATACCTGCTCGCCGCAACGTTCGGCAACGTCCACGGCTCCTACAAGCCAGGGCACGTGAAACTCCGTCCCGAGATCCTCGCCGAGGGCCAACGCTTTGTGGGGGAGCGGCTGGGGGCCGGCGATAAGCCGTTCCAGCTCGTGTTCCACGGCGGTTCAGGCTCTGAGTTGGCCCAGATCCGCGCCACCTTGGACTTCGGCGTGGTCAAGATGAACGTGGACACCGACTGCCAGTACGCCTACACCCGGCCGGTCGCCGGGCACATGTTCGCCAGCTACGACGGCGTGTTGAAGGTGGACGGGGACGTCGGCGCGAAAAAGAGCTACGACCCACGGACGTGGGGCAAACTGGCGGAAACCAGCATGAGCGCCCGCGTCGCGCAAGCGTGCGAGGACCTGCGCAGCCGCGGAACGAGCCTCGCGACCTGAACGGCTGGCTCCACGGGCCGCAGCGAGTTGTGCACAGGATTAGCCAGCGGCCCGCTCTGCCGCTATCGTGACACGACCTCACCCCGGCCGGGGCGAGGGCGCCTGCGGGGACGCCGAGTCCTGCCCGCCGCGGAGCGCGCCGTTCGAGGAACAGCGGGCAGGAGCGGGGGACCCACGTTTTGATGGGGCCCCGTTGGGGCTCCTCGGGGTAAAGCCGCGTCAGCGGCAGGGCCGTTCCCCGGTCCTCACCCGACAGCTCACCCCGCAGGCACCAGGGGAAAGGACCCTACGTGGGCGCACACACGCGTCCGCGCAGCATGCCCGGCAAAAACCGGGCTGCCAGCGCGTCGCCTCGTCGCACCTTCCGGATCGCCGCCGTCGCAGGGACAACAGTCGCCGCAGCCGGCGCGGCGATCGCCCTCGCCCCTGTCGCGAATGCCGACGGCGGACCCTCGGCTGGAGCCTTCCAGCAGTTGCGATCCTGCGAGTCCAGCAACAACTACGGCATCAACACCGGAAACGGCTATTACGGTGCCTACCAGTTCGACCTCGCCACCTGGCACGGTCTGGGCTACAGCGGCACCCCAAACCAGGCATCCCCAGGGGTGCAGGACCAGGCGGCCCGCCAGTTGCAGGCAGCGCGCGGATTCTCGCCGTGGCCCGTTTGCGGCGCACACCTGTCGAACTTCGGGGGTGGCTCCAGCTCGCCGGTGCCCGCGGCGAGCCGCAGCCAGAGCCGCACGGTGCTCATCAGCGCACCGGCATCATCGAGCAACAGCGCTTATCACGCGACTGCCACGGCACCGAGCTTCGACGGTACGACGCTCAACTCAGCGCTGATCAACAGTCACCGCCAAGACGTGGTGACCTGGCAGCAGCGGATGGCGAATCGCGGCTGGACGATTGCCGTTGACGGGTTCTTCGGGCCTCAGTCCGCCCACGTGGCGAGGGCCTTCGCCACGGAAAAGGGTTTGCGCACCACCGCCCCCGGGTCGGTGGACGCCAGCGAGTGGCGTGCCTCCTGGACCGCGCCGATCACCTGATCGATCCGGCTCACCGGTGCAGGACCTTCGACGTTGTTGCGGCGGTCCTCACCGGTGGGCTGCCCTGTTGAGGAAGTCCCGCACCACCTGCAGGTAATCCCCGTTCTGCTCGACAAAGCTCATGTGCCCGGACTGTTCGAACACGTGCAGGCTGCCGTCGGGGAGAGCGGCGACCATCTGCTCCGCGGCGCCCACCGGGCATACCCGGTCGGCTCGGCCGGCCAGGACGAGCACCGGTTGGGTGACCGTGCCGAGCCGATCCACCACCTCGATCGCCCCGTAGTCAGGTGCCATTGCCCGCAGTACCTCGGGCCCATACCAGGTGCCGGCGGAGCGGCGCTGATAGTCGGCGATCAACACTGAGCGTGGGTCGGCGAAATGAAACGGCGCCTGATCGCGCATCAATTGGGCGAACTCCGCCCGGCTCGACACGGTCTCCTCCGCGGCCCACGACGCAGCCACCTGCGCACGCAGGTCGACCGGTTCGAACGACGTCAAGGCCTCGTCCAGGCCGGCGAACCAGCCGGAGCTGGCGACGCCATGGCTGACCACGGTGGCCACCGTCGCGCCCGGCGCGTCGACGAGGTGCTGCAGCGCCACCATCGCCCCATAGCTATGCCCAAGCACCGCGTACTGCTGCGCCCCCAGGCTCGCCGCCAACGCCGAGACGTCCCTGGCCATCTGCTCCAGCGTCCAGGTAGCCGGGTCGGTATCTCGAGGGCCCCGGCCTTGGGCCCGCTGGTCGACCAGCAGTAACCGCAGGCCGCCTGCTCCCACCCCCAGCGGATCGAGATAATCAGCGAACTCGTGATGGTCATCGCCAGGACCGCCGTGCAGGACGAACAGCGGCAGGCCACCCGGGTCACCGCGCTCGGCCACGAACAGCCAGGTGTCACCGACATCGACCGCCATCCCCTGCTCACCCTCGACTTCGACCCGCCGCACCATGTCCGTCGCCATGCGGGCAAGATACGTCCATGACCGGAACCGATCTGCTCGGCGGGCCACCCCCAACGCTGCTCGCCGGCGCGCCTGTGGCCAGCGCCGCCCTCGAGGCGGGGACCGATCCAGCCCGGGTGGCTGCCGCTTATCCAGCGGACAGCGCCGCCTGGGCCGCCCTCGCCGACGCGGCGTGGAGCCGAGAGGCGGTCGTCGAGTCATACGCTTACGCCCGGACCGGCTATCACCGCGGGCTCGACGCGCTGCGCCGCCATGGATGGAAGGGCTACGGACCGGTTCCCTGGTCGCACCTGCCTAACCGAGGCTTCCTGCGCGCCCTGTTCGCGCTGGGCCGTGCGGCCGCGGCCATCGAGGAGAGCGACGAGGCGCGGCGGGTGAGCGAGTTCCTCACCGAATGCGACCCCACGGCGGCGAGCCAGTTGAGCTGAGCTCACCGGTCTGCATCCGGGCGAGCGCCACGACGTGCGCGATGCCGGGCATCCTCGACACGCGCCGGCCTGGTCCGGGATCGCTAAGATCGGCGCGTCTTGGCGCCCGCCTTCGCCCACCGGCAGCCGCCGACCTGGGTCGCCAGCGGACTCCTCGCGTCAGAAAGGGGCCACGATGCCCGCAATCGTGCTCATCGGCGCCCAATGGGGCGATGAGGGCAAGGGCAAGGCCACCGACCTTTTGGGCAGCCGGGTCGACTACGTCGTGCGCTACCAGGGCGGCAATAACGCGGGACACACGATCGTCACGCCGGCCGGCGAGCACTTTGCCTTGCGCTTGGTGCCCAGCGGCATCATCACCGCTGGCTGCACCTCGGTCATCGCGGGCGGGGTGGTGGTGGATCCGAAGGCGCTGTTGACGGAGATGGCCGAGCTCGTGGAGCGCGGCGTCGACCTGTCCCGTCTGGTTCTCAGCGCCAATGCGCATCTGGTGATGCCGCACCACCGCGCGCTGGACAAGGTAGTCGAACGTTTTCTGGGAGACGCCAAGATCGGCACCACCGGCCGTGGCATCGGACCCACCTACGGCGACAAGGTCGCCCGGATGGGGATCCGCGTGCAGGACCTGCTGGATCCGGGGATCTTCCGTAGCAAACTCGAGCTCGCCCTGCGCGAGAAGAATCAGGTGCTGAGCAAGGTGTACAACCGCACCGGCATCGTGATCGACGATGTCTGTGACGAGTACGCCCGCTACGCCGAGCTGCTTCGCCCGCACATCGTCGACACCGCCCTGCTGCTGGACACCGCGCTGCATGCCGGCGAGGTGGTGTTGCTGGAGGGATCGCAGGGCACGCTGCTGGACGTAGACCACGGCACGTATCCGTTCGTGACCTCCAGCAACCCGACGGCGGGAGGTGCCTGCGCCGGCTCCGGGATCGGACCCACCCGGATCACCAAGGTGGTCGGCATCCTGAAGGCGTACGTGACGCGCGTCGGTTCCGGCCCGTTCGTCACGGAGTTGACCGACAAGGTGGGTGAGGACCTGCGCCGGATCGGCGGCGAATTCGGGGTCAACACCGGGCGGCCCAGGCGCACCGGCTGGTATGACGCCGTCATCGCTCGCTACGCCGCCCGGGTCAACGGCATCACCGACTACTTCCTCACCAAGTTGGATGTGCTCTCCGGCTTCGACAAGGTTCCGGTCTGCGTGGCCTACCGGCTGCCGGACGGTAGCGTCACGAGTGAGATGCCCATGACCCAGACGGAGTTCCATCACGCCCAGCCGGTGTACGAGGACCTCCCCGGCTGGAGCGAGGACATCAGCGCCTGCAAGGATTTCGTCGACCTGCCGACGAATGCTCAGGCCTACGTGCGTGCCGTCGAGGCGATGAGCGGCGCACCGATCTGCGCCATCGGCGTTGGCCCCGGGCGGCAGCAGACGATCGTCCTGCGCGATCTGTGGTGAGCGGCGGCCGGGTGCTCGTGCTCGGCGGCGGTGCCCGCGAGCACGCGCTGTGCTCGGGGCTGGCCCAGGATCCGGCTGTCAGCAGCCTGGTATGCGCCCCGGGGAACGCGGGAACCGCGGACATCGCGGAGGCGTTCGCCGTCGACGAGGCCAATCCGGCCGCCGTTCTCGCACTCGCCGAGCGGGTACACGCTGACCGGGTGGTGGTGGGACCCGAGGCGCCGCTGGTCGCGGGGGTTGCCGACGCGCTGCGGGCCGGCGGATTCGAGGTGTTCGGTCCGTCGGCCGCTGCGGCCAGGATCGAAGGGTCCAAGGCCTTCGCGAAGGAAATCATGGCCGCGGCGGGTGTCCCGACCGCCGGGTCGTGGCAGGTGCGTGCCGGCGACGAACCCGGGCTGCGGACCGTGCTCGACGCGCTGCCGGCTCCCTACGTCGTCAAACACGACGGGTTGGCAGCCGGCAAGGGTGTGCTGGTCACCGACAGCCGCGGTGAGGCACTCGCCCACGGTCGAGGTCACGACGTGCTCGTGGAGACCTACCTCGAGGGCCCGGAAATTTCCCTGTTCGCGGTGGTCACGTGCGATGGGCACATCGTGCCGCTGATTCCCGCCCAAGATCACAAACGGATCGGCGACGGCGACACCGGACCCAACACGGGGGGGATGGGCGCCTATGCGCCGCTGGCCTGGGCACCGAGTGACCTTTTGGACACCATCACCCGCAGCGTGCTGCGGCCCACGGTCGCCGAGCTGGCGTGGCGGGGCACTCCGTTCACCGGGCTGCTTTACGCCGGCCTGGCCCTGACCAGTACCGGCCCGAAGGTGGTGGAGTTCAACGCGCGCTTCGGCGACCCGGAGACGCAGGCCCTGCTGGCGCTCCTGGCGACCCCGCTGACCCACCTGCTGTTCGGCGGCGTCGCCCCCCATTGGCGCGACCGGACCGCGGTGACCGTGGTACTGGCCGCACCCGGCTACCCCGGCGCGCCGGCGCTCGGCGGCGAGCTGACCGGGCCCCTGCATGCCCCGGGAGTCCTCCACGCCGGCACCCGCCGGGCCGCCGACGACACCATCGTCGCCAGCGGCGGACGGGTCCTGTCAGTGACCGGGGTAGGGGCCACGGTGCACGATGCGCGAGGATCGGCCTACGACCTGCTGGCGCGGATCCACCTGCCCGGAGGCCAGTTCAGAACCGACATCGGCTACCAAGGAGTCACCGCATGAGCACCCGTCCCCGCGTCGCGATCGTATCCGGCTCGCCGAGCGACGGGAACGTGATGAGCCAGGTAGGCGCGATGCTCGACCGCTTCGAGGTGCCCTGGGACGAGGCGGTGCTGTCCGCGCACCGCGCCCCGAAGGCACTCGCGTCCTGGATCGATGACCTCGAGCCGCGCGGCATCGAGGTCGTCATCGCCGGCGCGGGCATGGCAGCGGCCCTCCCCGGCACGGTGGCCGCGCACACCATCCTGCCGGTGATCGGGGTTCCCATCCGCGGTGGTGCGCTGGACGGGCTGGACGCCCTGCTGGCGATCTCGCAGATGCCCCCGGGGGTCCCGGTGGCCACGGTGGGGCTCAACGGGGCGAAGAACGCTGCAGTCCTCGCGGTGCAGATCCTGGCGATCGGCGACCCGGATCTGCGCGCGAAGCTGGCCCAGTTCAAGGACGATTTCGAGAAGGCGGCGCTGAACCGGTGATCGACCGCTACACGTTGCCCGAGATGGGCCTGGTGTGGTCCGAGGCGCATAAGTATGCGTTGTGGTGCCGGGTCGAGACGCTCGCGCTGGAGGCGCATGCGCGCAGCGGCCGAGTGCCGGCGGAGGTCATCGAGCCGGTCCGCCGTGCCCCGCCGCCGACACCCGAGGCGGTCGCGGCCATCGAGGCGGTCACCCAACACGACGTCATCGCGTTCCTGTCCGCGTGGGCGGATAACACCACCCCCCGCGAGGCCGCTGCCTACGTGCACTTCGGGATGACCAGCAGCGACCTGCTGGACACGGCCCTGGCCCTGCAGCTCGTCGATGCCACCGACATCGTGCTCACCAAGGCGAACGTTCTGGTCGCCGCGCTGCGCGAGCTCGGTCTTGAGCACCGCGACACGATCCGCGTCGGGCGTACCCACGGCATCCACGCCGAGCCGGACACCTTCGGTCACCGGATAGCCGACTTTGCCTTCGCCGCCGCCCGGTGCCGCGACCGGCTGGCGGCGGCCCGGGCCGACATCGGCGTGGTCAAGATCAGCGGGGCGGTCGGGACCTACTCCAACATCGACCCGGATGTCGAGGTGTACGTCGCTGAGCAGCTCGGCCTGCCGCCTGCGCCGGTGGCGACCCAGGTCGTGATCCGCGACGGCATCGCCAACTGGGTGGCCGCCCTTGCCGGCCTCGCCACGCTCTGCGAGGCGGTGGCCTTGGAGGTCAGGCACGGTCAGCGCAGCGAGGTACGCGAACTGGCCGAGCCCTTCGGCGCCGGCCAGAAGGGCTCCAGCGCCATGCCACACAAGAAGAACCCCATCCTGTCCGAACGCATCTGCGGCCTGGCGCGCCTCGTCCGCGCGCAATACGTCCCCGTACTGGAGGGAGTCCCGCTGTGGCACGAGCGTGACATCAGCCACAGCAGCGTCGAGCGGGTCGGGCTACCGGACGCCAGCATCATCACCGACTACGTGCTGCATCTCACGACCAGGCTAATCACCGGCCTGCGCGTGGACAAGGAGCGGATGCTGGCCAACCTGGAGTCCTCCGGCGGCCTGATCTACACCAGCGCGGTGCTGCTGGAGCTGGTGAGCGCCGGCCTGTCCCGAGAGACCGCCTACAGCCTCGTGCAGGGCGCCGCCATGCACACCTGGCAGACCGGAGTCCCATTTCGCGAAGCACTACGGGAACAGGCGGCGCAGGCCGGTCAGCCGCTGGACGAGACCCGGCTGGCGCAGCTATGCCGGCCGCATCGGTACCTCGAGCGACTCGGCCCGGTCTTCGACCGGCTGTCCCAGCTGACCTGACGCGTTCGCTAGGGTCGACCCGTGCCGCTCGCCACCGACAAACTTGCCGGCCTCACCCACCTCGCCTCAGGCAAGGTCAGGGAACTGTTCGCGGTCGACGACGCCGAGGGCAATCCGGCGATCTTGCTGGTCGCCAGTGACCGCATCTCCGCCTTCGACATCGTGCTGCCCACCGAGATCCCGGACAAGGGTGCCGTGCTCACCGCACTCAGTCTGTGGTGGTTCACCCAGCTCGCCGACATCGTGCCCGGACATGTGATCAGTGCTCACGTGGCCGACTACCCGCCCGCCCTGCGGGCCCACGCCGAGGCGCTGCGCGGCCGATCGATGCTGTGCACCCGGCTGGATATGGCCCCGGTGGAATGCGTCGTCCGGGGCTACCTGACCGGTTCGGGGTTCAAGGACTACCAGGCCAGCGGCGCGGTGTCCGGCCATCCCCTTCCCGCCGGCCTGCGCGACGGAGACCGGCTCCCCGAACCGATTTACACCCCGTCAACGAAGGCCCCGATCGGGGAGCACGACGAGAACATCACCAGGGCCCAAGCGGAGCAGCTGCTGGGCCTCGACACCGCGCACGACATCGAACGCATCACGCTGGCGATCTATACTCGGGCCAGCGAACTGGCGGCCGCCAGTGGGATTCTGCTCGCCGACACCAAGATCGAGATCGGCCGCGACAGAGGCGGTCAACTCGTCCTCGGCGATGAGGTGCTTACCCCCGACTCCTCCCGCTTCTGGCCGGCGGATGCCTGGGCGCCCGGCCATAGCCAACCCAGCTACGACAAACAATACGTCCGCGACTGGTTGACCGGCTCCGGCCACGCCGGGCGGCCGGTGGAACTGCCGCAGGATGTGGTGGCCCAGACCAGAGCGCGCTACATCCAAGCCTACGAACGCCTTACCGGCAGCAGCTTCGATGACTACCTGCGGGGGGCCTGAGGTTGCCCCGCATCGTGGTCGACGTGATGCTCAAGCCGGAAATCTTGGATCCGCAAGGTCAGGCGATCATGGGCGCTCTGCCCACCCTCGGTGTCACCGGCATTACCTCGGTGCGCCAGGGTAAGCACTTCGAGCTGCTCATCGATGGCTCCATCGATGAACCGGCCATGGCCAGGGTGCGTGGGCTCGCGAGCACGCTGCTCGCCAATCCGGTGATCGAGGACTTCGACGTTCACGTCGAACAATGACAACTTCGACGTTCACGTCGAACAATGACAACTTCGACGTCCACGTCGAACAATGACAACTTCGACATGACCGAGTAATGATTCCGATTCCCGCCTCGCGGGTAGGCCGGTGGCGTGGAGATCACCATGGCGCTGTGCTTACCTCGGGACGCAGCCAGCGTGTCAGTGGTCCGGCGGATCGCGCGGCAGGCGCTTCGCTCGGTGGGTTTCGAGGCGGATGACGTCGCGGACATGGAGCTAGCACTGGGTGAGGCCGCAACGAACGTCCTGCGGCACAGCCTTGCGAGCGACCAGTACGAGGTGCGCGTTGAGCTGGTGGACGCCGAGCTGACCATCGAGGTCGTCGATGCCGGACGCGGCTTCGACGGTGAGGGGCTTGGCCGGGGCGATGCCATGGCCAACGCCGAAACCGGGCGGGGCATCCAGCTGATGCGAGCCCTGGCCGACGATGTTCGCTTCAACTACCGACCCGATCACGGCAGCGTCGTGCGGATGGTCAAGACCCTGCGACTCGAGGCGAACTCACCGCTCGCCACCTTGCAGGCACGCCTCGCCGAGGCCGACTCCGCCCGCTGAACGGGGCCGGTAGTCTTTCGCGGGTGGCACACCCCGCCGGTCGCGGCCCGCGGATCGGTGTGGTGACCTTCCCTGGCAGCCTCGATGACCGCGACGTGCACGCGGCGATTTCCCGCTGCGGTGGCCAGCCGGTCCCGCTGTGGCACGCCGAAGCGGCTCTCGGCGATGTCGGGGCGGTCGTGCTGCCAGGCGGGTTCTCCTACGGCGACTACCTGCGCTGCGGCGCCATCGCCAGGTTCTCCCCGGTAATGACCGAGATCATCGCGGCGGCCGGCCGGGGGCTTCCCGTACTCGGGATTTGCAATGGCTTTCAGGTCTTGTGCGAGTCGCACCTGCTGCCAGGCGCGCTGCTGCGCAACGCCGGCCTGCACTACGTGTGCCGCGCCCAGACCCTGCTCGTGGAGCAAACCTCGACCGCCTGGACCGCCGACTACCAGGTGGGCCAGCGCATCGTGGCGCCCGTCAAGCACGGCGAGGGGCGCTACGTCGCCGACCCGGACACCCTGGCCAGCCTGGAAGACCAGGCGAGGGTGGTCTTCCGGTATGTCGAGGGCAATCCCAACGGCAGCCTGCACGACATAGCCGGCATCACCAACGCGCTGGGCAACGTCGTCGGGCTGATGCCGCACCCCGAGCACGCCGTCGATCCGCTGGTCGGCGCCTCCGCGGACGGCCTGGCCATGTTCACCGGTGTGCTCACCGCGCTGGTAGGCAGCCGATGAGCACCACGCCAGCCGACACCCAGCAGATCGACACCGTTGGCGACGCGGCGCGGACCCCAGACCTCGAGCAGCCCTACGCCCACCTCGGTCTGGCCGCCGACGAGTACGCCCGCATCCGGGCGCTGCTCGGTCGCCGGCCCACCGAGTGCGAGCTGGCGATGTACAGCGTGATGTGGTCGGAGCATTGCTCGTACAAGTCGAGCCGGGTACACCTTCGCCGGTTCGGCGACCTGCCGCACAGCGAACGCCTCCTGGCCGGGATCGGTGCCAACGCCGGTGTGGTGGCCGTCTCGGATGAGCTCGCCGTCACGTTCAAGGTCGAGAGCCACAACCACCCCAGCTACGTGGAGCCCTACCAGGGAGCGGCCACCGGCGTGGGCGGCATCGTCCGGGACATCCTCGCCATGGGCGCCCGCCCGGTCGCCGTCATGGACAGCCTGCGCTTCGGCGACGTCGACCATCCGGACACCACCAGGCTGCTGTCCGGCGTGGTTGCCGGGGTCGGTGGCTACGGCAACTGCCTGGGGCTGCCCAACATCGGCGGGGAGCTCGCGTTCGACCCCAGCTACAACGGCAACCCGCTGGTGAACGCGCTTTGCCTCGGGGTACTGCCAAGGACCCGGCTGCAGACCGCGAAGGCCGCAGGCGTCGGCAACCAGGTCATCTTGTTCGGGGCGCGTACCGGCCGGGACGGGATCGGCGGCGCGAGCGTGCTGGCGTCGGCCGCCTTCCACGACGGTGGTCCGGCGAAACGCCCGGCGGTGCAGGTGGGCGACCCGTTCACCGAGAAGGTGCTCACCGAATGCACACTGGAGATGTACGAGCGAGGGCTGGTCGTGGGCGTCTCTGACCTCGGCGCCGCCGGCTTCACCTGCGCGATCAGCGAGACCGCCGCCGCCGGCGGCCAGGGGATGCGCGTGGTTCTCGACGCCGTGCCCTTGCGGGAGGCCTCGATGCAGCCAGCGGAGGTTTTGTCCAGCGAGTCGCAGGAACGCATGCTCGCCATCGTCGAAGCCGCCGCAGTGGCGCAGGTGCTCGCGCTCTGCCGGCGCTGGGGGGTGCTCGCCACCGTCGTCGGAGAGGTCACCGCAACCGGCCGGCTGGTCGTCGACTGGCGCGGGGAGACGGTGGTCGACGTTCCCCCGGCGTCGCTCGCCGACGAGGGCCCGGTCTACGAACGGCCGCTGGCCCGGCCGTGGTGGCAGGACGAGCGGCGGGACGACGCCGCCGAGACGTTGCCCCGACCCACCGACCTGCGGGCCGAGGTGCTGCGCCTGATCAGCGCCCCCAACAACGCTTCCACGAAATGGCTTACCGACCAGTACGACCGCTACGTGCTGCACAACACGGTGCTGGCGATGCCGGAAGACGCGGGTGTCGTCCGGATCACCGACGAGGGACTCGGGGTCGCCCTATCCCTGGACGGGCCGGGCCGGTTCGCCGCCCTCGACCCCTACGCCGGCGCACAACTCGCCCTCGCCGAGGCGGCCCGAAACGTCGCCACCACGGGCGCCGTACCCGTCGCTGTCACGAACTGCCTGAACTTCGGGTCCCCGCAGGACCCTGCGGTGATGTGGCAGTTCGCCGAGGCGGTCCGCGGGCTGGCTGACGGCTGCCGAGAGCTTGGCCTACCCGTCACCGGCGGGAACGTGAGCTTCTACAACCAGACCGGGGACGTCTCGATCAACCCGACCCCCGTCGTCGGCGTCCTCGGGATCATCGACGATGTCCGCTGCCGCACCTCGATGGCGTTCACCGGTGACGGCGACGCACTGCTGCTGCTAGGCACGACGGCGGCAGAGCTCTCCGGCTCGGACTGGGCGTGGGCAGCGCATCGGCACCTGGGCGGGGTGCCACCGGTGATCGACTGGGCGGCCGAGCGCGCGCTGCAGGAGTTGCTGGTGAGCGCCTCCCGGGACCGGCTGATCGGCACGGCGCATGACCTGTCCGGCGGTGGCCTCATCCAGGCGGTAGTCGAGTCCTGCCTGCGCGGCGGGCTCGGCGCCCGGCTGACCCCCGACCCCGCGCTGGATGCGTTCGTGTTCTTGTTCAGCGAGTCCGCCGGTCGGGTGCTGTGCTCGGTCGGACCGCGGACCGCGGCGCAACTGCTCGATCGGTGCGCGGAGCGCGGGGTGCCGGTCACACCGATCGGGTTCGTCGGCGGCTCGGCGCTCGATATCGCGGGGGTCGGGGCCATCGAGCTGGCGCAGCTGCGCGCGGCGCATGAGGGGACCCTGCCGGCGCTGTTCGGCTGAACCGGCAGGATGGGATGGTGCCGCGCCGCCCGCCCCTCGATGACGTACGAGACGCGCTCGTGGCCCAGTGGGAGCAGCTGCTGATCGCGTTCGCGGCGGCCGACCTCGACGCGCCGACCCGGTGTCCTGGTCTTGCGGTCCGGCAGCTGCAGCGGGTCCTGGCGGCCCAGGCGGACGCCCTGGTCGATGCGCTGAGCGCCCCGGCCCCCCGCCGGCCCGACACCGACCTGGCCGCGTGGAGCCTGGCCCGGTGGCACCGCCCCCTGACAGCGGGAGGCGAGCGGCCGGTGAACCTGCGCCAGTCTGTGGCGGCAGCGAGCGCCGCACTGGCGGGCGCGTCGGATCGCATCGTGCCGGACTGCGGGGGAGCGATGAGCCTCGCGGATGCGCTGCTCGCGCGCCTGATCGAGGCGGTCGTCCACACCCGGGACTTGCCTGGTACGGCGCCCCCCGTGGTAGCCGCCGAACGTCTGGCCGTCCGTGCCCTGGCCCGGATGCTCGCCGGGCGGCATCCGGGAAGCACCGTGGAGGTGAGGGTCCCGCCCTACGTCGCCGTGCAGTGCATCCCCGGCCCGGCGCACACCCGCGGCACCCCACCCAACGTGGTGGAGACCACGGCGGCCACCTTCCTGGACCTCGCCAGCGGGCGGGTCGGCTTCGCGGCCGCCGTCGAGGCTGGGGCAGTACGCGCCTCTGGCGCTCGCGCCGACCTGCGCCACGTGCTCCCCCTGCTGCGGTGAGTCGCGGCCTGGCGCGCTGCGATGCGCCACGGTGCTCGGGGGTCCGTCCCGTAGACTCGGCAGCGACCCGCCCGGCTTCCCCGCCCGCCCCACCCGCTCGACGAGGAGCTGACCGCGTGACCGACCCGGCGACTTACGCGCCCTATGACGATGGTGGCGAGCAGGCCCCACGCGAGGAATGCGGCGTGTTCGGGGTCTGGGCTCCGCACGAAGACGTTGCCAAACTGACCTACTACGGTCTCTACGCGTTGCAGCACCGCGGCCAGGAGGCCGCCGGCATCGCGGTGAGCGACGGCACCACAGTCGTGGTCTACAAGGATCTCGGCCTGGTTGCCCAGGTCTTCGACGAATCGACCCTGGAGACCCTTCGCGGGCACCTTGCGGTCGGCCACACCCGTTACTCCACGACGGGGGGCTGCACCTGGGAGAACGCCCAACCCTCGTTTCGCTCGACGAGCACCGGGGGTGGGATCGCCCTCGGGCACAACGGGAACCTGACGAACACCGCCGAGCTAGCCAGGCGGGTGGCGCGCAGCGGTCAGGCCAAGGACCTCATGGGGGCGACCACCGATTCGGACCTGGTGACCAGCCTGCTGGCCGCCCAGCCGGACCTGTCGCTGGAGGCAGCGGCGCTGGACGTGCTCCCCCTGCTGCGGGGCGCGTTCAGCTTCACCTTCATGGACGAGCACACCCTCTACGCCGCCAGGGACGGCCACGGGGTGCGCCCGCTGGTCCTGGGCCGGTTAGAACGCGGCTGGGTGGTCGCCAGCGAGACCGCTGCGCTGGACATCGTCGGCGCCAGCTTCGTGCGGGAGGTTGAGCCGGGCGAGCTGCTCGCGATCGATGAGCACGGGGTGCGCAGCCACCGCTTCGCCGAAGCGACCCCGCACGGCTGCCTGTTCGAGTACGTCTACCTCGCGCGGCCGGACACCACAATCGCCGGGCGCAACGTGCACGGCACCCGGGTCGATGTGGGGCGCCAGCTGGCACGCGAGGCACCTGCAGTGGCGGACCTGGTGATCCCGGTACCCGAATCGGGCACCCCGGCCGCGGTGGGCTTTGCCGAGGAAAGCGGTATCCCCTACGGCCTTGGGCTGGTCAAGAACTCCTACGTGGGACGCACCTTCATTCAGCCCAGCCAGACGATCCGGCAGCTGGGTATCCGGCTCAAACTCAACCCGCTGCGCGAGGTGCTGCGCGGCAAGCGCATCGTGGTCGTCGACGACTCCATCGTCAGGGGCAACACCCAGCGCGCGCTGGTCCGGATGCTGCGCGAAGCCGGCGCCACCGAAGTGCACGTGCGGATCTCCAGCCCCCCGGTGGCGTGGCCATGCTTCTACGGCATCGATTTCGCCTCGAAGGCCGAGCTCGTCGCCAGCGGGCTGACCGTCGAGCAGATTCGCGCCATCATCGGCGCCGACTCCCTTGCCTACGTCTCGCTCGATGGCCTGGTAGGCGCCTCCCACCAGGGTCGGGACCGGCTGTGCACCGCGTGCTTTTCCGGGGTCTACCCGCTCGAGCTTCCCGGCGCCGACCCGGTCGGCAAGCACGTGCTGGAGGGAATCGAGCGGGGCGTGCTCGAAGACGCCCGCACCGCCCCTGTCCTCGGCGGGATCGGCGCCTCGGACGCGTTGCTGCGGCCATGAGCGGTGGCGCGGGCCGCGGGGTGGCAGGCCGTGAGGGCGGGGCCTACGCGGCTGCGGGGGTGGACATCAAGCGCGGTGAGCGGGCCGTCGAGTTGATGAAGGCGTCGGTCGGCCGCGCCAGCAGGCCGGAGGTGCTGGGCGGGCTAGGCGGGTTCGCCGGGCTGATGCGACTCGATGTCAGCCGGTGGACCCAGCCAGTCCTGGCCGCCTCGACAGACGGCGCCGGAACCAAGACCGCGATCGCGAGGGCCCTCGGGCGCCACGACACGATCGGCCAGGACCTGGTGGCGATGGTGGTCGACGACCTGGTGGTGTGCGGGGCCGAGCCGCTGTTGGTCCAGGACTACATCGCGGTGGGTCACCTGGAGCCAGAGACGGTCGCAGCCCTCGTGGCCGGGATCGCTGCCGGCTGCCGGCTGGCCGGCGCGGCGCTGCTCGGCGGGGAAACCGCCGAGCACCCCGGGCTGATGCCGCCAGGCGACTACGACCTGGCGGCGACCGCCGTTGGGGTGGTCGAGGCGGACGCGGTCCTGGGCCCCGATCGGGTGCGCCCCGGCGACGCGGTGGTCGCCCTGGCCTCCTCCGGAGTGCACTGCAATGGCTTCGCGCTGATCCGCCAGGTGCTGGCGGCCAGCCGCACACCGCTGCGCGAGCCGTTCGGGACGGGCACCCTCGGCGAGGAGTTGCTGACACCTAGCCGCATCTACGCCCTGGACTGCCTCGCCGCGGCCGCGGCGCTCCCGGTGCGCACGTTTGCCCACATCACCGGCGGTGGCCTGGCCGGCAACCTGGGGCGGGTCATCCCCGAGGGGATGGTTGCGGTAGTTGAGCGCCCCACCTGGCGACCGCCGCCGGTGTTCGACTGGATTCAGGCGACCGGCACCATCTCGGCCACCGACATGGAGCGCACCTTCAACATGGGGGTCGGGATGGTGGCGGTGGTCGATCCCGCGGCGGCCGGCGACCTGCTCGGCCTGCTCGCGGAGCGCGGCGTGCCGGCCTGGACGGCCGGGACCATCTCGAAGGAGGGCGGGACCGTGCGGGCTCGCCTCCGCGGCGAGCATCCCGGCGCAGGGCCGATGGAGCAGTCGATCAGAGGGTCGAACGCTCAGGAGGCTGCCGAGCCGGCGCCCTCTTCGTCGTCGTCGACGTAGGCGGCATACGGATCATCCGCATGATCGTCGTCGGCGTGACGTGGGTCACCGCTTGCTGGCGAGTCCGAATGCAAATCCCGCTGCAAGCGATTGAGGTCCATCCCTGGTCCGCTGTATTTCAGCTCCCGGGCGACCTTCGTCTGCTTGGCCTTGGCACGGCCGCGCCCCATGGCTCGACCCCCTCGACAGTCTCGTCTCGGGGCGAACCCCGGTGGTGGCTTCTCGTATCCGGAACAATACAGGAGCCGGCAACCAGCCGGCTTGCGGTTCAGGGCACCAGTAGCTGCCGCAGCCGGCCGACCTGTGCCATCCGGCGTTCGGCGAGCCGGTCCGCGGCGACCGCCGGCGGGACGGCAGCCACCTTCGCCTCGGCGAGCACCTCCTGGGTGGTGCCGAAAATGGCCATCGCCCTGGCCCTGGCCCGGGGGAAGCTGAAGCCCTCGATCTCGTCGGCCACCTGGATCAGGCCCCCGGCGTTGACGACGTAGTCCGGGCAATAAAGGACCCCACGGTCGGCCAGCTGCTTGTCGATGCCCGGATGAGCCAACTGGTTGTTTGCCGCTCCGCACACCAGCTTGGCCCGCAGCCCGCTGACAACGGCATCGTCCAGCGCGCTACCCAGCGCGCACGGGGCGTAGACGTCGAGCTCGGCGCTCGGCATCTGCTCGACGCTGACCGCCTCAATGTTCGGATGAATGCGCGAAATCGCCGCAACGGCCGCGGGCGACACGTCGCACACCACGACCCTGGCGTCGTCCTGCACCAGGTGCCCGACCAGATGCCGGCCGACCTTGCCGACGCCGCTGACCCCCACGCGCCGGCCGGCAAGCGTCGAGTTCCCCCAGACCGCCGCGGCGCCGGCGCGCATGCCCTGAAAGACCCCAAGTGCGGTCAGGACGCTGGAATCGCCCGCACCCCCATGCTCCTCCGAGCGCCCGGTCACGAACCGGCACTCGCGGGCGACGATGTCCATGTCTGCGACGTAGGTCCCCACGTCGCAGGCCGTGTAATACCGGCCGCCGAGACTCTGCACGAAGCGCCCGTATGCCCGAAGCAGGACCTCGGTCTTATCCCTCGACGGATCACCCAGGATCACTGCCTTGCCGCCACCGAGGTCGAGCCCGCTCACCGCCGCCTTGTAGGCCATCGCCCTGCTCAGGTTCAACACGTCGGCGAGGGCGTCTGCCTCGGAGGCGTAGGGGTAGAAGCGGGTGCCACCGAGAGCCGGACCGAGCGCCGTCGAGTAGATGGCGATGATGGCGCGCAGGCCGCTGGCGTCATCCGAGCAGAACACCACCTGCTCATGGCCGCTGGCATGGCCGTTCTCGGGGCTGAAAACGGCGGCGGGCTGGCGCATGACGGACCTCCGGTGCGAAACAGGGTGCGGCGGGTCGGTGGCCCGGGGCGGACAGGTCCCCAGCCTAATGAGGGGTGCGAGACTTCCGCGGTGCCCGTCCCGGCGTATCTCGCCAGCCTGCGCGTGTTCGTCCCCCTGGCGTCCCTGCCGCCTGGCGAGCGGCGCCGATGGGAGCGGTACCTGGCGGCCGGGCGGGCCCCCGACCGCGCCGGCCTGCTCGCCGCCGAGCACAGCACCGCGCTGGCCGCGCTGGTCCGACCGACGTTGGACGTGGACGAGGAGCACGCGATCGTCGAGGTGATCGATGCGGTGACCTACGTCTGTCCGGCCCGCACGCAGCTGCGGGTCTGGCAAGCCGCCGAGCGGTTCCGGGACGGGCTACCGGCGCTGCTCGCCGACGCGTTCGTGCCCCGCGGTCTGGCGCAGGAGGCGGTCGATCAGCTCGCCGGCTGGCGCGAGGTGTCCCCCGACCTGCGCCCACACGTGCGTACCTGCGCGTGGTCGGTGCCGCTCGCCTGGTTCTTGCTGTTCGACCCCGCCGAACGAGTGCAAGGCGATGGTTCGCTGCGGTACGCCACCGGCCTGCGGGCCGCCCGCCACCGCACCGAGCAAGCCTTGATCGTGCTCCGCAAGACCCTCCCGGAGGCCCCGACCACTCCGGCCCTCGAGGAGATCGCGGCCTGGTTGACCGGCTTCCACACCCACGCGAGGGTGGAGCTGGATTACGGTCCGCTGGCCGGGCTGTTCGCGGAGCGCCTCGACCAGGAACGCTCGGTCGCCGACCTCGCAGAGGGCTTGCGCGCGCTAGCCCGCGGCGACGGGATGCTGGCAGCCACCGCCTACGGGCGGGTGGCCGAGCGCTGGCGAGTCCTGCAAGCGCGGGAAACGGCTTCCTGAGCCCCTGGTCACAACGGACTAGTTCCCGCGACGACAAGATGGCCCGGGCAGGCCATGTCCGAATTCGCCGGGTACGATGATGCTTGGTGCTGTTCGCCACGCAGTTGGGGGCCGACCCGGTGCGGGCGGTCGATCAGCACTTGTGTCCCGGAGGGCCCGATGCCTGCACGCAGCAACGACGCCGAGCCGCTGCTGACCCCTGCCGAGGTCGCAGCGATGTTCCGGGTGGATCCGAAAACCGTGACACGATGGGCTAAATCGGGCAAGCTCACCTCGATCCGAACGCTGGGCGGCCACCGCCGCTACCGCGAGGCCGAGGTCAAGGCCCTGCTCGCGGGCATCCCAGCCCCGCGGGAACCGCAGCAGGCCAACGACCAGGCACACGCCTGAGCATTGCGCTGAGCGTTCGCCCGCCTACAGGCCACGACAGGACTGCTCGGCAGCGAAGGCCTTGTTGAGCGCCAAGTCCCCGATATTGCCGACAGCATTGAGCCCGTCCACCAGTGCGTTCCCGCCTGCCTCCACCTGCCGGCCGACGTCGGCGAGCAGCGCGGTGAACGCATCCCGGTTGGCGATCGGCGCCGCCGCGATCGCGACCCGCTGGTCGCGCAGCACCTGGTGGGCCTGATCCGCGGCCGAGATCAGCCGCATCGCCACCTGCTTGCCGTGGTCGCCGCGAGGGAAGCCGGCCCCCGAGAGCGCCGCGGCAAGCGTGCTGCTGTCACGCTCCGCCGCGGTGAGCAGGTCGGCGGTGCCCTGCTTGATCTTGACCGGGTCGGCGGACGCGTCCGCCACCTTCGCCGACAGCTCACGGGAGCTCGCAGTCAGGGCGGTCTCGAACGTGGCGATGCTGGAGCACACCCGCTGGGCGTACACCGCGGGGGCAACCCCAGCGTTGCTCGCGCTGCAACCAGCGAGCAGCCCCAGGGCGGTGCCGACGGCGATCACGCGGCGCAGGGCAGCCTCCTCGCAAGGATCCGTCGGGTCTCTGCCCGTCCCACCCTACGGACTCGGCCGTTAGAAGGGGTGCGTCGCAGGGCAGGTCACACCCGTATCCCGAACTGATCGCAGATGTCCCGAACTGATCGCAGATGAAGGTGGCCCCCTCGTGCCCGATCCGCAGGTTGTTGTCATCACCGGCGCCAGCGCCGGAATCGCCCGTGCCGCCGCGCAGCAATTCGGTGCCCGCGGGGACAAGGTGGGGTTGCTGGCCCGGGGGGTCGCCGGCCTGCAGGGCGCCGCCGATGACGTCGAGAAAGCCGGCGGGCAGGCCCTGATGGTCCCGACGGACGTCGCGGACTACCAGCAGGTCGAGAACGCGGCGAAGCGGGTGGAGCAGGCCTTCGGTCCGATCGACGTGTGGGTGAATGTCGCGTTCACCTCCGTGTTCGCGCCGTTCATCGAGATCAGCCCGGAGGAGTTCAAGCGGGTAACGGACGTCGCCTACCTAGGGTTCGTCTATGGCACGCGGGTGGCGCTGTCGCGGATGCTTGCCCGTGACCGGGGAACCATCGTGCAGGTCGGCTCGGCGCTGAGTGAGCGCAGCATTCCGCTCCAATCCGCCTACTGCGGCGCCAAGCACGCCATCAACGGCTTCACCTCCTCGATGCGCACCGAGTTGCTGCACGACAAGAGCAACGTGCACATCACCGTCGTTCAGATGCCGGCCGTCAATACGCCGCAGTTCTCCTGGGTGCTGTCCAGGCTGCCCAACCACCCCCAGCCGGTGCCCCCCATTTACCAGCCGGAGGTGGCCGCCCGCGGGGTCCTGTACGCGGCCGATCACCCCACCCGCAAGCAGTACTACGTCGGGGCCTCCACCGTCGCGACCATCTGGGGGAACAAGGTGGCGGGACCGCTGCTCGACGTCTACCTCGCCCGCACCGGTTTCTCCGCCCAACAGATGAAGCAGAAGGCCAAGCAAGGGGCGCCGAACAACCTGTGGGAGCCGGTCGACGGCGCCGACGGTAGTGATCACGGCGCGCATGGCATCTTCGATGACAAGGCGCACAGCCGAAGCCCGCAGCTTTGGGCCGCCCATCACCCCCGCGTTCTTGGGGCCGCAGCGGTGGGCCTTGGCCTACTCGGCGCTGCCACCCGGCGACGTCGATTCCTCCGGTGGCCAGGGACAGGATCGAACTGTCGACCTTCCGCTTTTCAGGCGGACGCTCGTACCGACTGAGCTACCTGGCCGTGGCGGTCCCGACGGGATTCGAACCCGCGACCTCCGCCTTGACAGGGCGGCGTGCACTCCAGACTGCACTACGGGACCAGCTGGTCGAGCAGTACCCCCAACGGGATTCGAACCCGTGCTGCCGCCTTGAAAGGGCGGTGTCCTGGGCCGCTAGACGATGGGGGCGTAGAGGACCTCCGACTCGGGAGAGCCGAAGGGATCTCCGCCCACAGCGCCTGCCGTCGGGAGCACGGGGAGCATACGGGACGGCCGGCCCGCTGAACAAACGCGGGTGCTCTGACCCGATTCGGCACCTAGCGCTGAGCCCGGGCATGCTGGGCGAATGAGCCAGGTCGCCCCGCCGGTTGTCATCGTGGGAGGTGGCCACAACGGGCTGGTCTGCGCCTGCTACCTGGCGCTGGCCGGCGTCCGGGTGCTGGTCCTCGAACAATCCGACAAGCCTGGTGGCGGCAGCCGAACCGAGGCAACCATCGAAGGGCTGCCACACCGGTTCGACCTGCACTCAGTGGCCCACAACATCATCAACATGACCAGTATCCCGGCTGAGCTTGACCTCGCCGGCGCGGGGTTGGTCTACCAGCAGATGGACCCCTTCGCGATCGGGACGTTCGCCGATGGCCGGATCGTTCGGTTCCACCGCAGCATCGACCGCACCCTCGCCTCCATCGCCGAGCACGACCGGGCAGAGGCGCAGGCCTACGCCCGGTTGATGCACCGGGCGGTGCCACTAGTCCAGGCGGCGGTGACGGGGCTGGACTCGGGCGCCGCCACCCACGGCCTCGGCAAGGCCCTGCGCGGCAAGCTGATCCCGGCTGCCCGGGCGGTGCACCGCGCGGGCGGCCCGTTCGCGCTCGGGCACGACCTGGTGCAGCCCTATGCCGCGCTGCTGCAGACGGCCCTTCCCTCCGATCTCACCCGCGCACCGATCGCCGCGTTCGCGGCCCATTCCTCCGCCGGCCCGCACGTCCCGGGCGGCTCGTTCTACGCCTTCTGGCAGGCCGCCTATCACCTGTTCGGCCAATGGCACGCGCGCGGCGGTTCCGGCGGGCTGATCGACGCGCTCCTGCGCCGGCTGCAGGCGGCCGGCGGCTTGGTGCGTTGCGGTGCCGACGTGGTACGCATCGACGCGACCGGCGGGCGCGCCATCGGGGTCGTGCTCGCGGATGGGGAGCGGATCCCCGCCCTCGCCGTGGTCAGCGCCATCGACGTGCAGTCGGCGCTGCTGCACCTGCTCGACCCACCCCTGGCCGGCCGCCACGGTGCGGAGCTCAGCGCTGCGCACCGAGGTAACGCGGTGCAGATGCTGGTACATCTCGCGGTGGACCGGCTGCCCGCCTACCCCGGGGCGCGAGCCGGGGACTGGAACGGTCTGCAATCCCACGTCGATTCCCTCGAGGAACTCACCGATGGCTTCCAGGCGGCGCAGGCGCGGCGGTTGCCCGACCCGGTGCCGACCTACCTGTTCAGCACGTCGGCGCTTGATGACACCCTCGCGCCGGCCGGGCAGCACACGGTTTACCTGGCCTGCCCGTGTGCCCCCTACCGGACCTCGGACGGCTGGACCGCGCACGCCGAGCCCTTCGCAGATCAGATGGTGGCCCAGGTCGAACGCCACGCCCCCGGCTTCACGAAAACGATCACGGGGCGGTCGATCCGCACCCCGGAGCTGATGGCAGGCGAACTGGCCTGGCCAGGGGCCCACCCCATGCACCTGGACATCACCCTTGACCAGCTGGCGTTCCTTCGTCCCACCCGCGCTCTCGCGGATCATCGGGTGCCTGGGGTCACGGGGCTGTTCACGTGCGGCGCTGGAACCGCGCCGGTCGGGGGCATTGCCGGATCGCCCGGAAAAGCGGCGGCGCTGGCAGTTCTCGCCGAACAACGCAAGCCCGGTACGGGCCGTTCTGGCTCAGCGCAACCGTCGGGTGCTGGCGTCCACCCGGATGGTCACCCGGGCCCGATCTAGGTGCTCCAGCAGCGGCACCGCCACCCGGCGCGTGGTGCCGAGCGCCTGCCGGGCCTGCGACAGGGTGAACGGGGCAGGCAACGTGCCCAGCAGTTCGGCCGCCCGCAAGGGGGCGTCCGGCAGGAGCACCACCTCGCCGGGCAAGCGCAGCAGCCGGCCGGCGTCGGAAAGTACCGCCCTGGTGCGGGCATCAAGCCCGAACTCGACCAGTTCGGCGGCCTCGGGAGCCGCGAAGGGATGATCGGTCAGCCGGGCCGTCAAGGCGTCCAACGCCGTCGCGACGGCCGGTGGCAGCTGCGGACCGGCATCGGTGGCCGAGACCAACCGGCCACCGCGAACGGCCAGGCCGCAAGAGGCGGCAAGCGGAGCGAGCAGATCCGGATGCGCCAGCAGGGCGGCCGCCGTCGCGGCCGAGGGACCACCAGTGGCAAGGCCGCTGCTGCGGTCGCCGGCGACTAGCGCCCAAAGCGCCTGCTCCCACCGGGCCCGCGCGTCAGGGGCGACCAACCACTCGCCGTGCACCTGCGCGCTTGGCTCGGCCCACCCGAGCAGCGCGAAATGGCTGCGGCGCACGGCTTCATACCGTTGCAGCACCTGATCCGGTCCGTAACCGTCGGCCAGTTGCTGGGCCCTGCAGCGGGCCGCTCCCCGCCGGATCAACGCGGGCGGATCGACGTCGAGGACGCGAATGCCCGCAGCGACGGCATGGCGCCCTGGGTCGCGCAGGACCCCCCGATCACCTGGCTGCAGCGGCAACGGGCGGCCCAGCGTCAACCGGGCGAAGGCGCCGGACGCCCCCGGCAAGACCCGCGGGGTCACCGGGACCGCGGCGCTTCCCACATGCAGGATCAGGCTCCGCGGCAGGGAGTCGGGGGCCGGGGCCAACGCCACATCCAGCACGGCAGTCATCGGCCACGCCCCCGGGCTGAGCAGCGCATTCCCGCGGCGCAGCTGCTCGTGGCCAACACCCCGCAGGTTTACGGCTACCCGGGCGACCGCCACCAGCCGCGCCGCCGGCTCCCGGCAGCACTCAAGGGCCCGGACGGTGGCCGGCAGGCCCGCCACCTCGACCTGGTCGCCGATCGCTATTGCCCCAGCCTGCAGCGTGCCGGTGACGACGGTGCCGGCGCCGCGGGCCGCGAAGACCCGGTCCACGAACAGCCTCACGCGCCGGGCGGTTGGGGGCGCCGGGAGACCGGCGAGCAGCGCATCGAGGGCGCCTCTTAGCCCGGGCAGGCCGGCGCCGGTTCGAGCGCTGACCCCGACCCAGCGCAATCCGGCCAGCGGAGTGTCGGCGAGCCGGCGCAGCGTGTCCGCCGCGGCCGGCCCCGGCTCGGCGAGGTCCGCGCGGGTGACGGCGAGAATGCCGTGGCGAACATCGAGAGCGGCCAGGGCGGCGACGTGCTCGCCGGTTTGCCGCCGCCAGCCCTCGTCCGCCGCCACGACGAGGAGCACCGCGGGGACCGGACCCACCCCGGCCAGCATCGTGCCGAGGAACCGTTCATGGCCCGGAACGTCGACGAAGGCCAGTCGCCGGCCGGAGGGCAGGTCGGTCCATGCGTAGCCGAGCTCAATGGAAAGCCCCCGGCGCCGCTCATCTGCAAGCCGATCCGGGTCGGTCCCGGTAAGCCCCCGAACCAGGGTCGACTTGCCGTGATCTACGTGGCCGGCGGTGGCAATCACGTACATCTCAGGACTCCACCGGCAACCCCCCGGCGGCTAACACCGCGGCCGCCAGGGCACCGTCCTGCTCGGGACCGACCGCGCGCAGGTCCAGAAGCAACCGGCCCCCCTCGACCCTGCCGACGACGGCGGGCTCGCCGCGGCGCAGCGGGGCAGCAAGGTCGGTGGGCAGCGCCACCGCCCAACCGGGCAACCGCAGGCCAGGGGCCCCGCCCCCACCCACGACCCCCTCGCTCGGCACGGCCTCCGCGTGCAGCCCGCCTCGCGCCAGTCGGGCAGCCAACTGCTGCGCCCTGACCAGCAGCACCCGCTCGCCCTGATGCAACGCGGCAAAGGTGGGCGCGGGCGGCCCGGTGAGGGTGGCCTCCAGCGCCGCCAGCGTCAGCTTGTCCACGCGCAGCGCACGGGCGAGGGGATGCCGGCGCATCCGGGCGAGGAGGTCGGCCCGGCCGCCCACGATGCCGGCCTGCGGGCCGCCCATGAGCTTGTCCGCGCTGCCGGTCACCACATCAGCACCCGCCCGCAGCGCCGTCGTCAGGTCGGGCTCGTCGGGCAGCAGCGCATCCGGTGAAAGCAGTCCGGAGCCCACATCGACGACCAGCGGCGGCCCGAGGCCAGCCAGGTCGCGGACGGGGACCTGCGAGGTGAATCCGGTGACGGTGAAATTGGACGGGTGAACCTTCAGGACGCAGCCGGTCCGGGAACCGATCGCCGCCCGGTAGTCATCGAGGCAGGTGCGGTTGGTGCTCCCCACCTCGCGCGGTCGCGCCCCGGTGGCGGCGACCAGGTCGGACAGCCGGAAGCCGTCCCCGATCTCGACCAGCTCACCGCGGCTCCAGATCACCTCGGGGGTGCGGCGCGGGCACAGGGCGGTGACCGCGAGCAGCAGCGCGGCGGCCCCGTTGCCCACGACCAGCACGTCCCCGGCATCCGGGAGTGCCGTACGCAGGGCGGCGAGCGTGCCGCGCCCGCGGGCGGCCCGCCGGCCGGTCGCGAGGTCGAACTCGATGTCCACCGGGCCGGCCGCGGCCACCAGCGCGTCCAGCGCCGCGCCGGACAGGGCCGCCCGGCCCAGGTTGGTGTGCAGCACGGCACCGGTTGCGTTCAGCACCGGTCGCAGCGAGCTGGCCCGGGGGGGCAATGCCTGCAGCACCAGATCCACCAGCAGGTGCGGCTCCAGGCCCTCGCTCCGGACCCGCTGCTGGGCGCGCCGCACCGCGATCTTCACGCTGTCCCGGCCGAGCCGGTCGATGGCGGACGCGAGCCGGCCGTCTGCCAGGGCGGCGTCGGTTCGGGGGACCCGGCGGCGCGGATCTGCGTCCCCCCCCACGTCAGTCACAGCCCGAGCATAGGAAGGCCGTCGCGCTGGTGGCGGAGGCGGACGGGAATCGAACCCGCCAGGTCGAGAGCCTCGGCCTCGACGGTTTTGAAGACCGCGCCGCCCACCAGGACGAGTACGCCTCCACCGGCAACGCTACCGGGAGGGCAGCCCGGCCCTGTGCAGGGCCTAGGCCTAGCGTGGGACGGGTGCAGGCCTACCGACTCACCCAGTACGCCCACGGCGGCGGCTGCGCCTGCAAGATCCCACCTGGTGAGCTGGAAGCCGTCGTCGCGGGTCTGACCGGTGGACACTGGCCCGAGCTGATCCTCGGCCTCGACGACGGCGACGATGCCGCCGTGGTCCGCATCGCCGGCGGTCAGGCCATCGTGGCCACCGCGGACTTTTTCACCCCGGTGGTGGACGACGCCTATACCTTCGGCCGCATCGCGGCGGCGAACGCCCTTTCCGATGTTTACGCGACGGGGGGAACCCCTGTCGTTGCGGTGAACCTGCTCGGCTGGCCTCGCGACATACTGCCGATGGAGCTGGCAGCCGAGGTGCTGCGGGGTGGCCTCGAGGTGGGCCGGCAGGCAGGCTGTCCCGTCGCGGGCGGCCACAGCGTCGATGACCCCGAGCCGAAATACGGCATGGCCGTCACCGGCGTCGCCGACCCAGACCGGCTGCTGCGCAACGATGCCGGCGTCGCCGGCCAGCCACTGACCTTGACCAAGCCGCTCGGCGTCGGGGTGTTGAACACCAGGCACAAGCAGACCAGCGAAGTTTTCGCGCAGGCCGTGGACTCGATGACCACGCTGAACGCCTCAGCCGCCGTCGCGGCATTGGCCGCCGGGGCGCGGTGCGCGACAGATGTGACCGGGTTCGGTCTGCTCGGCCACCTGCACAAGCTGGCCAGGGCCAGCGGGGTCACCGCTGTCGTGGACGCGGCCGCCGTGCCCTACCTGGACGGGGCCCGAGCCGCCCTGCGGGACGGGTACGTCTCAGGCGGGACCCGCCGCAACCTGGACTGGGTTCGCCCGCACCTGCGCAGCGACCTACCCGAACAGGAGTTGCTCCTGCTCGCGGACGCGCAGACCAGCGGCGGCCTGCTCATCGCCGGGGAGATCCCCGGCTATCCGGTGATCGGCGAACTGGTGCACCGGGAGGCGGGAGGGGTCACCCTGCGGGTGCAGTAAGCGCGTCGTAGGGTGAGCCCGCCACGGTGGATGACGGCGCCAGGAGGCGGCGCGTCGGCCAGGTGCGGAAGGGGCGGCGCCATGGGCGGGCGGGCGTGGATCGAGGACTGGCCGGTGTTCCGCCAGCTGACCGGCAGCGATCCGCTCGGCCGCGGCGCCGCAGCGCAGTCGCCGCGTACCGCGGCCCTGCGGCCCCGGACCTCCACGGCCGACAAGGTCGTCAAGAGCATCTGCCCCTACTGCGCAGTGGGGTGCGGTCAGAACGTGTACGTCAAGGACGGCCGGGTCAGCTCGATCGAGGGGGACCCGGACTCCCCGGTAAGCCGCGGGCGCCTATGCCCCAAGGGAAGCGCTTCCGAACAGCTGGTGCACGCGCCGGGGCGGCTGACCAAGGTCCTGCACCGCAGGCCTTACGCCACCGAATGGGAGCAGATGGACCTGGAGGAGGCAACCGACCGGGTCGCCGAGCTCACCCTCAAGGCCCGAACCAGCCACTGGCAGCACGCCGACACCAAGGGCCGGCCGTTGCGCCGCACCACCGGAATCGCCCTGCTTGGTGGCGCGACGCTGGACAACGAAGAGAACTACCTGATCAAAAAGCTGTTCACCGCCGCCGGGGCCATCCAGATCGAGAACCAGGCGCGTATTTGACACAGCGCCACCGTCCCCAGTCTGGGGGCCTCATTCGGCCGCGGCGGCGCCACGACCTTCCAGCAGGACCTGGCCAACAGTGACTGCATCATCATCCAGGGCTCGAACATGGCCGAGTGCCACCCGGTCGGGTTCCAGTGGGTAATGGAGGCAAAGGCCCGCGGTGCCACCGTCATTCACGTCGACCCCCGCTATACCCGCACCAGCGCGGTCGCCGACATTCACGCCCCCATCCGGGCCGGCTCGGACATCGCTTTCCTCGGCGGCCTCATCCACTACGTCCTGTCGAACGAGCTGGACTTCCGCGAGTACGTCACGGCATACACGAACGCCGCCGACATCATCAACGAACGGTTCATCGACACCGAGGACCTCGACGGCCTGTTCTCCGGTTTCGACCCGGCCGGCCGCAAGTACGACACCAGCACCTGGCAATACGAGGGCGCCTCGGAAGCGGCCGCGGCCGGTGACCGCTCGGACCATGAGGGCCCCACCGACACCAGCGCGGGTCACCAACACGGCTCCGGGGGCCCGGCGATCAGCCGCGCCCAGATCCACCGCGACGAAACCTTGCAACACCCGCGCTGCGTGTTCCAGATCCTCAAGCGGCACTTCGCCCGCTACAGCGCGGAAATGGTCGAGCAGGTCAGCGGCTGCCCGCAGGACGTGTTCACCACCATCTGCGAGACGATCACCCGCAACTCCGGCCGCGAGCGCACCACCGCCTGGGTCTACTCGGTGGGCTGGACCCACCACTCCGTGTCGATCCAGTACATCCGAAGCGCGGCGATCCTGCAGCTGCTGCTTGGCAACATCGGCCGGCCGGGCGGCGGCATCATGGCGTTGCGCGGCCATGCCTCCATCCAAGGTTCCACCGACATCCCCACCCTGTTCAACCTGCTGCCCGGCTATTTGCCGATGCCCAAATCCAGCCAGCCCGACGATCTCGACGGCTACACGCAAGGAATCATCGGGGACAAGCAGAAGGGCTACTGGGCGGGCGCCAAGGCGTACACGGTGAGCCTGCTCAAGTCCTACTTCGGCGACGCGGCAACGGCCGAGAACGACTTCGGTTTCAGTTGGCTGCCGAAGATCAGCGGGGACCACGGCACCTACCAGACCACGCTGGACATGCTCGACGGGAAGATCCCCGGCTATTTCGTGGTGGGGGAGAACCCGGCCGTCGGCAGTGCGCACGGCAAGCTGCAGCGCCTGGCCATGGCGCAGCTGGAGTTCCTCGTCGTCCGCGACCTGGCAATGGTCGAGACGGCAAGCTTCTGGAAGGACGGCCCGGAGATCGGCACCGGCGAGCTGAAGACCGAGCAGATCGGCACCGAGGTCTTCGTGTTCCCGGCCGCCGCCTACACCGAGAAGAGCGGCAGCTTCACCAACACCCAGCGGATGCTGCAGTGGCACCACCAGGCCGTTGCGCCCCCCGGGGACGCGCGCAGCGAGCTGCACTTCTTCTACCACCTGGGCCGGCGGATGCGGGCCAAGCTGGCCGGGAGCACCGACCCGCGGGACCGGCCGATGCAGGCGCTGACCTGGGACTACCCGACCGAGGGACCGAACGACGAGCCCAGCGCGGACGCGGTGCTGCGCGAGGTCAACGGCTTCGGCCCGGACGGCCCGCTTGGCTCCTACCTGCAGCTGAAGGAGGACGGCTCGACCGCCTGTGGGTGCTGGATCTACTGCGGGGTCGGGGCCGACGGGGTCAACCAGGCCGCCCGCCGCAAGCGCGGCTCGGAACAGTCCTGGGTCGCGCCGGAGTGGGGATGGGCATGGCCGGCGAACCGGCGGATCCTCTACAACCGGGCCAGCGCCGACCCCGACGGCAAGCCATGGAGCGAGCGCAAGGCGTACGTGTGGTGGGACAAGGACGCGGGCGCCTGGACCGGGCACGACATCCCCGACTTCGAGGCCACCAAGCGGCCGGACTACCGGGCGGCGGCGGACGCCACCGGCCCCGAAGCGCTGAACGGCGATGACCCGTTCGTGATGCAGGCCGACGGGAAGGGCTGGCTCTACGCCCCCTCCGGGCTGCTCGACGGGCCGATGCCCGCCCACTACGAACCACACGAGTCACCGGTGCGCAACCTGCTCTATGGCCAGCAGGCCAACCCGACCCGCCAGGTCTACGTCCGCGAGGTCAACCCGTCACACCCGAGCCCCGACGACCCCGGGGCGGCGGTCTACCCCTACGTGTTCACCACCTACCGGCTGACCGAACACCACACCGCCGGGGGGATGAGCCGAACGCTGCCCTACCTCGCGGAGTTGCAACCGGCGTTCTTCGTCGAGGTCAGCCCGGCGCTCGCCGCTGAACGCCACCTTGAGCACGGCGGTTGGTGCCACCTGGTAACGGCTCGCTCGGCGGTCGAGGCGCGGGTGCTCGTGACCCGCCGGATGGCCCCGTTGCAGATGGGCGGTCGCCTCGTGCACCAGATCGGCGTCCCCTACCACTGGGGTCAAAACGGCCTGACCACCGGGGATTCGGCGAACGACCTGTTCGGCTTGGCCTTGGACCGAAACGTGCACATCCAGGAATCGAAGGTGGCCTCGTGCGACATCCGTCCAGGGCGGCGCCCGCAGGGGCCGGCGCTGGTCGACTACGTCGCCGCAAGCCGCGCCAAGGCCGGCATCACCAAGGACACCGGCAATGCGTCCCTGAGTTCCCCGAACTGGCGGGCGCTCGCCGAGGCGGTTGATCCGGCCGCGCTCACCAACGGCTCCACGTCGGCAGGCTCAGAGCCGCAAGCTAACCCAGGGGGGCAGTAATGGGCAGGCTCGCCGGACCCATCGACCCGGCGCTGGACGCGGGTTGGACCGACCCTCCCGACCGGAAGGGGTTTTTCACCGACACCAGCGTCTGTATCGGCTGCAAGGCCTGCGAGGTCGCCTGCAAGGAGTGGAACGCCCTCCCCGAAGACGGGCTGTCGTTCACCGGCGAGTCCTATGACAACACCAGCGCTCTGGGCGGTTCGACGTGGCGTCACGTCGCCTTCATCGAACAGCCACGACGCGACGACGACGACAAGGACGCAGCGGTCGGTTCCGCGCCGCCCAGCGCCGTCACCCCACTGGGGATGCCCTCGATCGGGATGCCGGCCGCTGACGGCACCGGGGTGGGGGCCCCCGGCGACGTGCGGTGGTTGATGTCCTCCGATGTCTGCAAGCACTGCACCCACGCAGCCTGCCTGGACGTGTGCCCGACCGGCTCGCTGTTCCGTACCGAGTTCGGCACGGTCGTGGTGCAGCAGGAGATCTGCAACGGCTGCGGCTACTGCGTTCCGGCGTGCCCCTACGGGGTCATCGAACGCCGAGAAGGGCCCAAGGGTGACGTTGCGGTGGGGGTCGCGCAGAAATGCACGCTGTGCTACGACCGACTCGGCGCCGGGCAGACTCCGGCCTGCGCCAAGGCTTGCCCGACCGAATCCATCCAGTACGGCAACCTCGACGAGCTGCGGACCACGGCCGATGCCCGGCTGGCCCAGCTGCAGGGCGCGGGGGTGGCCGGCGCCCGGCTTTACGGCGAGTCCCCCGATGACGGGGTCGGTGGGGCCGGGGCATTCTTCCTGCTGCTTGACCAGCCCGAGGTGTACGGGCTCCCGCCCGATCCGGTTGTCTGCACGAGGGATCTGCCCTCGATGTGGCGGCGGGCGGGTGTGGCCGCAGTGGCTCTCGCGGGCACCGTGGCGTTGTGCTTCGGTGGCCGGCCGTGAGCTCGGCCCCATCCGCGGCGGGCGCCGGGCCAAGGCACAGCGCGGGGCGCAGGCGGGGACGCGGGCGCGGGCGCCACGATCCGAATGCCACCGTGCCGCCGGCCGTGTTCACCTCCTACTACGGGCGCCCAGTCGTCAAGCCTTCGCCCTGGGAAAGGGACATCCCGGCCTACCTGTTCCTCGGCGGGCTGGCCGGCGGATCCAGCCTGCTGGCCGCCGGCGCGGCCGCCAGCAACCGCCCGGCGCTGCGCCGGCACGGACGGATCACCGCGTTCGCCGCGATCTCCCTGAGCTTCGCCGCGTTGGTGCACGACCTTGGCCGGCCGGCCCGGTTCCTTCACATGCTCCGGGTGATCAAGCCGACCTCCCCCATGTCGGTCGGCACCTGGTTGCTGGCCGGCTACGGGCCGCTCGCAGCCATTGCCGCCCTGGGCGAGATGGCGGCGGCGACCGGATCGAGCCGACTGCCGTTTCGGGCGTTCAGCAGCCTGCGAGCGCCGGCCGGGCTCGGTGCGTCGCTGCTCGCCCCGGCGGTGGCCACCTACACCGCGGTGTTGCTCACCGACACGGCCACACCCGCCTGGTCGGCGGCCCGCAAGGAGATGCCGTTCGTGTTCGCCGGCTCCGCGGCGGCGGCGGCCGGCGGCCTGGCCATGGTGACGGTGCCGGTGGAGCAGGCTGGCCCGGCCAGGCGGCTGGCCATTGCCGGGGCGCTCGCCGAGCTTGGTGCCCAGCAGGTGATGGCCACCTCGATGGGCCTTGCCGCGGAAACCCTGACGGAGGGGAGCGCCGGGAGCTGGCATCGCCTCGCCCGGGCCGGGACCGTCGGCGGTGCGGCGCTGGCACTGGCCGGTGCTCGCTCGCGGACCGCCGCCGCGCTCGCGGGTCTCGCCCTGGCCACCGGCTCGCTGGCCACCCGCTTCGCGATCTTCGAGGCCGGGCAGGCCTCCGCCAAAGACCCCAAGTACACCGTCGTCCCCCAGCGCGAACGCCTCGATTTGGTGGCTGACGGCCGGCCGGCGGGCTAAGCGCCGACCGCGCGAGACGCTGCGATGGTTCCTTTTTCAGGGATCGGGCGGCCGTTGCAGCTGCTGGCGCCGGTGGTCCCCGAAGACCCTGGCGTCCTGCTCCCACCAGGGCCGCTCCCGGTCGGGCTCCTCCTCGGTGGGGAACGGGCCGGTAGGGGGCGCCCCGGTGGCCTCCGCGACGGTGACCGGGCGCCGCAGCTCACGTTCGCGCCGGGCGTCATCAAAGCGCCGGTCGATGAGGGAGGCCTCCTGCTTATCGGCGCGTACCCACTGCCGGAAGACGACCAGCAGGAACGGTAAGTCGATCAGCTCGGCGACGCCCCACAGCACCGCCCCGGCCAACTGCTGATCGTGCAGGGCCGTCGGGGGGCCGGCCCGGTTGCCGGCCAACGCGACCACCGCGGGAACCACGTGCCCGTTGAGCCGCAGCGCAACGCCGGGGATCGCATCCACCAGCAACTCGACCAGACCCGCAAAAAGGACCACGCCCATCCGAAGGCTGCTGTGCCCCTCGCCGCCGCGGGCCAACGGGGCCGCCAGCATCGTTCCGATGATGAGCGCGGCGCCGTCCAGCACCCAGGTGACCGTCGGTGCGCGCACCGCGAGCTCGAACAGCGGGGTGAAGATCACCCCGCCGATCAGCGCGGGCAGCAACAGCGGCCCGACCAACGGATGCCCAAGGACCCCGCCAGCTCTGCCCAGCGGGCGGCGTGAGCGCCACCTGTCAGCGAGCAGCAGCTGGGGTCGGGCGAATGCCACCAGTACCGGCGCCCCCAGCAGCAACGCGCACAGCCGGGTCACGAACACCCAGGCCAGGGATCCCGCGTACACACCGGTCCAGCCGTCGGCCGCGAGCAACGCCACCGCGCAGCCCCCCAGCAGCAGGGCCCACCGGCCGGCACCCAGACGGCCACCGCGGCAGCTCGCCCATCCGCACGCCCCCAGCAACGCGAGCACGACCGCAGTGGTCACGGGATCGAAGGTCCACGCCGTGAAAGCGCCGTGCAGGCTGGGGGCAGGCACCGTCGATGCCACGCTCAGCGACTGCACACTCCCATGATGACCGACCGGGCCAGCGGGGTTTAGCCGGCCGGCGCCCCTCCCGTGGGGTGCGCCTTAGCGGCCGTTGACGCCGGCGTGCCCGGCCCGCGGGAACTGCATGCGCACCGCCGCTCCCCCGCCGGGCAGGTTGCGCGCTTCGGCGCGACCCCCGTGCGCCTCCGCGATCGCCGCCACGATGGAAAGGCCCAAGCCGGCCCCGCCGGCCTCCGCGCTGCGTGCGTCGTCCGGCCGGCTGAACCGTTCGAATGCATGCGGCAAGAATGCCGGCGGGAACCCGGGCCCGGAATCGATGACCTCAACGTCAACCTCCGTCGCGCCGATTCGTCCCTGCATGCTCACTCGCCCGTTCGGGGGGAGCACCCGCAAAGCGTTGGCGAGCAGGTTGTCCAGCGCCTGGCGGAGCCGATCGGGGTCAACCTCGATCCATCCCTCGTCCGCCGTTGACGTCAACGCCGCCCCCACCGAATTCGCCTTGGCTAGCCAGCTGCGCTCGACTCCCTCCAGCAGGGCAGCCAGGGATGTCGATTTGCGGGCCAGGGCCACGCCACGTTCATCGCGGCCCGCCAGCAGCAGCAGGGCCTCGGCCAGGCCCGCCAACCGGTCGGCCTCAATGGCCGCAGCAGCGATCGCCGACCGCAGGTCCCGCTCGCCGCGGCCCGGCCGGGCGGCCAGCTCCAACTCGGTGCGCAGCACCGCGAGGGGGGTACGCAACTCGTGGCCCGCATCAGCGACCAACTGCCGCTGGCGAACCAGCGCGCCCTGCATGCGATCGAGCATCTGGTTCAGGGTGTTGCCCAAGGCCGCCAACTCGTCCCTGCCGTTCGGCACCGCGATACAGCCCCCGTCACCATGCACCGAGATTCCTGCCGCGGAGCGGCGCATCCGCTCCACCGGGACGAGCGCCGCGCGCCCAATGAGCCACGCACCCAAGGTGGCCAACAGGACCGTTGCCGCGCTCGCAACCAGCAGCTCAGTACGGACCCTTGCCAGCGCCTGCGCGCGGGGGGCGAGGGAGGCTCCCACCACCACGACCCAACGGCCCCCTGGCCCGGGTGTCTCCGACACCAACAGGCGAAAGCTCTCGCCTCCCACCATCCGGGCAATGGTCTGGGTCCGGGCGCCTCGCCGGCCAGCCGGGGACAGCAAGGGGGCCAGGCCCGCGGGAGAGGCGTAGGCGAGTTGGCCGCCGGGGCCGAACACCTCGGTCAGCCTCAAGCCGGCCAGGTCCGCCGCAGGATCGGGAAAGTCCGGCTGGCTCCCCTGAGCATCGGCGACGGTGATCAGTAGCGGCTCCGCCCGCGCGCGCAGCGTCATGTCCGTTGCGGCCAGCAGGTTTCGCCCCAGGACATAGACGAACAGCACCGAACCGGCACCGGCCAACACCAACGTCAGCACGGCGACGGTGGCGGCAAGGCGCCGCTTAAGGGGCACGAAAGGCCGGGAGCGCCTCGCCGGTCAGCCGATAGCCGGCCCCGCGGACGGTCTGCAGGCTGGCGCGATCAAAGGGGGCGTCGATCTTGCGCCGGAGGTAGCCCACATACTGATCGACGATGTTGGAGGAGGCCTCGAACGCGAAGTCCCACAGGTGCTGCAGTATCCGTCCGCGGCTGAGCACCTCATCAGGGTGGCGCAGGAACAGCTCCAGCAGGGCGAACTCTTTCGGGCTCAAGGCGAGCTCCTCGTCTGCACGCCAGGCCCGATGCGCCGCCGGATCCAGCCGAAGGTCATCGAGGGCGAGAACCAGGGGCCGTTCCGGCGCACCCCGGCGGAGCAGGGCACGTAACCGCGCGGTGAGCTCCCCGAACGCGAATGGCTTGGTCAGGTAGTCATCGGCCCCGGCGTCCAAACCACGGATACGCACGTCAACAGCGTCGCGAGCTGTGAGCATCAGCACCGGCGCCCAGCGGCCGGCGGCCCGCAGCCGCCGGCAGACCTCCAACCCGTCGAGCGAGGGCAGCATCAGGTCCAGCACGATGGCGTCGTAGTCGTTCTCGGTGCCAAGCCAGACGGCTTCGACCCCGTCCCCGCTGATATCGACGGCATAGCCGTCCTCGACCAGGCCGCGGCGCAGCAGGCCGGCCATCCGCACGTTGTCCTCGACTACAAGCACCCGCACGCAGGCATCCTCAACGATCAACGTGTGAGCCTGATGAGAGCCACCTCACACCCTCCTCACATCCTTCGCCGGTCAGGATTCCCGGGACCGCGGTTCACCGGCGAGGAGAGTGCATGTCTTTGGTGTTGAGTCGGCGGCCCCTGGGCCGGTTGCTAATCTCGTTCACCGGCGCATTGCTGGCGGCCGCTGCGATCGCTGGCTGCGGCTCGAGCAGCGGCCCGTCCAGCAGCCCAGCCGGGACGTCGTCATCGCCGGGTTCGGGCGGCGCCAACGTTGCAGGCGCGGCGCCACCCGGCGCCGTACCGGTGGAGAGCAACCCGCCGGGCGACATCCCGGACAACGTCGCGTACGTGGCCTACCAGAACGCTGCCGCACGCTACGGCTTCTCCCATCCGGAGGGCTGGGCCCGCACTGGGCAGGGCAATGCCGTGACGTTCACCGACAAGCTCAACGGGATCAGCGCGACATCCGCCCCGGCAACAGCGGCGCCGACGATCACCAGCGCCCGAGCGCGCGACCTGCCGGCGCTGACCGCCTCCCAGAACGCCTTCCAGTTGATCAGCATCAAGGCTGCCCAGCTTCCCGCTGGCGCCGGGGTTCTGATCGTCTACCGCCGCAACTCACCGCCTGACCCGGTCACCGGCAAGATGTTTCGCGACGAAGTGCAGCGCTATGAGATTTTCGGCGCAGCTCATCAGGTCAACCTGGAGTTGTTCGGCGCGGTGGGCTCCGACAACGTGGACCCCTATCGAAGGATCTCGCAGAGCCTCACGCTGTCGTGACCCCCGTCATCGAAGCTCGTGGCCTGCACCGCTTCTTCCGTCGGGGCGACGGGGAGGTTGCGGCACTCAAGGACGTGAACCTGCTGGTGCGGCCAGGCGAAACGGTTGCGATCATCGGCCCGTCCGGCTCGGGCAAGTCGACGTTGCTGTCGTTGCTGGCCGGCCTCGATGATCCAGACGGCGGAAGCGTCTGGGTCACCGGTCAGCGGATGAGCCATCGGTCACCAGCACGGCAGGCGCGACTGCGTGGCGCCCAGATCGGCGTGCTGACCCAGACCTCCGGGCTGGTGGAACACCTGAGCGTCCGCGCCAACGTGCAACTTGCCGCCGGCCTTCGGCCATCGCGCTCCCTCACCGCCCAGCAAGCCGAGCGGTTGCTTGAGGATCTCGGGCTCAAGGCCCGCAGCCGGGCGCGGCCATCGACTCTGTCCGGCGGGGAGAGCGCCAGGGCGAACCTCGCGGTGGCCATGGCCGGCAGTCCTCGGGTGCTGCTGGCCGATGAGCCCACCGCCGAAGTCAGCCGGCAAGAAGAGCGGGGGGTACTCGCGTTGCTGCGCCAAGCCCGGCCCGCCGATGGGATCACCGTGCTCGTCACGCATTCCGACGCGGTAGCCGCAACCGCCGACCGGGTTGTGGAAATCCGAGACGGGCGGCTGCGGTGAACACCACCGCAGGTACCGCGCCGCTGGTGATCGCCGACGGCATCGAGGTGGGATACCGGGGCGTGCCCCTCATCAGAGCAGCGTCGTGGACCGTGCTGCCCGGCACCGAGACCGCCCTCACCGGGCGTTCGGGAAGCGGCAAGACGACGCTGCTGCTGGTGCTCGCCGGCCTGCTGGCACCCCTGATCGGCTGGGTGCGCTGGCCGGGGCTCGCCCTCGATGCCGCCACCCGATCCGGTCAGATCGGGCTGGTCTTCCAAGCCCCCTCACTGCTTGCCGAACTGACCGCCAGGGAGAACGTGGCCCTTCCCCTGCGCCTGCGGGGTGCGAGTCGCCCGAGCGCCGAGCAAGCCGCCGCCGACGCTCTCGCCGCAGTCGGGCTGGCAGGCGCCGCGCAGGCGTTGCCCGCTCAACTCTCCGGTGGGCAGCAGCAGCGCGTCGCTGTTGCGCGGGTCATCGCCGGGTCCCCACGACTGGTCCTCGCCGACGAACCGACCGGTGCCCTGGACCGGGACAACGCCGCCGCCGTGCTGACGGTCCTTAGGGATTCGGTGCGCGAGAGCGGCGGGGCCTTGATCGTCGCTACCCACGACGAGGAACTTGCCGCTCTATTGGCGGGGAATGCCGCGATTCGTGACGGCCGCCTGCGGCTGGTTGCCGAGCCGGCGGCGAAGCGATGAGGACCCTGCGCTGGCTCGGCGGCCTCACCCGCCGGCGCCCATGGGAACTGCTGGGAGCCGCACTCAGCATCGCGTTGGCGGTGGCCTTCATCGCGTCTCTCGGCGCCTTTGTCACCGGCAGTGCCGGCAGCCTCACCGCGCGAGCCGCCGCCAGCGTGGGAGTGGACTGGCAGGTGCAGCTCACCGCGCAGGGCCAACCCGCAGACGTACGTGCCGCCCTCGCCACCGTCCCGGGCGTGAAGGCCGTGCTACCCGTTGACTACGCCACCGTCTCGTCGCTGAACGCGACCCAAGCGGGCGGAGCGCGGACCACCGGGCAGGCGCGGCTGGTCGCGCTACCCCCCGACTACCCGAGCCGACTGCCTGGGCAGGTGCGCTACCTGCTCGGGGCCAAAGAGGGGGTCCTGGTTGCACAGCAGACCGCCGCCAACCTGGCGCTCGAACCGGGTGCCAGCATCATCGTCAGCACGCCAGCAGGGCCGCGGTCCCTCGTCGTTGCCGGGGTGGTGGATCTGCCCCAGGCCGACTCGTTCTTTCAGGTTGTCGGAACCACACCTGGCACCGGAGCCTTCGCCCCGCCCGACAACGTGCTGCTCCTACCGCCTCCCACCTTCCAGCGGCTCACCGCCGGGCTTCCGGTGGTGCACCAGTTCCATGTCGTGTTCGGGCGCGGGTCGCTGCCGGCTGACCCGGCCGCGGCCGCCACCGCGATCACCCAGCGTGCGCAGCACTTCGAGGCTGCCGTGGCCGGAGCGGCGCTGGTGGGCAACAACCTCGGAGCGGCCCTTTCTGGTGCCCGGCAGGACGCGCTGTACGCGCAGTTGCTGTTCCTGCTGCTCGGCCTTCCCGGTCTGGCCCTTGCCGCTGTGGTCGCGGCGCTGATCGTTGCCCTCGGCGCTGACCGGCGCCGGCGGGAGGTGGCCCTCTTACGGCTCCGGGGTGCGCCGCCGGGCGCACTCATCCGGCTGGCTGCGGGCGAATCCCTGTTGACCGGACTGCTCGGCATCGTCGGCGGTATCCCGCTCGCCCTGCTCGCGGTGCGGCTCGCGCTCCCCGCCCACACCCCCCTGTCATCGGGCTGGACCCTGGGTGCGGCGCTGGCGGGTCTCGTGCTCGCGGCGACCACCCAGCTCGGTCCGGCTGTGCGCACGGCCAGGCATCGGGGGGCAGAACAGGTCAGCGCGGCGGCCGCGCGCGTGCTGCCCACTGGGCAGCCGTGGCCGCTGCGCCTGGGCTTGGACTACGCCCTGCTTGGGGCTGCCGCCCTGACGTTCTTTCTGACCGCACGCGGGGGTTATCAGGTGGTTGTGGTGCCCGAGGGGGTGCCGGTGAGTTCGGTGGACTATGCGGCCCTTCTCGGTCCCGCGTTCGCCTGGCCGGGGCTTGCACTGCTCGTGTGGCGGCTGTCCTCGGCGGTGCTGGCGCGTCGCACGGGTCGGCTGGTCCGGCCGCGGCCGGGGCGCGCCCCAGAACTTGAGGCCGCGTCACTGCGCCGAAGGCGCCGCACCGTCGCCCGTGGCGCCGCTGGTCTCGCCGTGGCACTCGGGCTCGCGACGTCGACGGCCGTGTTTACCAGTACCTACGACGCCCAGGCTCGCCTCGACGTCGCACTCACAGTGGGGTCAGACGTCACGATCACCGAACCACCGGGAAGCCAGGTCGGCCCGTCGGTGGCAGCCACCATCGCGAAGGCCCCTGGTGCGAAGGCCGTGCAGCCCCTGCAGCACCGGCTGGCCTACGTCGGGCCGGACCTGCAGGACGTGTATGGAATCTTGCCTACCCAGATCGGGGCGGTTGCCCCGCTGCAGGATTCCTTCGTACCGGGCAGCACGATCCACGCCGCGCTGGCCGCGCTCAACACGACCCCGGACGGCGCCCTGCTGTCCGCCGAGACGATCAAGGATTACCAGCTTCACGTGGGCGACCTGGTGCGCCTGCGGTTACCCAGCGGTGCCGATCACAGCTACCACCCGGTGCCTTTCCACGTCGTCGGCGTCGTCAAGGAGTTCCCGACGGCGCCCAAGGACAGCTTCATCATCGCCAACGCCGCCTACCTGACGGTCGTAACGGGCAGCAACGCGGTGGCCAGCTTCCTGGTCCGTTCCTCCGATCCGCCGCGGACGGCGGCGGCCCTGCGAACCAGCCTGCCCGGCGGCGGCACTGTGACCGACATCGTCAGCGCCCGACACAACGTCGCCACCGCCTCGGGGCTGGCCGCCACGGATCTGGCGGGGCTGGCCCGGCTGGAGTTGGGTTTTGGGGTGGTGCTTGCCATGGCCTGCAGCGGGCTAGCGCTCGCGCTCGGGATCAACGAGCGGCGGCGCGCCCTGGTTCTGCTCGCCGCACTCGGAGCCACTGCCCGACAACGAAGGCGCTTCCTTTCGGCCGAGGCCAGGGCGTTGCTGGCTGGAGGTCTGCTGGGGGGCGCCGGCATTGGCGCCATCATCGCCTACCTTCTGGTGAAGGTGCTCAACGGAATCTTCGATCCGCCGCCCACCGGCCTCACCGTGCCCCTCGGCGTACTCGCGGTCCTGGGCGCGGCCGTGATCACGATCAGCTGGTCGGTCCTGGTCGGTCTTGGTCGGCTCGCGGCTCGCGCCGGCCCGAGCCAGCTGCGGGATCTGTAACGGGCCGGCGGCAGCAAGCAGCAGACCGAGCGCAAGAGCTCCACGGCTGCGCGCGGCCGAGGGGTGATCACGCTTCGCTCAGGTATCCGGGTAGCGCACCTGCGGTGCGGGACCCGTGCGGCTGAGCTGAGACAAGCCTGAGGATGCGCCTGAATGCGGCAGATCTGGGCCAGTGGGGCGTTGTACAGGGCGCGCGACCGGCACTCCCCGGACGCGAGCCTTCCCCGTCCACGAGAGGTGCCCCCATGACCATCATGTCCGCCCACGCGCCGGAGCTCGAAGCCGAACTCGCCACGCTGCGCGAGCGTGCCCAGCTGATTCGGCTGTCCGCCGTCAGCTGCCTGGGGGACGCCGCCGACCAGGCGGAGCGAGTGCACCTTGAGTGGGAGGCCGAGCAGATCGACCGGCGCGTTGCCCGGCTCAGGGACCGCCTCGACGCGCCACCCCCAGCGGGAACATCCCCGGCCGACGGCACGGCGCGGCTCGGCAGCATCGTGCAGGTCGAGTTCGCCGACGAGGGCGTCGGCCGGTTTCAGCTCGGCGAGATCGCGGATCTGGCCGGCATCGTGAGCGCCGTCACCCCGGCCAGCCCGTTGGGCGCCTCCCTGCTCGGGGCCAGGGCCGGCGACACCGTGACCTACGCAGCGCCCCGCGGTCGGGTAAGCGCCCTGGTCACCGCGGTCAGTTAGCGGCGCAGGCTGCCCAGCAGGCGCAGCAGTTCCACATACAGCCAGACGAGGGTGACCACGAGGGCGAAGGCGGCGAACCAGCCATACCGCTCGGGGAGCCCGCGCGCGGCACCCTTGGCCACCAAGTCGAAGTCCAGGACCAGGTTCAGCGCCGCAAGGCCGATCGCGAACAGGCTAATGACGATGCCGAGTGGACCACCCGAGCGCAGCCCGAGGCCGCCGCTGACGAAGAATGAGGCGGCGAAATTTACCAGCAGCAGCCCCAAGAACCCCAGCGTGGCCGCGATCACAACCTTCTGGAACTGGGGCGTCACCCGGATCCGCCCGCTGCGGTACAGCGCAAGGACGACTGCGGTGACCGCCGCGGTCCCCACCACTGCCTGGACCACGATGCCGGGATAACGGCGCTCGAACAAGGCACTGACCCCGCCGAGGAACACACCCTCCACCGCGGCATAGGTGATGATTGCCGCCGGGTTGGTGACCTGCTTGAAGGAGATGAAAAGGCCAAGGCCGAGCCCGATCAGCGCGGCCGGGAGCGCAAGGACCTCCAGCCCCAGCACCCAAGTCAGGGCGCCAGTCACGATCAGGATGCCGAGCAGAAGCCCGGTCCGGACCACCACGTCCTCGACCGTCATCCGGCCGGTGTCCCGGGCGGTCGCGGTCGGGCCGAAGTAGGCCTGTTCCACCGGGTTCGCCCCTCCCGGGGCGCCCACGAAGGCGGGGCTACGGGTGAGTGCCGGGTTACTACTGCTTCGCACGACTGACCTCCTCGGCGCCGGCACGGTGCCGCCGCCCATCAATACAACGCATGATCCACCCTGTTTGTGCCTGCTGCCAGCGCCCGCCTCAGGGAGAGTGTGCCTTCTTGGCCAGTTCGAAAAGTTGACCGGAGGCGTCGAGGTCGGCCGTCGTGCGCCCCAACTGCGGGTCTACGGGCGCGCCGCCTGGCCAGGTGTGACCACCCCCGTGAATGGTGATCAGTTCGGCCCCGCACGGGTAGGTCACGGCCAGCAGGTCCGCGGCCGGGGCAGTTCGCTGCGCCTTGCTACAGCCATCCGCGGCCGCCCACGCCGCGATCCCCGCCGGTGCCGCCGGGATGTTCGGGTACTTCGGCCGACCGTCGACCCCGCCCTGGTAAGGATCCACCGGGTCGGCGTCGCCGTGTAGCGCCAGCAGGCGGGTGGGTCGGCAGCCGGCAATCGGCGCCGTTGACGAGGCGACGGTCATGACGGCCTGGAACACTCCGGGCAGTGCGCAGATCGCCTGCGCTGCCATGTCCCCACCATCACTGATCCCGGCGATCACCACATGGGACCGGTCGGCGCATACCGAAGCCGCCAGCGCGCTCACCGTCTGGCGCAGGAACCCCACGTCATCGACCCCATTGACGTTCGCAAAGTCCCAGGCCCGCTCGGGGCCCTCCCCGGTCGGGATGGCCACGAGCACCCCGGCGCTCACGCCACGCACCAGCAGGCGGCTCTGGGCGGCGAGCGCCTCGGGGGTCTGGCCGTAGCCGGGAAGCACCAGCACCAGCGGCATCTGGTGGACACCGTCGTAGCTTTCCGGGACCGCCACTAGCACCGGGCGTCCGGCGACCGTGCGGGTGCTCGTCCCGGCGGGGAGCATCGCCCCGCAGCGCGGCAGTGCTGGGGGCACTGGGGGCGGTTTAGGTCGCGCCCGTACCGGGGTGGAGCTGGGAGCCGCGGGGCGGGCGGTTCCGGTCGGGTCATGCCTCACGGTGGCGCTGGGAGCAGCCGACGTCGCCTTCAACGAGTTGGCTGCCCCGGGCCCACACGCCGCCAGCAGGCCCAGCAGCAGCGCAGCCGTCCCGCGACCGCGCCAGTTCTCTCCCACGACGACTCACTATGCCCGCCGCTGCCCAGCCCGGCGTGCGGCATGCCGACGGTGAGTGCAGACCGAGTACTGCCCCAAGGCTCGGTCGTCGGCGTCAGGTCGGGAGCCACGACACGTGACCGGCGAGATGGGCGTAACCGACGAACGCCACCGTGTCGATCAGTCCGTGAGCAAGCAGGAACGGGACCGTGCGGCGCCACCTTTGAAATAGCCAGCCAAACAGCACACCCATGATGAGATTGCCGACGAATCCACCGAGCCCCTGATAGAGGTGGTAGCTGCCGCGCAGGACGGCGCTTGCCCACACCGATCGACCCGGGCGCCAACCGAGCTGATCGAGCCGGCGCAGCAGGTATCCGAGCAGGATTACCTCCTCCACCGTGGCGTTCTGAAACGCGGACAGGACCAGGACCGGGTCGCGCCACCACGTCGGCGGCAGGCTCTCCGGCACGACGGTCAGCGCCACCCCAAAGGCGTGCGCACCCAGGTAGAGGGCGAGGCCCGATCCACCGATTACGGCCGCCAATCCCGCTCCGCGCAGGGCATCTACCCGAAGCCGGCTCCGGTCCAGGCCGATCATGGCCAGGCTGGCGCCCTCCCGATGAATCAGGTAGACCACCAAGGCAACCGGGGCAAGGGCCGTCACGATGGCCACGAGCCGAAGCGCCAAGTCCAGGGTCGGTCGTCCGGGCGCAAGCGAACCGACAAGAAGCGCACGCTGGGTCGCCAGGGGGCGCTGGGCGGTCAGCGAACCGACTAGGTCCACCAGAGCGCGCAGCGCCGCCGCTCCCAGCGACAGGGCCAGGACGACAAGCACCTCGGCGCGCAGGACGCCTGCACCGATCCGCCCGCTCGCGGGGTGCTCAGGGCTGCTGCGGGTTACCTCACCGGCCGCACGCAACCTCCGGCCCATGCCCAACCTTAGAGCGCAGGGCGCCAGCGCCCTGCGGGGCTTGACCTCACGAGGCGAGCTGGGCCAGACGCGTGGCGAGGAAGGCGCGTTCCACGTCGTTCTCGGTCAACAGCAGCGCCTCGAAGTAGGCCAGGGCTGCCTGCTCGATACGGCCCAGGCAGCGCAGGAAATCGGCGCGGGCAGCGGCGACCTAGCCGTATCTTGCTACCTCGGGCCGCCCGGCCCACGAGCAGGCGGCATCGGCATGGGCAACGGCAAGAGCGCGCCCTCGACCGCGAGGATGTCCAGCTTGGTGCTCGCACCGCCGCCCGCCGAGAAGCCGCCGATCTTCCCGCCTGACGCGACAATGCGGTGGCACGGCACGATGACCGCGAACGGGTTGCGTCCAAGCGCCTGCCCAACCGACCTGGCGGCGCCGGGCGCGCCGATCCGGCTCGCGAGCGCGCCGTAGGTGATCGTCACGCCGGCCGGGATCGTGCGGGCGGCCGCGTAGACGGCGTGATGGAACGGCGCGATGCCGTCCATGTCGAGTCGAATGTCGCTGAGGTCGACCTCGTTTCCAGCGAGGAGCGCGACGATCCGGCTCGTCACCTGTCGTACTGCGGGCGGGGAGGATGCCTCGGGCGCGTCCGAGAGCCGCCTGCGCAACCTCGCGCGCGTCCGCTCGTCGGTCGATTCCGGGAGTTGGACCGCCGCGATACCGCGGGGGGTCCAGGCGATGCCGCACCGGCCGAGCGCCGTGTCGAACAAGGCAGATCCGGTGCCGATCGGCGGGGCGGTCATCACGGTTCGCCGACCGCGACGGTGGCGAGTGCTCGATCGGCGCGTCGCCCGGTCGGGGGCCGGGTGCGCCGCGTGGCCAGCACCGACCCGGCCAGGACCAGAACGAAGCCCACCCCGATGCCGACGGTGAAGCGCTCATGCAGGAACGCGACGCCCAGCGCGACGGCCACAGCGGGGTTGACGTAGGTAATGACCGTCGCCCGAACCGGCCCAATCTCGGCGATCAGCCGGAAGAACAGCAGGACGGCCACCGCCGTGCAGAGGGAAGCAAGGACGACGACCGAGGCCAGCACCCGCCCGTTCGGGACGTGCCGAGGCAGCGCAAGGATGCCCACCGGCGCGTAGCCGACGGCGGTCAGGCTTAGCGACGCGGTCACCACCCCAAGGCTGGGCAGCCGGGACAGCGACCTGGACAAGATCAGGGGCCCCAGGGCGTACCCGGCGATCACGACTGCCACCGCCAGTAGCGCGCCGATGTCGGTGCCGCGCACATCGAGCCCGACCAGTGCCCCGACGCCGGTCAGGCCAACCAGCAGTCCGGCCACGCCTCGCCCGCCCAACGGTTCGTGATCCCCTGCGAGGCGACCAAGCACGGCTCCGACCAGCGGTACTGCAGCGACCAACAGGCCGGTCAGCGAACTGGACAGCCGCTGTTCCGCCGCCGAAAGCAGGAACCACTGATGCACATGGCGGTGAACAGGAGCCATCCGCGCCGTGACATGACCGCCTCGTCTTCAGACCGACTGTGCTAGCCACCAGCCTTGCAGACGTCCCGGCCATTCCCCATCGGGACACCATGGGCCATGTGACGCACCCCCCGGCAGTTCCCCTGCTCCCACTCGCCCAGCGGGCCGGTGAGCTGCTTCGCACCCTCGCCGGCCCCGATGCGGTTCTGCGCGCGGACCAGCTGACCGCGATCACCGCCTTGGTTGCCGACCGCCGCCGGGCCCTGGTCGTGCAGCGCACAGGTTGGGGCAAATCCGCCGTCTACTGGATCGCCACTTCCCTGCTGCGCCAGGCCGGCGCTGGCCCGACCCTCGTCGTCTCCCCCCTCCTCGCGCTGATGCGCGACCAAGTGGAGGCCGCCAGCCGGATGGGGCTGGCAGCCATCACGTTGAACTCGGCGAACGTCGATGACTGGCCGAGCCTCGAGGCGCAGATCGCCGCCGACGGCGTCGACGTGCTACTGATCAGCCCGGAACGATTGAACAACCCCGGATTCCGCGCCCGCGTCCTGCCGCAGCTTGCCGCCCGGGTCGGTCTGCTCGTCGTGGACGAGGCGCATTGCATCGCCGACTGGTCCCACGATTTTCGCCCCGACTACCAACGGATCCGCGACGTGCTGGCCGCCTTGCCGCCGGGGGTGCCGGTGCTTGCCACCACCGCAACCGCGAACGCCCGCGTCACGGCGGATGTTGCCGACCAGATTGGCGCCGACACGATCACCCTGCGTGGGAGCCTGGACCGGGACAGTCTCGCCTTGTCGATAGTGGATCTGCCCGATGCCGCGCACCGGTACGCCTGGCTCGCCGAGGCGCTGCCGTCGCTGCCCGGCTCAGGCATCGTCTATTGCCTGACCATCGCGGAAGCCGAGCGGCTCGCCAGCTACCTCGCCCTGGTCGGCCTTGCGGTCGCCGCGTACTCCTCCGCAGTGGGCCCCGAGCAGCGGCAGCAGATCGAAGCCAACCTGAAATCCGGCCGTCTCAAGGCAGTCGCGGCGACCAGCGCCCTCGGGATGGGGTTCGACATGCCAACCCTCGGGTTCGTGGCGCACCTTGGCTCCCCGTCCAGCCCGATCGCCTACTACCAGCAGGTGGGCCGGGCCGGCCGGGCATTGGAACACGCCGTCGCCGTGCTGCTGCCGGGGAAGCAGGATGCCAAGATTTGGGACTACTTCACGTCCACCGCCATGCCGGCAGCCGACATCGTCGAGCAGGTGCTCGGCGCCCTCGCCGGCGCCGAGCGGCCGATGAGCGTCCCGGCCCTGGAAACCCGGACCCCGCTGCGCCGCGGCCGGTTGGAGACCCTGCTGAAGATCCTCGACGTGGGTGGGGCAGTGGCACGGACCTCGGAGGGCTGGCGGTGCACTGGGGCGCCATGGGTGTACGACACAGCCCGCTACGCGGCCCTCGCCGCAGCCCGGCACAACGAGCAACAAGCGATGCGGGCATACCAGAGTTCGACCAGCTGCCTGATGGCCCGGCTGCGGGCCGAACTCGACGACCCGGACCCCGGTCCCTGCGGCCGCTGCTCGGCGTGCACCGGCCAGCATCCCGGGCCGGCCGGTGGCCCCACCCCCGATGGGGTCGCGCGGGCCCTGGCATTCCTGCGCGGCATCGACGTACTCATTCCGGCCCGCAAGATGTGGCCGGCCGGGCTGGCCGCCCGGCGCGGCGCGATCCCCGCTGACGTCCGCGCCGAGCAGGGTCGGGCACTCGCCCTAGGAACCGACGCCGGTTGGGGTGAGCAGGTCGCGGCCACCTTGGCCGCTGACCGGCCAATCCCCGACGAGCTGCTGACCGGTCTGGTCGCCGTCCTCGCCCGGTGGGACTGGGACGAGCGACCCACCTGGATCTGCCCGGTGCCCTCCCGGCGACGCGGCGCTCTTCTCACCGACCTGGCCACCCGGCTCGGCGACCTCGGCCGGCTGCCTGTCGTATCAGCGTTGATTCGGATTCAAGACACCGCCTTCCAGGAGACCACCGGGAACAGCACAGCAGCCGCCCGTGGCGCCTTGGCCGCGCTGGCGGTGACCGGTTCGGTGCCGGCCGGCCCGGTGCTGCTGCTCGACGACCGCACCGATTCGGGCTGGACATTGACGGTCGCCGCCGCCCTGCTCCGGGAGGCGGGCGCCGGCCGGGTGCACCCGCTGGTCCTGCATCGGCGGCCATAAATGCTTCCCGTGGCCCCTGGGTGGGGGCTGGGAGGATTCGGGGCCGCGGTGCCGAAACTCACCACCATGACGCCGATGAGGGCAATCCGACTCACTGCCGCGCTCGCTCTCGCCGCCGGCCCGCTCGCTGTCGTCGGGGCCGCTCCCGCATCGGCCTCCGTCACCGTCTCGGTAAGCACCTACCAGTTCAAGACCAGCTACCCGACCAGCACGGGCCTCACCCGGCAGTGCAACGTCGTCGGCGATCTGTACGTGCCGTCAGACGCCAGTCCCGCGCACCGCGAGCCGGCCATCCTCACGACCAACGGGTTCGGGGGCAGCAAAGCCGATCAGGCCACTCTCGCCAAGGAGCTGGGTGCTCGGGGGTACATCACGCTGTCCTACTCCGGCCTCGGTTTCGGAGGCTCCGGCTGCCCGATCACCGACGACGACCCGACCAGCGACGGCGCTGTCGCGAAGCAGCTGGTCAGTTTCCTGGGTGGCGCCGGCGGCATCGCGTACACCGGCTTCAGCGCCGTGGGCGGGTGGACCGGACCGGTGGCACCACTGCAAGTGGTGCAACGGGATGCCTGCGACCATGTCGGCAGGTGTGAGGCGTCGAACGTGAACGATCCCCGTGTCGGCATGGTCGGCGAGTCCTATGGCGGCGAGATCCAGTTCGCCGCTGCGGGGGTAGATCCCCGGATCGACACGATTATCCCGCTGATCACCTGGCACGACCTGACCTACTCACTGAGCCCCGGCAACTCCTCGCTGCCCGGGGATTCCCTTGCACCCGGACAGCCCGGCGTGGGCAAGACCGAGTGGGACAATTTCTTCTTCGGCCTCGGTGTTGCCGCGGTCGCGGGCGGCAGCACCAGCTCGGCGGGTAACCCGCAGGCCCTCGGGGAACCGCAGCCAGCCTCGGCTCAGACCTTCGGCGCGACCGACGCCCAGTGCCCGGGTTTCCAGCCCGAAACCTGCACCGCAGAGGCCCAAGAGAGCCAGACCGGTACGGCCGACGCGACCGCGAAGGCCTTTTTCACCCACAGCTCGGTCACGAGCTACCTGGACCGCATCCACATCCCGGTGTTCTTCGGGCAGGGCGAGCACGACACATTGTTCAACCTGCAGGAGGCGGCGGCCACCTTCACCGCCCTCAAAGGACGCGGCATCCCCGTCAAGATGGACTGGCAGAGCTGGGGGCACAGTCAACTGGGCGCCGCCCCTGGGGAGTTCCCGTATGCCAGCGAAGACCCGTCAACGACATACGCGCAGACCTACCAGGGTGGCCAGATCGAGCAGTGGTTCGACTACTACCTCAAGGGCAGCGGGCCGGCACCGGCGCTGGACTTCTCGTTCTTCCGGGACTGGGCCTACCAGGGCTCGGGAACGGCTGGCGCGGCGAACAAGGCCGCAGCCACAGCGGCCTACGGACACGCCGCGACGTTCCCATTCGCCACGACGCAGCGCTACAACCTGTCCGGCACCAACGCCCTCGTCCCGGCCGGCAGCGTCGTGACCACGGGCGGCGCATCGATCACTGCCGTGCCCGGCGGCCACTCGTCCTATAGCAACACCGACGCTGCCGGCGTAGTTACCAGCTACTCCAACCCGCTGTCGCAGCCCGCGCCCAGTGACCTGGCGGGTACCTACGCCGGCTGGACGACGGCGCCCCTAAAATCAAGCACCGATGTGGTCGGCATCCCGACACTTGACGTCACCGTCATTTCGGCGCAGGCATCGACGATTGACCCCACAACCCAGCTGGTCCTGTTCGCCAAGCTCTACGACGTGGCCGCGGATGGCACGACGCTCACGCTCCCGGCTCGGCTGGTCTCCCCGGTCCGGGTGGCCGGCCCGACCGCCGCGAATGTCCCGACGGCCTTGCACATCTCCCTGCCCGGCATCGTTCACCGCTTCGCCGTCGGCCATTCGCTACGGGTGGTGCTCGCCTCCGGTGACGACGCCTACGCCGGCAACCAGACCTCCCGGACGGCCAGCTTCCCCACCTCGAAGGTGCGCCCCGGAGTCTTGACGCTGCCGGTTACCTCGGCCCCTGCCAGCGCTGCGCCCCCGGCTGCCGGCTCGCTCAACTCGGCCGCAGGTTCGGGTTCGGGTTCGAGTCTGGGTTCGAACGCCGGAGTTCCCGCGGCCACCGCGCCCACTGCCACGTCGGCGCTGGCCAGCACCGGGCTTCCGTCGGGGATCCCACTCACCGCAGGAGCCTTGCTGGCCGTGGCCGCCCTCGTGCGCCGTCGCCGGCGGGCCTGAGAACCGACCGCCACCCTCCCTCGAGCACAGCTGCAGCGCCGCTCATGTTACGGGGGTGAAATCGCAGTGTGCCGCTGTCATGCTGGCTGCACCGAAGTCGGCGAAAGGCGATCATGGTAACCCTCAGCACCGAGGATCCGATCGCTGTGGCGGTCGTGAGCGCTCTACACGGGGGGACGTCGCCGCGCTGCGCCGGCTGCTCGCCGAGCACTCCGCGCTGGCCACATCGAGGCTTGGCGATGACGACCCGGATGGAATGTCGCGGACGCTGTTGCACGTCGTCACCGACTGGCCAGGCCACTTTCCTGGTGGCGCCGTGTCCGTGGCGGCTCTTGCCGAAGCCGGGTCCGAGGTTAATGCCCGATTTCGGGGCCCGCACGAGGAGACGCCGCTGCACTGGGCGGCAAGCAGCGACGATGTGGAAGTGCTCGACGCGCTGCTGGACGCTGGGGCGGACATCGACGCGCCGGGTGCTGTGATTGCCGGGGGCACCCCGCTGGCCGATGCAACAGCATTCGCGCAGTGGCAGGCTGCCCGCCGGCTTGTCGAGCGAGGCGCACAGGTCAACCTTTTCGCGGCGGCGTCGCTGGGGCTGGTGGACCGGCTCGACTACTTCGTCAGCCGCGCTCCCCCGGCCACCGCGGAACAGGTCAACGATGCCTTCTGGGCGGCCTGTCACGGTGGCCAGCTGCCCGCTGCCGAATTTCTCCTGGACCACCAGGCGACCCTGAACTGGCTGCCCGGCTGGGAGCAGCTGACCCCGCTCGACGCGGCCGCCCGCAGCGGCGCAACCGACGGGATCACCTGGCTCCACAGCCACGGCGCGAAGACGGCCAGCGACTTGCGCGGCGACTGACCGCGCCAGGCTCCAGGGTTCCTTCAACAAGACGTCCGCGAAGCACCGGCTTTGTGGACGTCGGCGCCGGGTCCGACCGCTCAGACCGTGCGACCGACCCGGCCCGCCATGGTGATCGCTCAGGTCGTGAGTGGAGGCGCTGGCCGCTGGGCTGGTTCGTGCGGCTGGGCGGCTCAGCTCGACGACGCGCTGATCGGCGCGGTGGTGCAAGGGGTTCGGCCGGCGCGTCCGGCCGGGCATGGTGCATCGTGCCGCCGGCGCGAATGGGACTGTTGTTGTTGTGACGCCTCAGGAGCTGGTCCGTCGATACGTGCATTCCCTCGAGAGCGGTGACGCACTCGCCCTAGTCGGATTGCTTGCGCCGCAGCCGCGGTTCGTCAGCCCGTTCAGCGTGTGGTCGACACCGCGCGCGGTGTCGGCTGCGTTCACTGCTCGCACCAGGGCGTTCGAGAGGGTTGCCATTGAACGGGTTTTGAGCAGCGGGGACGACGCGGCCATTCGCTGGCGAGGGCAGGTCGGTGACCGGGTGGTCGAAGGCGTGGACGTGCTCGGGCTGTGTGGTGATGGGGTCAGCACCGTCGACGTGTTCCTCAGACCGGCCGATGTGTTGGAGACTGTGTATACGGCGATGACGTCGGCATGGCCACGGTAACGGCAGGTGCGACTGTCAACCCCTCGGTGCGTGGCCCCTCGCCATGGCAGCCACAACTTCGTCCAGGATGCGCCGAACCCGAAACCGCAGGTCAGCAATGTAGAGCTCTCATGAGGGCTCGACGTGGTTGGCGAAGATTCCAGGAGGGGGCTCGGGTTTTGGGTGGGCTCCGGTCGGCGCGGAGCAGGATGTCCTGTTCTGCTCCGGCCAGGTCACGGTCGGCGCTCGCCTGCTCACGGGCTGCTCCCGCCGGACTCCCCCCGGCCACGATCAAGCAAGGCTGCTAATTCGCCGATTTCACGACCACCTTTGCATGATCACCAGCGGCGGGGCCGCCCCGGGGCGAGGAGAACCCCTACCAGCCACCGGGTAGCAAGGGGGGGATCTGCGCGTCAGCGGGGTGGTTCGACGCGGGTGTAGCCCACGCCGATCAAGGCCCTGACCAGGGCTTTTACTTGATACAAAAAGTGGGCGAGGGGGGAGTTGAACTCCGAACGAAGGTGCCGCGGTCGTTTGTCGCAGAGCCGGAAACCGCCGGCCACCTGCGGTTTCACTATTGATCTTGCTAACTCGTGCTGATCAACATTGGTCGACTCCTACCGGTCCGGTAGAGGTTCCGGTAGAAGTTCGCCGGCGTTCCATGACGGTCACCGAAAATGCACTAGTCCCGGCGTTAGGTACGCAACGACGCGGTCTCGCGCCGATCCTCTGGGAGGATGCCGACGTGCCCCAGCCGCCTTACATCTTGAGTTCGGATGGCTCAGTACGCGAGGGTCAGACGGTCCACGCGGGCGAGCTACCCGCCCTTCATGACCTCGAAGGTATCGACCTGACATTTGTCCGCATTGACCACCAGGCCCGTTTGCAGTTCGGGAAGACCGAGATCGTGATCGAGACGCCGTTCGAGCTCACTGTGGAGGGCGCTGTACGGCTACTCGACCCAGGGCAGCGCGCCAACCTCGGACCACTCCTGGCTCTGTACCCGGCGACGTTAACTGCTGCTTCCGTCGACCCGGACCTAACGCTCCGGCTGTCCTTCGACGGCGCAGCCGCGATTGCCGTGCCGCAGCATCCGCACTATGAGTCGTGGCACATAGTAGGGCCCGATTCCAGGCTTATCGTGTGTCCTCCTGCCGGAAACGGCACGCTTTCGGTGTGGCGGTAGTCGCCGAACACCGGCGATAGCGGGCAGGCTTTCGGCCATGATTGAGAGCGTGTCTGGCCTGTACGCGCCCGGTCGGTCAGAGATCATCGAGGTGGCCGAGCGAGCGAACCTGGCAAATCATCACCCGGATTCTCGTAGCTGGCTCTTAGACAAGCTCCGCAGGCCCCCGACCGACTGGGACTCACGGACGTTCTACACGGTGCCAGGCATTGTCTGGACGGTCCCGAGTGACACGTACATGACCGGACGACCAAACGCCCCCGACAACATCGCCTACGACAACTACGGTCGCGAGTTCGTGTTTCGTCAACCCGCTGACGAGAGTGAGCTGGCAGCGATCATGAGCGCCGACTCGGAGGAAGTGTTCGCCTGCTACCGGTTCGACGGACTGGAGCGCTGGACTCTGTCCGCTCTGGACGCATGGCAGGGGACCAGCGACATCGTGCTCGGTTGGCTTCGCTATCTGCTCGGTATCAAGAAGGAAAGCGAGATCCGCGACGGCCTGAGGGCGTACGAGAGCTATCTGACTGGTCTTGCTCCGCTGTCCTCGTTGCGATGCGCTGTACGAGAACTCTTCGCGCGGGGGTGATGACACGCGCAAACTGACTACCGACGAGGCGCGGAGCCTCTTCCCGAACGCCGGGTTGTAGGCGCCTACCTGTCCGGCGCCGGAGGTTGCCCGACGGCATCGGGTCCCCTCTGAGGCACTCGATGCCGACCACCGTCGCGAACGGTAGCCACTTCTTACTCGTAGATCGCGGCGGCCTGTAGGGCATCGTTAACAACTTCCCAAGCATTCGACGGTGCTGTTCTGCGCTGGTTCAGGTAGTAGCCATCGGAGTCAGCGAGCCAGGCCCCAAACGCTTCCAGGTACCGGGCTAGAGAGTTGTTCCCCCAGGCTGGGTCATCGGCAGCCTCACGTGCGAGTCGCTCAGCGGTTGCAACGGCCATCGCGCGCCCACCGGCGATCACGCCCGAAGGACAGCCTCCGGCATTGCACGCCTCGTCGGGATCGGCCGGGTCATGCTCGATCTCGTAGTGGAAGCATACCCAGTGCATGCGCTCGAAGGTGTCGTAGTCGGCTGCCAAGGCAACCACGGGCCGGTGGCAGCGGGCGCATAGGAGGAGATTCGGTTCTGTCGTCACGTGCCGATCATGCCGCTAACGCCACGTGATGCGGCCAGCTCGGTGCGGTGATCTTGTTGCTCGCTCCTGCGTTGTAGTTGTTGTTACCGCGTTCGAGCCCTAGGCAGCCGCTGCCAAGGATTCCGCACGTTCACGGTTGCGCTGACCCAAGCTGGCGGCAGATGACCGTGCACGAGCAGCGCGTCGCCCGCGAGATGAACGAACAGCGGCTGCTCGTCGGCGCCGACTTCAACGACCACGACCTGGCGTTCCGGCGCTACCGAGCGGCGATCCGCTACACCCCGACGCCGTCAGCGCAACCTTCGAACGGCAGGTCCGGCGGCTCGGGCTGCCGGGGCTGACCGTGCATGGCCTGCGGCACACCTGGGCGACGCTCGCATTAGTCCGCAGAGTTGCATCAGATGCAACACGGGGAGGCATTCGACGGGTTGCATAGCCATTGTGGTTGTTGGACTTGCGCTTCCGGGAAGGCAAAGCTCGAGGAGGTGGGCGCCTTCGACGCCCCGT